>SDBT01001866.1_pt1 | contig 37803 bp, 19 predicted proteins | sample 2277101 | NCBI WGS metagenome assembly SDBT01 (sample SAMN10404973, study PRJNA504765) | marine sediment metagenome | isolation source: marine sediment core GS10_PC15, 103 cmbsf | place: Arctic Ocean: Southern Knipovich Ridge | collected 2010 | reverse complement strand
CATTGACACCGTCTATATCGTTTGCCTTAGCGCCTGCCCTCTCGATCAACTCTTGCGCCTCGTCCAGTAGATCTCTAATCACCCTAGGATCTACAGCGTCGTCGGATTTTGCCACGGGGAACACCTGTGATAGGATCGTTGGTGCTTCCGGTTCTCCCTCGGGCATTTTTCCCTTTTCCTTGCGCACTTTCGGAGGAGAGTCGGGCACTTCCTTCTCTTCTCGTGCTTTCTTGCGAAGTTCCTCTTCTCGTAGTTTCTTGCGCTCAAGACGTCGCTCCTCGCGAGCTTTCTTCTTGGCACGTTCTTTCCGTCCTTCCAGCACATGTCCTGGAAGGACGTTTTCCTCTACAAATTTCCTGTGGGGATCGCCCATGAATCCGGAAATCTCCGTGGATGCACTCACGCGGTCATTCTCCGAAAGCACGTCAGTTTGCTGATTGTGCCACAAACTCCACGCCGGAAACATCTCTTCGACGTTTTTCGGCAGATATTCTCCACCCCTCTGAAAGAGCTTTTTTGCCTGGTCTATCCTCTCGGTTGGATCGTTGATACGACGCATGTAAGCGTGGGAAGCCGGCGTCGTTCCTCTGTTTCGAGTCACACTCCGCTGGATAGGAATAATTCCATTTCCCGCAAGGGTAGCCAAACGGACAGCTTGTTCGTTTCTGTCGATTTTCCCATACTTGGAGAGTATCGCCAGCATTGCAACCATCGCATCGTCTGGCGCTTCGTCGGGCACAATGTAAAACGAAAGCGTCGGCGCTTCGTGGCTCGGATCGTTGATCATGTCCAAGAGTCTCGTGGTCTCATTGTCGTCCAGTGAAAACGTCTCCTCTATAGAATGTTCGGCCGATACCGAGAGGACCATAGCTTTCTTTCTTTTCAAAAGGGGAATAGCCGGGACAAAGCTGAGGTAGTAGCGGTCCTCGACGCCCTCGGTGACTCTGCGACGACGCAAGTAGCCGGTCGTGTACTTTTCCGGATGGGTCAGCCCAATCTGCAAATAAGGAATGTCGTATGCATTCCTAAGCACGTCTCCTCCGGGTAAAGGCCTTCCACTGACATGCGCACTGTACAAAGGAGCAGCCACTTCAAGCGTCGTGTACACGCGCACTTTCACTCCCTTCTCCCCGGTGAGATTACTCATAAAGTTTGTGTCCATGATAGGCAAAAGAGCTTCTATGGCCAGCTCCAAGTAGGGTTCGTGCTCGAAAAGCAATGCTATTGTCGTGCTGTACTTGTCCACTATGTTGGGAACTGGACGTCCTGGCACCATCTCAAAGGATGGAATAATGTCCTGTTTTTCAGCGGCACCCTCACGCATCATTGGCACGAAAAAGGCAGTCAGAAGATCCGGCCGTGCTCTCATCGCAAAGACATTGCCAACGTCGCCCATGACAAATGCGCGTTGTATCGCTTTCTGTGTTGCTTCCTCACCAAGGCTGATACCTCCGTGCTGCATAGGGAATCCTAGGGGGTTGATCACCGTCTTTACAACGTTTCCTTGGTCTCCAAAGGGAGCATCCAAGTCTCGTAGTCCATTTCGAATCAGGGAGACAACCGGAGCGACAAGAGCACGAGGAGTGTGCAAAAAGGCGTATGTCGCCGTTCCGTAGCGACTTCTTTCTGCGGGTCCAGAAGCCGCAAGTCCTGGGCGCACCATGAGCCCGTAGTGACTTCCCCATTCACTCACGTCGTCTGTTAGTCCTAGATCAACCATCCACTTGTCGGAATCTTCCCGGAGCCGTGTGGCATGAATTTGTCCTTTCAACTGGGAAAACCTATAGGTTGCGTCGAACCAGGTGTCAATCGAGTTGGAGCGTCCAAGCAGGGGGAGTACAGAGAGCCGATAAGAGGACGAAGGCTGTTCGTCTGCGTTCTCGTCAAGCAAGTAGTCCAAAGCCTTGTAACGATTTTGCAATAGCCAAGAACCGAGATCGTCCATGGGATCAACCTCCAGAGCAAAGCCAAACTGTGTGCTCGCCCTTGCCAGGTTGGCTAGAATCGTTCCAGACGCGTAATCGGCCAAAAGGGGAAACAATACAGCTCGTGCAAAGCTTCCTCCGGCTTCCACGTACCGACTCAAAAAGATGGACATACCGCCGCTGTTCGCAGTCGCAGGATCGCACCAGCGCCGAACAAGTTCGGCCCTTTCGTACTCTTTGCGTTTAGCATCCGCATCGTCCAAGCGTAGGGCACGGTACTGCGCTGAGAGTTCGTGCGATTGTTGCACGAGGTAGGCCATCAAAGCGACAGCTTCGGTGCTCGTCATGGTGTTGTTGAACATGGAAAACATCTGGGTTTCTGGCAGATCCATTGGCTCTCGTTCTGTCTCACTGGCCAAAGGCTGGAAGACGCCTTGAATCAGAGGCTCGACGCGTGAGTCGTAGTTGGGAGACGTTCGAATTTCCTCAATACCACGTTCGGTAGCGCACATGGCCGACAAGAGCTCGAGGAAAACGCGCACACTTGCAAGCGCAGACTTGGAATCGGTCCTTTGAAGCTTCTCTGCGTCTATCTCAAAGAGGAGCTCCGCATTGCTAAACAATACCTCGCGCGTTTCGTCAGTGTCAAAGACCATACGGGCCGTGTACCCCGCCGTGATGTTCCCTACCGCATCCATCTCGCCTCTAAACTCGAGGTCTGTACTCTGAAGATAGACTTGCCTCTTGCCCTCTTCCGCAAGGGATGTGTCAAACAGGGATAGGGCATCATCCTCGACTGACTTGATGCTAAAAGTAAGAGCATTGTCGCGTACTGGAGCAGCGTTCCGGACGTGTTGTACCAGCGAATTGACGGCTTGAAGCACGAGCAGGGCTCCATGCGGCATCGGCGCGTGCACTACATTGATTTCCTTTTCCCATCTCGGTGTGGTCGAAGAGGTTTCCGCGTTTTCAAAGAGACGGGCTGCTTCTGTTTGAATCACGCGCTTCACCTCTTCGGTCAGGTCAGGATTGTCAATGCCCGTGTCCAGCATATCGGCAGGATCTTCCGGACGAAGATTAATCACGATTTCACGCGCGTTCGTTGCAGTCAGATGCTTGGTCGCGAGCTTCTCGTCTGCCAAACCAATCTCGTTGACAGTCGCCGTTTTTACCGTAGGAAATCTCACGGAGAAGAAGGCGTACGTCGTACCTGGACCGCCTCGCTCCCTGGGCAAGAGTCCCCCTTCCAACTGATCTACGCGCAGACGTATCCGGAAGGTGACATTCATATTGGGAAAGTCAAGGTAGCGTGAATCAATGCTCGTACTGGAACTCGCTTTTTCCACCAAAGGATCTCTGGGAACCGCTTCCCTCAAAGAGCCTCCGTCTTGGGTACGCATCCACGAAGGGAGCGAAAGGACGAGGGGTAGGACAAAAAGCGTTGTTCCGGGTGCGTCTCCCTCTGCCCGACGGAGATAAGACAGGGGCCTTCCGACAAAGGGCGTAGAGCACGAGGAATAAATTCTCTTCGTGCTCGTCTCTATCCTTCCAGCGTCGTCTGCGACGAGGTTCCGCGCATTCTCAAAGTCTTCCGAGGTTTTGAGAGCGATGGAATTGCTCCTCGAATAACCAAAAAAGGAGAGAGAATCTCTCGCAAAGAATCGGCGGGATTTCGCCCTGTAATCACGGTCCGTAGAGAATATGCTTTTCATTACGTCGAACACGGGTCCTTCCAGTCCGAAAGCGCTGGCGTCCAAAACGTAAAAAATCCGCCGGGAGTGAATGTTGTCAGTATGCTCTGTATACTGGTCTCTAAGTCTTCTCCCCCGAGTGATTCCTATAATGGTAAACTCTTCGTTGCTGACGGGGTCGTTGTGCTCTTCCATCCGCTTGATTCCACCAAAGAAAAAGGTACGATCAATGTCCCGCTCTTCGGAGGGATGTATCCACGGAATGGCCGACACGCGTCCTTGTGTAATCGGCACAATTTTGTCGGGACTGTTTTTTCCTTTGACTCTTGAGATGGGAGTCCACACGGCAAAGTCCTCGCCGGCCAATAAGATTTTTCCAACAAAGCGGGTCTGGTCCTCTAATCTTGCAGGACTGTGTGCCAAGGCCCTCGTTCCAGTCCGAGATGTGAATGCAAAGTCCCTAAAGAGTGGGACGTCTCCAGTCCCAGGACTCCTCTTGCTCTTTCCATACACAAGTGCCGGATCAAACGCGAGGTTTTTTATAGGTATGCCGTCCCCTGGCTGTTCCACGTTGTACACGGCCATGCCCCCGGCAAGATGAGGATTCTCGTCCAAGTGGTCAAACGTTTCTGTAATCGGGAGTCGCTCTCCGAAATCGACGACTTGATTGAAGGGTAAGCCTTCTGCAATGAGTCCTGGCGAGGGAACATCCAATAGATAATCCGCCCGCAAGCTGCTTGGGGTCGAGGAATCTGTGGAAATGGCCGACGTTATTGGTACCACCTTTCCATGGAAGATCTTTTCTATTCTCTCCACGGTAGGATGGACATGCTCGGCCATAGCTATGCTATGATATGCTATCCTATGCTATGCTATGCTATGCTACTCCTTTTCGTTCTGTTTATCTGTCGGATGCGCTGGGTTTGGACTTCCTTGTTCTACGATACGATTGGGTTGCACAAAAAGATATGACGCCTTCTCTTCTTTTTTTTTTGTGTGTGTTCCCTTTCCTTGAAATCTATTTTATTGCCACGACTAAAAAAAAAAAAATAAAAATAAAAAAATAATCTTTCCTCGCCGGGCTCCCTTTCTTCGTGCTGGCTTGTCTCGGGGGGAAACCCGAGATATTTATCTGCGAATGATAATGTCCATGACACCGTTGGGGTGGGTCGTTTGCTGCGCCAGCCCGACCACCCACTTTCGTTCCCAGGTGATCAATTCTTTCAAGGCAGGGTACAGGTAGTTGGCTTCCTTTTGAGCGGCTACCGCAACAGACAGTAGAGACCTCCTGCGAGGAATCTCCTTCTTGTTCAAGAGATTGTCGGCGGCAGTCTGAGGGAAAATCATACCCGCCACGAATTCTCCAATACCAGAGGCATCGTCCGATCCCTGCGCATGCACCACGTCAATCAACTTCTTCACCGAGGCGGTGGTTTGTCCACCTGACCTCAAATACCGCTTAAAGTTGGCACGGCTGTCGGGAGCGCTTCCGTTGATCCTCAGCGGCTCATCAGAAACAAAGGATCCCAGAAGAAAGCCGAGTATCAGGAGTCCCCCAGATCCATCAATGATGCGCTCAATGATGGCCGCAATGGTGAACTGTGCCTCCGAACGGTCTCTTCCAAACGTAAGTCTGTCGTGACCAGCATCTCTTCCGGCAGGTCCAATATTCTTGTGGGGATGATAGTAGCGCAGCATGGTGGCAATGTCGTCGTGCTTTTCGTACGGCTCGATCACGCCCAGAATACGTACACGTCCAGCGTCGAGCTTGTGGCTCGCCTGAAACAGGTCGTAAAACTTTTCGGGGTCGTGGACAGCGTCGTAAAACGCCACTTTGAACTCAGTGTTGGCGGTGATACTGTCTGTGCCATTGTGTATGACACTGCAGGATCCCGCCTTGAAAGCCGCCGTCTGCGTAAACTTTCCGTTTCCTCGATCGTTTAAGCGGGTGTGACTCTTGGTGACGCCAATCAAATCCAGGTTGGCGTAGAGCCAAAATTTGCTCCTGTCGATGCCGTTGAGCACGGTGAAGGAGGGATAACCAATGTGACTCCCAAACGAGTTTCCATGGACAATGGATGGTCTGGTCGATCCGTCCTTGAACATAAAGACCAGCTCGAATTCGTCAATGTACATCGTGTAATCGTCCACCGTGCCGGGAAAGTAATCGCCTCCGGTGGCTGTCCTGTGATGGGTTCGTAATTCCTGATAGATGTCTACAGTCACATTTCCCATCATAGGACCAGGGGTCTTGATTTTCCGGCGGGTTGTGACCGCTCTATCGGCACCTCCATGAAAACGACTCATTTCCTTCTTGAAAAGTTCCCTGTGGTGGCTGCGCGTGGGGGGTAGAGGAAAAAAAAAAGGAGGGGGAGGACGACTCTTTGCTCAAACGCTTCCGGGTTTTCTTGTTCAGCCAACAATTGCCCTTACTTTTACCATCCGAAGCATTTATTTATTTTTTTCTTTGCTCTTCTTCATCTTCGTGCTGTTTCCTTTCCTGGACATTTTCTCTCGCCGAAAGGAACCTTTGTGTCCTTTTTTTTCCGTGCCTTCCTCGTGCTTCTCACAGTCCCAAGAATATCCAAATGCGAGGAAGACGCATGGCGGCGTAATCATCGTAATGAGCTCGCTCGAAATACTCCCTTCGCGTGATTTTCGAAGAGCCACGGTGCACTATCCCAACTCTCATGTACGACGCAATCCTGGCAATGTTGTGATTGTCGATATATTCTAGCTCTTTTATCGGGGGTTGATCAAACCCATGCTTCGCATAAGGAATAATCTGGAAAGGCTTGCGGGCAAGCTTCAACTTGTCGGCGCCAATGACGCCGCGGACGCCCCCATCCATACTGCCGTCCAGCGTATCCACCTCCTCAGTCAGCTCTGGCGTCGCGTATTCCTCGGCGCCGTTCTTTACGCCGAGCACATATTTGTTCGGCTTGAGAGGAAGCTTGCTCCGATCAAGACGCTTGAAGATAAGAAAGAGGGCCACGCCCTTGACAGCCTCCTTGCCCCAATAGTTGACACAATACGTCAGGTTGTACTGATCCACCGTAACGTAGGCGTCGTCCCCGGTGCGATTCCACTTGCCATACTTGTCGTAATTATGCTTCTTGTTGTTGAGGACGCCGTCCAAGCGCCAAGTGCCCATCGCCTCGGAAATGGTCATGTCTCCGCGCTTGGGATGAGCCCGCCTTTCTTGGCTCTGTAGAATAAAGTTCATCTCTGCCATGGAAATGTGCCAATAGAGAAACGTCGTTCTTCCTCCAATGGATTTCTGGACATAGGTGACATCTCGGTGTTCCACGCCGTCGCGCGTGTCCACGAGGAATCGTCTCTTGTAACCGTCTTCTGTTTCGCCTGCGTAGTCGGTGGCGGGATTGTACTCATCCACGGCAGGGTGCACAAAGATCAAAAAGTATTGCAGATTGCTCTCTTGAGAATAGAGCATCCCGTTTTGCGCAATCTTTCGCTTCACGACAATCGGTTGATTCTCTGGCGAGTCGTGCGTTTGCCTCACTTCGGGTCCTTCCACCGTAGCGGAGCGCGCAATCTTTTGTATTTGACCCATGATAGCTCCGGCAGCGCCTCCCATGGCGCCTCGTTTGGTCCCACGCTCAAAGTTGGGCGTCATTCTTCCCCAGGTTTTCTCTTGGCCAATCCTTCCGACGGCAGGCGGTGGGCCTCCGAGAAGCCGATCCGTCCCGGCCATTTGCCCTTGAAATCTTCCATGCTGCGACATAATCCTGTCAGGTCACCTCACTTTTCTTCTTTCCGTATCTTTTCGTATCTTTTTTTTAAACCGCCTTATTATTCTTTCGCTTCTCCTTACTTTTTTTTTTCCTTCCCCCCTCCTCGTGCTTCAGCAGAAGTCGACACGCTCCACACAGACAAGGGAACAGAAGAGCTCTTACTCGTGTCTTGTTTATAGAAGTACCAACCAACATCCGGCAACTTATTTTTTTTTTTTTCCTTTTCGTTCTTCTCCTTTCCGCTGCTCATGCTGTTCTTTTTTTTTCCGTCGTCTAAAGTTACCGGGTGGAACGCTTGTGGGGTCTACAGTATAGGTAGTTATTTGCACAAGAGCCGCCGTTAACACAGCTCCTGTTGCAAGTGCGACGGCTTCCATTCTCGTTTAAGGACCTTTGGGAGTACCCGACGTCAGGTTTATTTTTTAGCTAATTTTTAGCTTATTATACACTCGATGCATCGGACTTTTCGTGCCCTCTGTACATCAAATATAGACCACTCAGAGCGGCCATAGACGATCCCAATCCACCTGCAAGCATATTATGTATTATCAGACACGTAAATATAACTGAACAAATCGCTGTCGCACAGAACAAACTGGCTGAAAACAAATATGCGATCGCTAGTATTAAATCCGCCGTGTGTCAAAAGTGTAATAATAATAATCAGAAACACTCCTCCCTCAGAATTTTTTTTTACACCAAAAAAAAATGGGCGCCTCCCTATTATGTCCTATAGAAGGAATCTTCGTGTTTCAGTCTCAGTCTCAGTCTCATTCTCAAAAAGAAGTCCCGCCGGACCTCCGGGAAGAAAACCGCACTCTTTCGGCACAGACAAGAGACGGCGACAGATTCCGCACACGCGTTCTCTTTCGCTCCGTAGCAAACTCAGAATTACTCATCTTGAAAAACTCTCGAAGTGCTCTCGCCACCTCAAGAGCACACCGAATATTCCGCGTGTCTGGAATCCACTTGGTTGTCTCGTACTCGTACTCCATCGGATTTCCCGTGATAGGATCAATCTCGCTCTCATTCGTTATTCGTCGCAGCACCTTCTTTTCCACAAAGAGGCTGTCCTTCATTTCCATAAAGGTAGAGAAAAACGTCTGCAGCACCTCGGTAAACACAACGTCAGGATCCAGCATGTGGTAAAGAATATGCTCTTCGATCATCTCCTTGGGCCAGTCCGGCAAGTGCATACCCTTATCGCGGTAAGGAATCTGAAGGTTTGAAATGTATATTTTTGCCATGACGTCGGTGAGCGCAGTCATGCTCATCTTGGAGTACCGCGTCTCAAAAAAACTTTCCAACAAGTCCAAATGTTGCTGTTCCACCTTGGCGAAATCCTTGCGGGCCCACATGCACCCAAAACAGTTTTCGCGGCCTTGAATCAGTCGTAGGACACGCTTCCTCTCTTCTTCCATCAGCCTCTTTGCTACAAATTGCTCCCTACTTTGTAAGCACGAGGAAGGTGTTTCGCTGTCGTCCCCTTGATTGCTTCTATCCACTCTTCTAACGATCTCTTGTGTACTACTACTGGAAGACTCAGAGGAGGCCCGTCGCTCTTCATCGTCGTCGTCTACGCTGGAACTCATCGACATGGCCACAGAAGTACCACTATTTGGTGTATTGCTTCCCGTGCGTCTTCTCGGCGTTCCTCGTGCCTCCGAACTCGCTCCTCGAGGTCGTAGTGGGCGGAAGCGCCTCCGTCGAATCACTTTTCTACCTCTGCGCCGTTTTGTACCCTCTGAGGACGAAGAAGAGCTCGATCCCACCGGGCCCTTCCGTCTTGTACGATTCTGCCTTACGCTCTGCTGTGCAACAGTGTCCCGTGCGTCTGTAATCGCAGAAAAATCGACGTACCCTGTTATCCTTGTCGTTGACATTATCCTCGTGCTTTGGTTTTGGGTCGGAGGGGGGCCCATAGGTTCCGGTGGAGGTGCAGCCTGGCTTTCCGCGTTGTCTTGAGGTTGCGACAAGGAGGGAGACTGAATGATGGATTCTATTTCTGTGCGTGTCATGGGTGTGCGTGATTCCCAGTACGTATCGCCAGGCACAATAGCATCACCACACACAGAAAACTCTGAATCGTCTCCAAAGAAATCTTCCATTTCTTCTTCTTCTTCTTCTCGAGAAGAAGAAGTAGGTTCCTCTCTGGGTTGCGACGACTGCATTTTTGCGTTTTCCGTATTGCGTTTTTCCTTTTAAATAACGGGTTTAAAAAAAGGCATATATATGATTACACTCTTCTGAAAATTGTAAGACGCCGAAGCAAGCGACGCGCGCAAGCGAAGAACAGCCATGGACGCTTCCCCCTTTGCATCGCAACGCTCATACACCCGCACAGAGGAACAGATTTTACGTACCATACATGTCTGTCCCCAAGAGACTGACAACAATCCTCCTCCAGACACGGATGGTGGCACCGTCCCCTTTGAACGAGCCGGTGTTCGGATTTCTTCCTATGACACGAGCGAGAGTGAAGAAGAACGCGAAGGAGATGCGAGGAGTATCTCGGAAAGCGACGCCAGCTTTGACATTGAAGTCACCCCTACACGCCAAGAAACCGAACAAGACAAATACGCAAGTCTTTCTCCAGATTTTGGCGTCCTTGTGAACGACTCGTTTGATCTTCGCAAAGACTACTCTTCCGAGCGCCTGTGGAGACTATTGCGTGACCTTGCGGTGCCCGAGACCAAGCGCTATTTAGCGCGCTACATACGCCACTGTGTCTTTGCGGCAGAACAATGGCTGGTCCGTCTTGTTCGTTTTCACCTTTCTGCAGGCTCTACCGATCGAAGAAAAAGCATGCGCATTGTACCGAGAAACTTTGAGATGGTGATACGTCCTTACATTGAAGAGATTGTCCGCAAAGTTCGACATAGACGGTGGGCGTGCTCCGTCTCCAAAAAGTACCTCGATGCTTTATGTCTACACACACTGTGCCCGACTTTTTTTTATGATCATCTGGTCTCCGAGAATCCCGAAGCGCTGCACTTTGGAGACCCGTCCGATCGCAATACGCGCCATCAAGGAATTCTTCGCGTGACGCAAAGCACGAAGCAAGCCGGCGACCCCTTTCGAGGCATCACCAAAGAGGTCAATGTGTCCACGCTCGTATCCACCGAAGGGATGGATCTGTCTCCACTTCTGTGGCAACTGGAACTTCGGCTTGTTGCGCTTCTCTACTTGGATTCTGAATGGATTTCGGACGATACGACCGTGCGATGTTTCCCACAGCTAGCCGACAGTCGCGTTCTCTATTCCGTTTACCGAAAGGAGGAATGCGATCGACCCATCTTGGCCTACAACATCAGTCAGCTGAGAAGTGCTATTGGACGCTTGTATACCCGATGGAACGATCTCGCTCCGAGCAGAGACTTATACGACTATTACTGCTTCTTGCGAGACCGCGTTGCTATTCTCTCCGTTTCTTCCCTATGTTCGACCATTGATCGCAAACTCTCGGTGGCATCGCATGGAAGAGATGCAGCCTGGAATGTTTCTTCCAGAGGAGACGGGAGGACCGGCAGGGAACCTGCCGGTTCCACCCGTCCTCCTCTTGGGATGCATACTCCTCTTGCTATAAACCCTTCCTATGCCTTTGGGAAATACGTAGGCCACAATCTACGAGAAACCGTGGAAGCCATTACTAAAATTCCGATCAACGAACTCGACATGTCCATGGCAACGCTGTCGGACCAAAAACATCGACGAGGCGTCAATACGGCAACTTCGGACGATCCTACAGAGTCTATTTCTTCGTACACACACGAAGCGCGGATTGTACAGAGGAAAAAGAAGCAGAGGAGGAACAAGCAATTTACTTCGGAGAGAAAGCGCCTTTACAAAAGGCTCACGCGAAAGCAGAAGCTGCGTGAATGGGTCGACGCAAAGATTGCGCAAAGGGGGTTCATGTTTGATTCCCTTGCGGAACGCGGAGACTACCGAAACGATGAAGACGATGTGCACGAGGAGGGAGACATGTTTCTGGGCGACACGGTGGAGGATCCGAGCATTGTTCGCAAAGCATTGCGCCATCTGGGTGGAGACATCTTTTCTTCCTCGGGCTCTTCTGACGAGGAAGAAGAAGATGAAACGGGACGCGCTCCTTTGCACGAGGAAACGCAAACGCAGCGGCTCGTCAAGAGGCAAAAGAAGCAGAAGAAAAAAGCCAAAGCCAAGAAGAAAAAACGGGCACAAAAGCAAGGGGGAGAAGAGCACGAGGATTACACCTCCAAGGGCATCGCTCCGTCCGACGAAAATTTCTTCCGGTTCTACTCCAAGGGAGACGAACTCATGTACGCTCGGCTCGGCGAGGAAATCAAAGACGAAGACATTTGTGCCGAAGTGACCACGCATCACTTGATCGCGTCGGTTAAAAACGACGCCCAAGAAGGAGGATCCGCCAATCACCCACGCATTTACTCGGACCCTTCCGCACTCTTTGCGGACATTTTCCTCTCGTGCCTAACCACGGACACGTTCTTGACGCAATCCTCGGAACAAGGACAAAGCGTGAAATGTATCACGCGGACGAACCAGTCCTTTACGTGGGAAACACACGCCATGATGTGTCAAATGGAGCAGGAGATTCATGCGTGGAACATGCTCGACACACTTTGTCTCAACGAAGAAGAGTTGCGAGCACGTTATTCCGATCAGAGTAACATGTCCTGGAAACGGATACATACACCGCCTCATGACATGTGTCTCCATCTTCCTGAGCACGGTGATCTGTCGGAAGCTATGCTGGCGTACGCGATAGAATTCGAAACGGCCAAGATTGAAAATGTCCTGAAAATGTGTTATTCGTTTTCGCGGGGAAAGAGGAACCAGTTTATTGCGCGCAATATCCGCGAGAAGCTGTTTTCTCACTATCTGAACCCAGGAGAACCCGAGTTCTTACTCATTGTCTGCGGTCTGAAGAACTCGAGCATTGTTCCCTCGATCATTGTCTCTCGCTTGCGCCAAACCGATGTCGATCGTCTCGAGAAGATTGTGCACGAGATGACTATCTACGACGTCATTGAAGAGTTTGCACGCTTCAACAAATTCGAAATAGACAAGAAGAACATCGCATCGCACCAGCACGCCAAATACCTCTTTGAGCTCCAGTGCCGCGGAATGCACCAAAGCCGTAGATCCAGGCACCGCGGGGAAACAAACCGTGCCACCAACATTAACGCTATGCTCAACGATTTCTCGATGCTCTCTATCCAGCGTGTGCTTGACGTACATCTGGAGCAGCCTCTCCGGGACAATTCTGCCAAAACTAGAACAACAACTCCTCGCGACGAAAGTATGCACGAGGAAGATTACCCGGTCGACTCCAGAATAGACCATCTTCGCCGAATCTACGAGCACGACAATACGTACCGGTTTTTGTGTCCGGACATTTCAGTCCCTTGGCAATCTCCGCGAGGACTCGTTCGGGTCCTTCGTGTCATTATGATTGAGTGTATCAATTTCTACATGAAGGAAATCAGCCACTTGCTCGATGCTCGATCGTTTTTCTTCAATCCCTGGATGACCATCCAGGTGTGCAACAACCCTACGTTTACAGACCTATACAACATTCGATCCTCCTGTCTCTGTCAACACGAAATTTCCCAAGCACGAGGAAGTGAACAAGAAGAACGCATGATCGAAGAAGAAGAACACAGCGGGGACCGAATACCGACGCACGATGACATTGCCAGCTTGATTGGCGGGGCAGAATCACGCGAGTCTCTGCCTTCCGAGACTGTGCCCTCCGCGGACGAAGAGGAAATCTACATGTGTCCTTTTACTCCAGAGTTTACTGTACACATGCGAGCTCGTCTGGAAAGTGTCTGCATGCGCTTTTACCACGAATGCCCCATCGTTCTTCAATGCATGACGGGCTGCTTCCTGTGGTACCCAAGGCAATGTACGACGCAAGAATGTGTGGGTGCAGACAGTCTTCTCGGGCTTCACGCGTGGTTATATGCAGCAACGAGACATCTCTCTCGCCTGCTCCTTCCGGAACTCCTCGTGCAAACCGCATTTTACGTCGAATCTTCCAAGAGTCGTGCATGGCCGGCGCCCAGAAGAAGTTTCCACTCTATCGAGGGGCTCGAAGAACTCGCGGACTTGTATGCCTCGATGCGGTCAATTTACCACAAGAGCGAGTACGCGGACTGCGGTATCCAATACAGACAAGTCTTGATGCTCCTTTCGAACATGGAGAACCTTGGAAACCGTGGGGCATACAGCATTCTGTGCCAGCACTTGTGCAGCTTTATCGTGCAGATGGACGTCATGCTCTTTCCACACATTCTCGAAAGCTTCTCCATTCACATTCAACATGTTCCCGCTCGTCCTCTTGACGGAAGAGGTAGAGAGCACGAGGAATCTGTGGTTCAGGACAGATCGACCGATCCCAGTACGTTGGTTTCACGGGGTGCTCGTCCTGTGAATCCAAGCGTTCACTATGTGGATGCCACAGAACCCGAGACTCGTCGCAGGCACGACGACGACAGCGATGAAGAACTAGAGAGTGTGGCCATGTTTTTCCCGAAAGGGTCGGATACGTGAGTCTTTCTCTCTTGGAACGAGAAAGAGAAAGAAAAAAAAAATATATAACTCTTGGCGAAATAAATACGCGTGCAAAGTGGCGGACAAAAAAAACAGCAAGCAACGAGCGACTAAAAAGAGGATGGCGCAGTCCATGATCCACGACGACATTTTAGCCAGCGTGGCAAGGGAGCAAGAGGATTATACAGGTCTGACAGGCTCTTCGCATCAACGCCTCTTTAGCACAACCACACCTGTCCAGCCCGACACATGGGTTCCCCTGAATCCACGTCTAGCTCGGAGCTATTACGATATGTTTCACCGTTCCTGGGTCGTGCGCACCTGCTTTCAGGAAAAGATCAAGGCGGGTTTTGCCGGCGGTTTCGGGTACCGATACGGTATACACAATCCCTCTGGTCGCAGCAAAGATTCGAGCTCAAACAAAAAAGTCTCTCGGAACGGATTTGAACAACGAGAAGGAGAACGAGAAGGAAGTACGAAAGGAAGGACGAAGAAGAACAAAAACACTGGAGTGATTACGGAGAGCCCGGACATGGCGTGGATCGAAGAGGTATTGATCAAGGGCGTCATGTACCATGATATTTTAGGGATTGTTGCGTTTCGTAGAAAGGTGCACCCCCGGACAAGTTATGTGCGGATTGAAGTGGTAGATGTGCCCAAGGGCTTTTTCATTGGAAAAATCGACGAGCGTGGAAACCAAGAGTATGGATGGATGTTCAACAAAACGGTCAACACCGTGGCAGCGTCGGGACGACGACCGCGTGCTTCCGAGGCGGGGACCGCCTCAATGGATTATGTCCCGGACAAAGAAGTCATGGTGTACGCGTGGCCCATGCTCGAGCCAGACATTGGCGCTGCGGCGCCGTTTAAGAGTATCATGTCGACTGTACTCCTCAATCTGCTAGAGATTTCAGAGATGTGGCAAAACGAGATTGAGGGCCACTACAAGATGACGCACCCAACGTGGATTACCGAACCTGATATTCGAACGCGGGGCGCTTCCGACATGATTGAGCAGGATTTTCTCATGTCCGTTTCCGGTCAGTTGGGCCCCACCGAGTCCGCAGAATACTTTGAGAGGAGCCGGATGAACGCAGAAATATCCATTCACCTATCCAACAATATTCGACGTATGAACGAAGAAAACATGGGCAAAGGGCAGCGCAAACTGGGCCTGAAACTGGACAACACCGAAGTGGTTCATACGCGATTGCATGCTTGGCAAGACAACCACTATCTTTGTCCCGCAGGTACCAAAGTGGGGAAGGGTCCCGACGCTAAGTTGCGGGCAGACATGGTCAATATCGTCCAGCTTAAAGCTATGCAGATTGCAGCTGTTTTTGGTGTCCCCATTCCCTTTTTTGGCGGGAAGTCGAGTATGGGTGGTGGGGGAGGATCCAAGACCACGCTGGGTTCCCGTATAGAAGGAGCCACGTTTCGCAACACGCTCGTTCTGATGCGGAAGCGGTGCACGCGGTTCTTTGAGGAAGCGTTCATGCACGCCATCGGTTCGCTCGAGAACTCGATCCTTGCCAAGATGCTTACCAATCTGAACGATCAGGACAACGAGGAAGAAAAGATGGTGCGGCTGTACGTCCACGACATCCTTTCTCCCGGAGGATTTCTCGTGCTCGACGAGGCCCTCACGGGGAAACCCGCCCCCTTGCCTTCTGCGGATATTTATGAAAGCGACACAGCACCAGGAAAACGGCGTAAGAAAAGCAAGAGCGTGGATGAGCACGAGGAAGGAGAACGGGTCGAGCCCGGAGAGCGGAAAATTGGCGCCGGACTCGAAGCCGAGGAATTGCCCAAAAAGATGGAACAGCGCAAGCTCTTTACTACGCCCGACGCCGTCATTCAGAGCCAGCGCATCGACTATGCGGGGAACGTCCTGATCCCAGACCCGATACCGGCAACAGGAGGACCCAAGACAAGGCACGTGCACTCCGTAAAGAAAAAGATCAAGGGGAAACACACGCAAGGCGTAGGCGGGCAGGAGTACGAGCAATTGAAGCAGAGCGAAAAGCGCAAACGAGACGACGACGGACTCGACCCCATTCAGGCTCATCTGGAGCAATGGAAGGGTCCTCATCTGCGGGGCCAAGACGCAGTCCTCTTTGAAGGGTATGATCGGGAGATTCAAGACTTTATCGACGAACAAAAGTATTTGGACAAGCTCGAGGAAGCGCGGTGGCAAATGTTTATGGAGAAATCCAACCTGATGGACCGGCGGGTCTGCCGCATCATGTTTATGGCCCTGCAAAACTTTGGCGCGGTGCTGAACCCCAGCAAACTACAGAGTGCCCTAAAGCAGGAGATGAAAAGGAATCCCAACCTGGAAAATACAGAGCATCGGGGACTTTCCCAAGACCCTGTGGGAGCGATGGAAGACGTCTTTGTCAATGAAATCGTTTCGCAGAGAAAGGGATGCTTGAACAAGCTGGTGGACGAAACGGACCGCATTACCATTGTCTGGAACTCGGCACCTCTTCCCGACATTGAGCTCTTGATTTCCGCGTCCAAAGAAGGCTTGGGCATCCCTGCACCAATGGTGGGACAGATTTTGGCCAACGACATGGGCTTGGAGGACATGTACAAGGAGTTTCTGGCGTTGGAGGCGATCGAGGACAAGAAGATTGAACACTATCTCATCCGCAAAAATCTCAAAGTCACCTCGAAAACGACAGGCGCCGAGAAAAAGCCATCTTCCTCCTCCTCGATCACGAGCACGAGTAAAAGCACGAGCAAGACGCCAGCAAAGAAGAAAGCGAAAACGAAAAGCAAAAAGTGATAAGACGGGATGAAATGAAATGAAATGACCAACGAGTCGATCATTAAAAAAACAACTCCTTGGCTTCTTCTTCTTCCTCAGACTCGGAGGAACACGGTCTGGGGGGTCCCGTGTCCCCTATGCCCTGCACTTCTTCGTGCTCTTCTTTCTTGGGGGGATCGACCCAGTCTCCTTCTTCGTGCACTCCAAGTTTCCGTTTGGGAGTAGGATCCATTCTCTCCTCCCTTCCTCGTGCTTTCTCTTGCATCATGTAACTTTTTCCAGAGCGCTTCTTCGCTTGCAGATTTCTTTATCTCTGTGGCAAAATGGCAGGATTTAGCGGAACGGATTTAAAAAAAAAAAAAAAGGATAGATGGAAGGGAGAAGGTAGTGCGTGCGTGTCTCTCAAAAGAAAAAAACAAACAAACAGGCTCTATTAACTCTTTCAAATTTTTTAAAGTGGTATTAGAAACCGAGAATCCGCCAAATCTTTTCTTTGGACACGTTTTTTTTTGTCTTTAAAAAAAAATCCGTTACATTCTTCTGGAATCAGCTTTTTTTTTTTGTGCACCTTTGTTCCAAATCAATGGGTTCCTTTTACCGAGGCACTGATCACTATGGCGGACCCGGCGCCTCCATGTACAGAGACAACCTTTCTGTGAGTCTGGCGGGGGCGCGTCTCTCGGAAACCTTTGGAGAATACTCCTACAGCGAGAGAGAGAATGCCGGTGAGAGAATGTCGGAACTGTCCTCGGAAGACAACTACGCCTCAAACATTCACGACGACGACGACAGACGGACACCTTCCTCCGAAGGTTCGGTACCCAGAGGCGTTCCAAACATTCACGCCGCACGATCTTCGGAATCGGGGTCTCAAGCCTTTGGTTACGAAGACATGGACCCCGATAGTGCGCGGCAAGGCTCTGCAGGGTACGACGAGTATGGAAGTCACCCCTACTTTTCCGGAGAAGATGTCACCCACGCAGAATCCCACCAAGAGACTGCTGTCAGGAAGAAAAGGGACATGGAGGAGCTCTACTCGCCGCCCATGGGATACTGGCATCCTTCCTCGGACTACAGCACCATTGAGTATGCTATCAAGAGGATGATCGAGAACCGGGACAACCTCTTTGACATGTACCCCAACATGGAGTACGTCCTTGCCAATGGATCCAAGACGTCGTGGACTATGGCGTCGGAGTGGGGAAAAGATGGAAAGCTGGTTCCCTACCTCTACAGCGGAAGTCCATTCAACCCCTCGCGTACTATTTCGCGTATATGGTTGATGGACGCTTCGCACAATGGAGACATATCGCAAACGCTGCACTTTTCGATGCACAATGCTCTTACCGGCTTGGAAATGTTCAAGCCGATCATTCCCTCCCTTGTGAGAACGCACGAAGAAGGACCGACCCATATTTTTCTCAGACCCGGAGACCACCTTCGCTCTCCAGTGATGATTTGGCACCGCGATCTGACTACTCGTCGATCCCCTGTGGTGGAGGAACATCCTGGCATGACCGAAAGAGACCTGCGTAAAGAGATGAGCAGCGACTCACTGGAAGTCAATCTCGTGAAAAACCTTGTGCCTGGAAAATCCGTGCTTCTCGACTATATTCAAGACAAAGTAGAGAACGAAGGCTTCGCCGAGGTACTCGAGGACAAGACGCAAGAATCCGGCTACTATAGAATCTACAACAGCGAAGTCGACACCTTTATCCAAAACTGGCAGATTGACCAATCGCGCGATTTGTCGGTGGAGCATTTGTGGAACATCCGCGTCACGCCTAACAGAGGCGTCCGCTCATCCAAGGGTTCTCCCACCTTTCATGAAGACAAGTTCAAGGACCGCGCAGAGATTAAGAGCAAGATGTCCGACTGGACCATGGGTGACACAACCGCCGAAGATGAGTTTGTCCAAAAGGTCATTCACGAGAAACCCATTACCCTCTACTGGCAGTTCCGCGTGGAGCTCGTCCCGCAAAGAAGACGCGCCGGTTAAAGCACGAGGAGTTTTTACAGACAGACATACACACACTGTACATTTGTCCGATCGTTGTGCTTTACGTCGTGGTTTGTCTGTGTCGGGGGAGGAGCAAGCATTCAGGACAGTTATTGCGAAATTGCGAAATTGCGAAACTATCCTCGGTGTGGTCTCCGTACCCCGACGCAGACAAACGCACGCACGAAAAAGATTTATTTTTTATTTTTTAAAAAGCAAAGTCTTGTTACTCTTCAGTGTCTCTCCTCCTGCTTGCATCCACCACGGTGAGCTCAAACACTTCTTCGCCATCTGCGAGACGCTCTTTCCCCTTTCTACGCAGCGTCGTTTGGCTCTTTCCAGGCATGTCCGGGTTCGACAGGGCGCTGTCCGTCGAGAGGACGAGGTCTCCCACGAGGAGCCTGCCCTCGTAATCCTCCTCGCTGATACCCTTTGTTGTTTTACTCCGCGTTGGACTTCCTTCCCTCCCCGCGTCTCTTTTTCCTCCTGGTTTTCTTCCACCCTCTGCCCCTAAAAAAGACACGGATCTTCCTCCCGAAAACATAGACTTCCACATCGATGCCTTTTGCCTCGGAGAAGTCAATCTCTCGCCTCTTCTTCTACTCTTCCTCGAGGAGCTTTCATCCATGGCATCCTGTACTACACGCCTTTCCTCTTTGTTTAAACGAGCGGGCTGTGTTTTTCCGTCGTCGCTCACCTCTTGAACGGACACGCTTCCTTCGTCCAACCGCACCAAGGCAATGCGTCTCTTTGTGTCCCTTCTCTTACGCTGTCCTGTGCGACAGCACGATAGACTCGCTTGAGAGCACGAGGAAGTCCATTGGGCACAGGAACACCACCGGGGGGTAAGGCACAAGCACGGTCCGTACTGGCACCAACAACAGAGTATCGCGTGGCATTTTCTTTGCCAGGAAGCACACCCCGAGACAGAGTGTTCTCTGTCTCCTCGTGCACTTGACAATTCGGGCTCGTGCGGCGGATTGTAAAGCCATTTGGGTAGCTGGCAATATACCAAACAGAACCAGAACGCCACGAAGAGTGAATACACGAGAAGCAAGCCGTTGGGAATCACGAGTAACAGCGCCGCGGTGCTGTCTTTGTTTTTCCATGCCCATATGGTTGCAAATGGAAGGTTTCCAAGGAAAAAGACGGCCAAGGAAATGTATCCGCACGTGAGAAGATCGATGCCAGCACTCTTGCCCATGGAGAATGTCAACGTGGTAAAAAACGTGACGACGAGACACCCTCCCGTCATGACATGAAGCGCCACGTTGTCTTCTTCCTCGTGCTGTCGCTCGAGAACGAGACTCTCAATGTCTACCAAACTCCTTTGAATCTTTTTCTTTTTGTCCTTTTCCTCGTTCTCCGAGCACGCCATGGCGGCATCCAACGCTTGATCCTTCTGGCTAGGTTGAAGCATAGTATCCAAAAAAATTGTCGAGGTTTTTTTTTTCCTTCCTTCGTCTCTCTCTCTCTCTTTCGCTAAATATTCCTCGTGCTTTACACTGATTCAGCGATTCACCCACGACGCAAAAGCACGAGGAAATGGGGGGAACAGGTGTTTATTGGATAATACTTTTTTTTTTGTTTTTGTTCCATTTTATGGCTGTTTTTTTTTTCCCTCGCTCAGACCCGGAAACAAGCATAAGAAAGAGTATATGAAGAAGGGGATGCTTTTTCGCTCGGGTGTCCGTTAACTCGTGGCAACTTTCCTAAGAGACTTGACAATAAGAATGAGATAGACACCGGTGGCCATGGCTCCAATCCCGAGAACGGTAAAGCCTACAAGAGCAGCTATCAATATCGTCAGAAAATCTCCAATGAATCGTTGTCGGTCCATCCCTTTGTCAATCGCCGTCCCAATTTCATCGGCAGTACCCGTTTCCGCACTGACCATGGAGCTGAGCACGTCCAAACACTCATCCAGCAAATCCACACACTCACCGCTGGTGATCACGGCGCGTTCTTCCAACGCTGTGCTCCCTCCTTGGGTACGCGTCATTCTGGACCTTCCGTGGAGGGCATTCGGTGCGGGACTTCCCATCCATCGGGCTTCGGCGTCTCCGCTCTCTTCAATCGCTTCGACCATCTCTATTGGCCATGCCTTGCAGCCACAGTCAAAGAAGACGCCGTGATGTGTAGTGTTGGGAAGCACGGGCTTGTCGTCAAGACCCTGTACAATAGCGCGTCTTCCATTGAGATAAACCTTGACAAGTTCGTTGGGCACGGGAATGAGCATGTAATCGACCAGAAGACGGTTGATGGCTCTTTCTTCCGCATTCTTAGAAAGTTGTCCAAGTTTCGTGGGAGAAGTCATGACGGTCACCGAGTCGAAAAATTTTTGCGTGTAGATACGCGGGGGAATGCATATGTAGGTCATCCCGTTGTCTGACTTGGGAGGCTTGGAGGAAATCGCGTCGGCCAAATCGAGGTTGGTGTTGTCCTCTTCCACGCCAAAGGTAATGGCCACCGCAGAGACTTCTTCCTGAAGAAGCTTGTAGAACATTTCTTGAAGGGCACGCGTCTCTCCGGGAACTGCACAGCGCCCGCAATCGGCACCACCGAAACCTGCCGCACACATACACGTCTTGATGGAAGGAGAGTACACGCCGTTTCCAGAACACGTCTTGTATTGACACGTAGGCCCGTAGTATCCCTCTTCGCAGATGCATGCTCCTTTTTGGGGTTCGCTGCAGACGCCGCGGTTTCCACAGTCTACGAGAGCAATCTCGCCGGATGCGTCGTGGCAATACGATTGGGGAAGCGAACAAAATTGCCCGGTCCAACCAAAGTCACAGGCACACGCTTTGATGCTTCCGTCACAGGCACCGTGGTCGTTGCAAAGGACGCCTTTACCCGTAGAACAACACGCATTGCTTCCTCCACACTTACCGCAGTGGTCCGACACAGCCGCTCCAAAGCAAATGCCTTCGCAGTCGCGGTCGGCGTTTTCTCCAAAGCAAACACCGCAATCGTCCTTGTCCGCATTGTTACCCTTGCAGACACCGCAGTCATCTTTGTCCACATTGGGGGTGTGTCCGGTAGAACCTGCCGCACAAACTCCGCAGTCGTCTACCTCTGCTTCGCCATAGGCTTCGCCGTTGCAGTCAGCGCACGAGGAACCATCTCCTCCACAGTGACCGCAGGCATCGACCATGGTATTACCGCCAACTGCGTCGTCACAATCGACGCATTTAGAAATGTCTAGACTGCACGTTTGATGGTCAGCGCAGTCGCCGTCCATAACACACGCGTACGTCTCTTCTTCCGTCGTGGTGCTGCTGTCCTCGGCATCGGGAACCTTTTGGTCTGTGGGCGCATCCTGTTCTTCGGGCACGGAGGTTTCTTCGGGCACGGAAGCAGTGTGTCCCTTGATCATACTTTTTTTGTCTCGTTTCCGTCTCTTTGCGTCGACGACAGGCAGCACAAGGCTGGAGAGCACGAGGACCGCGACCAGCAGGAAAACAAGCAATTTCATTCTGGAGTCTTCTTGGCAAGCTATTCTTAGTTCGTATGCTCTCTCTCTACTCTATTCAAAATAGTTTGAGAACACGTTCGAGTCTCTATTAGAATGGGTGCCAGTTGATACTCTTTACTTCTTTTTGATTTCATACGTCTTAGACATGGCAGCTGTTCTTTTTTTTTTTTAATTTTTACTTTTACTTTTACTTTTACAAGGTTCCTTTGCGTTTGGCGCCTTTTTTTTTTTCTGCTCGACTCCTTTTAATACATTAAGAAGTTTCTTTCCACCCTATAAGAAGTAGAGAAAAAAAATTTTGGGCGTGCACCCTGGACATGGATCCCGGCGGAGCACAGAATCCCGATCAATACGTCGCGAATATCGAATCTTTGTTCAAGCGATGGAACCGCAGCCTTTTTCACGACATCAGAGTCACAACCAAGACGGATACAGACGATGTGGATAGTGCTCGCTGGGTCATTTCTTCCCATGAAGAAGGCACCTATACAGAAGCCTTTGACTCTCTCCAAGATGCCCAAGCCGACGTAGAAGACACGAGAACCCATGTGAATCTCCTGAGAGTAGAAGTGAGGCAGCTGAAAAGCGTCATTCGAAACCTTAAAAATACCATGGGAACCACTCGGTTCCGAGAACAGATTGCGACGCAAGCGCCTCTCCCGCGTGGATTCGTTCCGGACGACGTCCGCGAAATTGTAGACTACGCCATCACCCGCGTTGTTGGAAGGAAGTTAATCGAATTGATCACATTTAGTGGACTTTTGAAGTCTTTGGTGGACAAACTCGACAGAGTGCGCAATGACATTATGGCGCAGATAGAAGACGAGCCCTCCTCGGACGCTGGCACGAGAATACCCTCGCTTTCAAGCACGAGGAAGGCTTACGGGTACAGCAGGGAGAAAGAGATGGACGACGTGCTGTCTTCTTGGTTGCGCGAGAAGGCGACCATTTCATCGTAACAAATTATACGTTGTTCGCGACAAACTCAGGTTGCTCGTGCAAAGCGCGAGCTCACGCGCCGCTTCATCTTGTTCTGCATAATGGTCTCCAAGTCTTCCAGGAACCGCTTCTTGGAGTAAATCTTGTGTCGCTTGATGCTCCATGCAATATGCTTGAGATGGTCCTTGCACAGAGGCATCACGGTGATTCGACAGCTGTTGGTCTTGGCCAGTTTTTCTACTCCAATCAATCGCGCTTCTTTTTGTTGTCGCAATTGCATCCGCATCTCTGCGTCTAGCCACACTGCGCATGTTTCTTCCTCGCTGGATTCTTTCCCTTTCGAAAAAGAATTTTCGTCTTCGTCTTCGTGCTCCTCATCGTTATTGTTATTGTTATTGTTATCGACGTCATCACGACAATCGTCCCATACACGAATGTTGACTTCCTTTCCAGGGATAATCAACTCGTTGCAGTAACCGCAGTAGATCCACCCATTGAGCAACATGCCATTGTCCATCAGAGTTCTCCTCAAAGCCATATCCCGAGCATTGGTAAGCGCAACAAAGGCCATGGGATATTTACTCGGAGGGCGTATAGGAGCTGCGTGGCATCCACACGTCGGACCCAGCTCGCAGTACGATTCCTTTCTCCAGATAGTCAACGATCCACAGATGACGCATACGACGTACCATGTCTTTCCGATTCTTGCCGCCGTTCCGACCATGTCGACTTCCATGGGTCTCTTGTCGCAAAAGCGCGTGGTTCCCTTCAAGCAGCGTTTCATCCCGCGCATCAAATCGTACGCGGCAATCTCTCCTTTCGAGTACATCGATGTAATGTCTTCGGGTCCCGCGACAAGAGGATCAAAGATTCTCCCACAGCCACAAAATCGTTTCACCCCAATGTCCCCAGGCGTTTCCTGATAGGGTAGCATCATCATTCGGCACCGGAGGGCTCGAATCTGATTCTGCGCCACGCTGGGCGTCAGCTTGACGGTTCGAAAGAAGTCGCTGTGCTCGTAAAAGTGGAAAAACATGCAAATAATGGCCACGTCCATTTCTCCAATCGTGGGCTTTCTACCGAGCGTTGAGAAAACCCTTTGTCGGCGCCACCCAATCTCCTCGGACACATCTTCTTCTGCGTACTCCTCCTCGTCGTCCAAGTAATATTCGTAAGCACGAGGAATTGATAGAGGAGGACCTCTCTCCTCCTTCAGCTCGGCATACGCGCGCATCGTCGTCCGCATCTCTTCGTCTCGAACCATGCCACAAAACCAAAGCTCTTCCTCGTGCTTATTGTGCTGTTGAGTCTCTTCCGTCCGATATTTTACAAAGTGGTAATCCATCCAGGACTCGTACGGCACGCGCATGGTTCCATAACAAGTGGGAGGCACATACCCTTGGCCTTCTTCTTCTTCGTAGATACTCTGTTGTTCTTCTTCTTCTTCTTTCTGGTCGTTGAAGTTTTTGTCCGTAGAGGTCTTGGCCCTTTTTCGGCTTGCTTTGGCGGCAGTTTTGGTTTTCTTTTTCGTGCTCTTGGGTTTTTGGTACTGCCGGTCGACGAGGTAGGGCACATCGTTCTTGAGACGGTTGTCCGGGAGATCGTGGTACACGTACGCATAGTACAAAAACTGCAAGTACGCAATCGTGCCGAGACTCACTCCGAGTGGAATCAACCAGTTCAAGTTCATGACCCCCTTGGCCTCTTTGGCCCCGTGCCTGGCTACCGCTTTGATTGCCCGTATGTAGTTGCCCGAAAGAATACCGTCGCACTCGGTAACCGAGAACACACTCGACGCGTACGAGGAGACTTCTGAAATCATACTCTTTTCGAGCTTTTCTCTTTCCTTGGGATCGCTCAATGCTTCCATCTTACTCCACGTTTCCAAGTTGAGCACGTACGCGCACTTGCCCGAAATGTGCTTGACAATGTCCGTCTGAAGCCGCTCCCAGAACTTGCCCTTGCGCAACTTTGTCTGAAAATCTCGGCACTTGATGAGAGATTCGCCGTTGAGTATGTCCACAAGCGCGAACACGTCCTGATTCGTCATCCCATCCCGCAAATTGTCTGCGTCCACGTCGTGCATCCCTGCCATGTGCAGCCGTTTTCTGTATCCTTCGAGCACGTGGGGGTAAATCATTTGCCGCACTTTGGGCGGGTGAGGACAATAGCGCGGCCTCGTCCTGAAACCCGACTGCTCGTACTCTTTGGTTCCTTTGGCCATGTAGTGGGGTCGAATGCCAAATTGATCCAGAATCTTTCGATCAATACCTGCAAGATCCCGCGCATTGACAAACTCCTTGTAAGTAACCATGAGCGAGTCGAGGCCTCTGGGCCCAAAGGCCAACCGGTCCGATAGAATAGCACGAGAAATCTCGCCGGCACGCCTGCACGCCACTTCGTTTTCCAGTTGCCACGACGTTTTCAAGAGAATAGCACGAAGAGAGGGCACCGTCTGCATCTGGAAATACATGTGACTCCGCATGGCCGTGTACACAACGTGTTGGTTCTGTTTGATCCACCGGACAATCTCTCCGCGGTCTCTCGTTGCAAATTCCATAAATTGGGATCGAAGGACGGAGCGACTTCTCCAACAAGGTCGATGAGCCACCTCAGCGTAGGTCCCCATCAAATGCGTAAACACAATGTCCAGCACGAGGTAGATAAGAGAGGCAGAATCGTCCTTGTTTTCTTCAATCACTGTGCTCAGACTCCGAATCTGGCATCGTTTTGGTTGCGTCTTGCAAAGGACCACGTGGTTGATCAAACAGCCTGCTGACGCGGCCGAAGGGCGGTGCTTGTTCCACAAGTCGGTCAGGCTAAACAGGTGGCCAATGGACGGAAGCTCCCCAGACCACACGAACCTCCGTCCGTGTGGATACAGCTGATCGTACGGACGCACCAACGAAGACGGATTCTTGCGGACCTGATCCCTCCACTCGGAATCGTACGGCGGTCCTTCCTGCTCGGCTTCTCCATTCAACAAGTGCTTGTCCTTGATCAAGCCTTTACGCAACCGCACGCGCTTTCCCCACGGAGTTCTCTTTCTCAAAGGGTCGGTGCACGTTCTCGTGTGGTCTGTTGGCCCCGTACAGGCACATAGTATCCACGAGTAGAGATCGAGCATTTGGTCGGCAAAGAGTTGGAGGAGCAAGCGAACCATTCTGTCCCGCGTGGGAGACAATGCGTGCATCATGTCGTTGATAACGTAGAGCTTGAGGAGCATTGTGGCCATAATCGAGTATCCTGTATCCACGTCGTGATTGGTCATGGCGCCGGCTGTCCATTCCAACGTGTCGAAAATGTACCGCAAGTCCAGGTTGAAAAAGGCCATCTCGTCCTCGTCCATCGTCTGCGTATTTTTCCACCAAGGACCTTTCCAATCTCCTTGTTCCCGTGACCCTGGATTCTCCTCGTTGGATTTCCCTCCGTCGTGGAAGGAATCTTCGTGCTCTTGGTCTTCGTTACTCTTGTAATCCTCCGAGTCAAAGAGACGACGCCAATGGTAATACGCCGTCTTGGAATCGTCCATTGACATGCCAAAGTGTTGGCGCAAGTCGGGCTCCAGCTTTCTCCTTTCCATACTTGAGATGTTGGAGCAATTGACTTGAATATCTTGGAGAATGCAGGGGCATAGCTCGGAGTATCCCTCCTGCTTCTGCTGCTTTGTTTTCCTCATGTTGATCGTGTGCTTGATCCAACACCCTTGGTTTCTTAATCGGACCTGGAGATACGCTAGCGCTTCCTGCTTGAGTTGCTCGATGGGATCTTCTTTGTCTCTGTTCTTTTCGGAGAGAATCTTTCGTGTCCGGTCAAACGAGCAAAATACAATGGTGTGAAAGGGCTTCCATCCCTGGGAAGACCCTCGAAGTCGCGGTCGAAGTTTCGGTCGAAGTTCGGTTTCGGTTTCGGTTTCTGTCTGTCTCATTACAGGAGTAATAAGTATTTTTGGTAGTTTTCGCCTCAACAGCTTTGCGACAGAGTACCGAACCGTCTTTCTCTTCATGGGATCCGAGGGGTCATAGATTTCACTGGTCAGTCCGTACACCTTGGAAGCGCCCAGGTAGGTCAATCCAAACGAACATCCGTTCACGCACATGGGATCCCCCAGCGCCATTACGTCCATTTCCTTGGGAAGACGAACCCGTTTCTTGGCAACAAAGGCACGCGACGTGCAAGGAGACATGGACGTAAGCGCCTCTTCCTCCCTGATTGAACTGCCTTTGGGTGTCCATAGAGAGGACCGCCTGCTCGGAACTCGAACCGTTTGTCCATGCTTCCGCGTTTTGCTATAGGCAGGATGCGTGTACGCCGCAGCCAGTCCCATGTTGGTCGCTCGGTCACTGTAATCGCTCCGATTGCACGCGGTGCACACGACCAGGGAAGAAGGCGAATTGGTGTACGCTTGATTAAAAGTCACAGCACCGACGTATTCTACCGTCCTGGGCGGTGTCCGTCGTCCGGTGGATCGTCGCTGAGCCGACCCACTTGTCTGTCCTTGTCGTCTTCTTCCCCTTTTTCTTTGTACCGCATGGGCAATGTCGCCTTGTCCCTTCAGAACGCTTTCCGATTTACGCAAGTTCATCCGACCGCTTGCGTCCTTGCCTCTTTCTTCCTCGTGCATTGCTTCCTTTGCGCCTTCGTCCTCTTCCTTGTGTATCGGAATATCCCCTCGGATAAAGTCGGGTCCGACAACGTGGCCCGAGGAACCCTTGCACCGTGTCACTGTGAGCAAGGAAGAGTACCGAGCGTTTCCCGGAGGAGTAGAAATGCCCGAATCGCACACGCTTTTCGCGTTGCGGTCTCTTCGTGCGTTTCCAAACATGCGTTCTCCCAGATGCTTCATCCTTCTCTGTTCTACGAGGAGCGAAGCTTTTCCATAGACGTGCCTTCGCCCAGCGAAAACTTCGCTGAACAACGTGGATTGAGCACGAGGAGAGACGGGTTCGTTGGACGATAAAAAGGAGCAAGAGTACCCGATCGGTCGTTGTTGTTGTTTCATACGTGTGTCTTGAGAAGAGGGGCATTCTCTCAGAGAATGGATCCCCCCAAAGCTGTTGAGGCCTACCAAAAATCCTGACACGCTTCTACGAAACAGGGTACGGTCTTCATCGTACCGTTGACGCGCACGTTCATCTCGTAGGACCGAAACGAAGTCAACACGCGCATCACCTTGGGCGCAATAAAGCCCGTCCACCGTTTATCATTGTCAATGAGTGGGAAGCACTGCGCCGGCGAATACGCATTCTCTCCTTCTACTTTGTTCCAGTGGTTCATAAGCAAGAACGGAGCGTCTTTGTTGTTCCTTTTGTAGTAGTAGTACGCAAACAACATGGCAATGTCGTAGCATATCATACAGGACCGCCTCTTCTTGGGCCACGCCCGATTCTTCATCAACTTGTCCTTGTCCGGTGTATAAAATTCCCGTCCGATAAACGCCGTGTCACTCACTACCCTGTCCAGAGTGTCAGGAAAAATCCCCGCTTGTCCCATCAAATAACAGACGCACTCGGTCTCCCATACACACGGTCTTTCAAAGCCTACTGGAGGCCTCATGTACCGTCCGCAATACGAAACGTCACAGGCGTCCCCGAGGATGGACCGTTTGGTGTCCGAGTCCATGTCTTGCCACATCCTGCCCATGCCCATCGCAATCTCTCGGTAGACTTTTCTCTCTTCCTGAAGATCCACCAACTGCGAGCAAAGAGAAAAGATATCCCGCTCTTTCCACACGATATTGTACGCATTGGCCATCCGCAGAGAAGAAGACGCGGCTCTGTTGGCTTCCATACTGTTTCCGCGTAGAATCTTGCCGTTGGTCAAAATGACCGACTCATTCGGCCTCTTTCGAATGCACTCGAGTATGTCGTACATAAAGATGTCCAGGACTGTCCCCTTCATCATCATCGTCGATAAACCGAACAGATGCTTGTCCGAAACAATCTTCTTGACCCTCTTCTCGTGCTTGACCATCCTCTCGGTCATACGTTGCATTTCATCACACAAAAGTCTGGGCCGTGGTTCTTCCTCTGCCCGTGATTCCTCTTCTTTCCTTTCTCGTTGACCTTCGTCTTCGTCTTCGTCTTCGGAATCCTCGTGCCTGGAAATGTCTGGCACGAGGAGGGAGGCCCCTTGGATGCCTCTCTCGGACGTATCCACATCCAGACTCAAAACAGAGTACGCTTCTTGAGTGTCTGGAATCTCCATGCGTGTAATAGAAGGCATAGGTGCCGTCATGACCTCCCTTTCTTCGTACTCTGTGTAGTACAGAGATCCCGTCGGAGAAACCTTTGGTTCCTCCATGGAGGAACCGTCTCTCTGCAAAGGAGAGAAGGAATCTCTAGTAGAAGAGGGGGGGAACATGGCTGCATCCTTCCTGTTCCCCTCCTCCACTATAGACTCCTCGTGGAGAAGGAGTTGCGGGGACTGCACGTCGTCCACTTTTCCGCACTGCACAAATTCGCGAATGTTGGATTCAATGTGCACTTCGCTTTCGTTCAAGTTTCCAAATCGAATCGACGCTTGGATATCGTCCATTTCTCTGGCACGTGCAAGCACCGCCGCTTCCTCTGGAACCCTGGAAGCATGCATAAACATCTGCTTCACTTTGGTAAGGGGACTGACCACGGGAATGCCTTGCGATTGCTGAGAGTATGCACCCGTGGTGGAATTCCTTCTATTGGTTGTACGCATCATTTCTGACCGTATGGGATCCGTGCGTATCATCAGATCTTGGTTGTCCGCGATTCCTTGTATTTTTTTTCCTCTGGGAAGATTTCTTCCCGATTGTCTATCTGTGTGTATATCTTCTTCCCCTGGCAAGCCTTCTTGTCGGCCTCTGTTTCTGCACGCGTTCACCGCATCCCACAAATCTTCTGCAAGCACCACTTTGTTGAATGGAACGCGGTGAATGTCCAAACCTTCGCTCTTTCTTCCCCTCTTCCCCTTTTTCTTCGTTTGCTTGCTGCCAACCGTGCTGGTACCGTCCGTGGTTGGAATGCACGAGGAAGTACCGCTACCACTTTGTTCTTCTTCCTGTCTTTGCCTTTCTTCCTCGGTCAAGCCAAGAAAGATGCCTCGGGGCGCGGACCCGTCCACTGTCAAAGCACTCATTGTCCCCTTTCCATGAATAATGCGGTGCACCGCCTCTTCAATGTCTTCTCCACTGCTACTGCTCCCTGACTCATAGTGCTCTTCTTCTTCTTCTCTTGACAAACCTTCTCCGTAATAAGCATATTCCTCGGGCCTATTGTACGCAAAAGCATCGTCCTGTGGATATTCCATCATGTCGTATGCAGCCAAGTCTCTTACACCTGCAAGCGTGCGTCTTCCCGTGGGATCCGCATCGTCCATGTACTTGTCCCCTTCGGTCTCTGGGTTCTGTATTCCCAGGGCCGCGTGCAGCTGTCTGGACTTTGTTTGGTCAGAAAAAGACTTTGGTGTCAGCTTGACAATTTGCTTCTCCGGTTTTTTCTTTTTCTTGCGCTTTCTTCCCCGTTTCCCTCCGGTTAGGACAAAAACCTCTTCATAATCATCTTCCCTTTCCACAATGGAGCCTCGGCTGTCACGAGCCACAGGATCCGATACCGAGAACAAGGGCGATAAAGCACGAGGAAGTGATTCCCCAAGTGATTCCCCATTGGCCAAAGCCTCATCTTCGTAATAGACTGGATGCAATGGTTCCTCGTGCTCGTACACATCTCGGACTTGTGGAACAATCCACTGCTCCGCAAGATACGACGATGCTCTGTCCTCGGATTCGACAGGCGGCGGTGTCAATGCCTCCAATGGGATCTCTGGCGCTGTCAATACACATTCCTCGTTCAATTTACTTCCGTCGGTAAAGGAGTCTTCCTGCGACCTGTCTTGGTCCACAGTGCTTTGCCGCGTCTTTGAAAAAGCATTGTGCTGTTTTGTTTCTTGACTTGGCGGAGATGTGGCGGCCTCCATCGAAACCGAAACCGAAACATCTTGGGGATCTTCCCTCGTGGATTTTTCCCTTGGTCGTTTTTTCCGCGCGCTTTTCCGTTTCCCGAGACGTTCGAGGAGCCTCGCCGCCGTTTCGGTAACTTCTTCTGTTTTGATCAAGGAGGGTATTTGACGTGGTGATTGCTCATCGTGCCCCGCTTCTCCTCCCACCGCCCCAGAAGTCGTCGGCGGCAGTTTCTTTCTTCGAAGAAACATGCCCTCCCTTTTAGTTTTTGTCACTCTGTTGGCCTTTTGGCCTTGTGGCTCTGTAAAAAAAAATGCTGGCTGTTCCTCGCTTTCTTCCCTTTGAGTTTTGCTACGCTTTAACAAACTTTATTTTTTTTTTTCTTTGCTTTGCTTCCTCGTGCTTCTTGCACAGGGCTCTCGGAAGCCCACCAAACCTCTGGCAACGAAAGATGGATAGACTTACAAAGACTCTTGAAAATCAATGTGGAGAGAGGCGTTTATCCTGCGAGAAGAGCTCTTCGTGTCCGTATCGATCTGGAGCGTTCTCTTGGCGGTGCCCTTGTACTCCTTCATCTCTGTTGCGACTGCCCCAGTCTTGAGTGGAATCATCCTCGCGTCCATTTCGGTCACCGAGACTTTCTTGCTTGTAATTACAGACGGTTTGACCGAAGCAAGGCGTATCCAGACAGGCTTTCTGTACGCCCTGCCTGGGTACACCATCGCCTCGCCAAAATAGAGCGCTTCTCCCGGCTTCATCAGCTTTCCTTTCTTTCCTCCAAAGTTTCCATAGACGCGAACGCCCTCGGGATCGACCACGTTGATCATGTACCCCGATTCAATAATCTCGTCGTTTTTCTCCAGAGAGGCAAATCCTCGTGCATTGTCCACAAGGAGCGACGGAGCATCCGAGCTGGTGCTCTTGTCCCACATAACATAGGGACTCATCTTGACAAGAGGCGTCTTCTCCTTGTCGTCCGACAGAATCATAAACGAGCTAACCCGTTTTTCCACGTTTGCATTCGTGAGTAGGGAAAAGTCAAGCGCGGTTAATCCCCTCAAGTAGGTCACCGCGGCCACATGGAACTTCTTTTGCGCTTCCTCGTCCCGAGCAAACTTGCTCGTCTGAACCCGCGCAAACTTGTTCTCGTTGACGACAATCACGCCCGACGTAAGTGGGATTTCCTCGTCAACGCAACTCGCCGAGAGGACCACGGGGGCTGCCCGAAGACGCCGCACATCGTCTGACACAATAGAGCTCGCATACTTGCTGCTCATGGCCGCGTGAGACTCATTCAAAAACGCGTCAAACCCTTTTTTCTTCGTGTCTTCCACCGTTTCCTCCGCATCCGCCTTTTCCTTTTTACGCAGCATGCCTCCTAGCCCTTCGCTTGGAAGTCCTTCCTTTTCCCCCGCAGGTTGGTAGTGAAGAGGATCTTCTTCCTTCTTGTCGCCGTACATTCTTCCAGATTCTCCTTCAATGACTTCCTTGTCTCCAGAGTAATACTTTCTGCGTCCGTGACCATATCCACGACCTTCCATCTCCTCGTGCCCATAGTAAGCGGGATATTCCGGGTGGGGATTGCCATAGTGTGGATTGCCCTGGTAACTGACCAGAATACCACGCTGGTGCTGCTCGTCAAATCCTGGCCAAGACATTTGATTTTGTTTTGTTTTTTTAGGTGATTTTTTTTGCAGGGAAGGTTCGCGGTGTTTCTCAAGCAGGTGTAAAAACGTGACTGCAGATCGATTCCCCAGTCAGTCTGTTTGGTATGCTAAAAAGGAGAGAATGGCTTGTGTGTCTTTATTCTTGATCCTTTTTTTTTTTTTGAGAATGTGTCTAAGCACGAGGAGAGACTATCCTCCAAAATAAAAAATACTGAAATAGGAAGGACAAAAAAAAAGGGAACTGTTGTTGCCCGCGCAGATGGAGACAAAACAAAGCGATGGAAAAAAGCGCCTTTCTAAGCTTAGAGAACTGTTCATGATATTCGCGGGCCATTACTGCATGATCGCCTCCGTGCAATTTTGCATTGCAGTGATATGCGCTATTGTGCCGGAATGTCGCGCCCATCCCATTAGCATCTACACCTTACTTACACTCGGCGGAGTCTCGATGGTCATATGTGCCTTTGCACTCTGTTTAGACGCGTGCGTCTCTCTTTCCTCGTGCTTTCGAACGTGGCGATTCTCCGTCCCAGAAACGGTGCAGGCCTCCTTCGATGATGACGACATACTGTAATCCACCGGTTTTCTCTTTTTTCTGTAGCACTTTGTAACAAGATTGGATTTCATCTCAAATGGGCCGTTGGAACATTTTTCATCGCGGCCTTAAAGTGAAAGCCAATGATAAATCATAAAAAACAAGAAAAGTGCAATTTCCTACATTTTGATTGGCTCTTCTGTCAAACTCAAGGTTGGTGTTGGCTATTAAAAGCGAGGTAAAACGCGTGAATGGTAAAAAAAAAAAGGATGAACACGGCGCGCCGTTCGCCAACCAAATCGATCGCCGAAAGCTATCCATAGTATCTACCCCTAAAATCAACCTAAAATAGTACAATGGCGCACGCACAGCATTTTTTTCCCCTGTGGACACGTTTCTCGTCTTTTGTGCCGCAGGAAGCCTCTCTAACAAGCGAGAGACGCTGTTGTAAAAATGCCTTGGCTCTTTAACGACGTATGGGCCGCTTATGACTGGAAACCCATCGACTGTGCAAAACTCGGTGACAAATCTCTCAAGGCGCACTGGAGTCATTATTGTAGGTCTTACTACAACGAAGAGATTTCAGACAACGCGGACGCGGTAGGCGATATCAACCCATTGGGCGAGTGGGCCGTTCGACGTATACAACAAGAATATGAGACTATGTTGGCGCGGGACCTGAACGCCGTTCGAAAAGACTGCAAAATATGCATCCAACCTCGCGAATAAACCTTGCTTTTTTTTTTATTCACTGGTCTCTCCGTGTTGTACGGTCCGAGTATTCTGTCCTTGGCACGCGGTACGGTCTAGGCGTACCTCTTGTCGCGCACTCTCTACTCTGATATGGCTTTCGTCTCCACGACTTGATTGGCGTGGGATTTTTTTTCTTTCCCACCGATCCATCGTCTTGCTTTTTTCCTTCCTCGTGCGCATAGAGTACCTGCGACGCGGTGATCTCGGACTCTCGTATGTGCGGAAAAGCAGGAGCAGGCGGACTAATTTTCTTGGTTCCCACCACTTTGGCATACGAGATCGGTTTGGTCGCCGAAGATTCTATCGCCGCCGTGTCGGTCAAGGAGACGGGCGATAGAATTCCGCACTCCTTGGTCTTGTAGCACGAGGAATAACCATTCAGCTTGAGTTCGGCCACCTCGACTGGCGATATCTTGAGCTGGTGAATGAGTTTAAAAAGGTCCCAGCCGGAGACAAAGAGCTTCCCGTCGGGAGCCTTGAAATCACTCGCGTGAATCCGCAGAATTTTCAGTGCCGTCTTGCTAAGATGGAGCTCTCTCAACCACTGCTCCATCGTAAAGTGAAACGCGGGAATGTTGTCCTTTTGAAGCTTCAGGATACACAGCTGATGCATGTCGATACCCAGCACCTGAAACGTCTCGGCATTCCACCGAAACGACAAGAGATTCTGAATGGTAAGCTCTGTCCCGAGTACCGAGCGTAAATCGGAGCATTCCACTCTATAGAGGTCCACGAGCGTCCTCACTTGATCCGTCTCCTCCAATAGTTTGATATCCCTCAGTGAGAACCCCATGATCAACAGTCCTCTAAACGAGCTCGTCAGAAAGAGATACACCTCGTCCAAAGATACTCCCAAGCGAAGAAGGTCCCCAATCTTCATATAGTGCATCAAGTGGTTCACAAAGTTGGCCGTGGTGAGCTTTTTCTCACCGTTAATCGTATTCGTTGACGGTGTTCCCTTGTAGTCTCCGTCGTAGCCACTCTCGTAGATGGAAGAGGCCCTGAGAGCGACTTGCTCTCTCACTTGGGTCACCGCAAAACTGGCGCATTGTTCCATGGAGCCAAATCGATCGGGAGAGGCCAAAGTGGCCTTGAGAATGACGGGTTCCAGCTTGCGCAGAAAACCTCGTTGCGTTTCTTCTGGATTGCCAAGATACGCGTCAAACAAGCGTTCTCCTCCTTCGCCCGCTCCTGACGGTAATAAAGCACGAGGAGAAAGGAATGTTTCACAAGGAAGAGCTGATTTTTTCGGATCGGTGCAGATGGGGCAGAGAAGCTCGTCCCGGCGAAAGTGCCAGAGTGTGTTGGCAAGGCACCCAAAGTGAAACTTGGAGCCGCACGAATCGGAACACGGCAGCGTAGTAACGGGTTCCGCGCTCGGCAGGATGTAGCGCATACACAGATAGCACTTTTCTTCCTCTTTCACCAACGGGCAAGCTTCTCGACTGTCGCTCTGCACTGTGCGTTTCTTGCGTTCCTTTTCCTCGTGCTCTTCACTCTGGGAAAGAAGGAGAGAAATGCCGTCCAAGAAGGGTGTGCCATCCTCTTCTGTCTCGGAACGGCTGTCCTTCCAGACGGAAAAGTCGACGATTGATTCACCAACCGACGTGCCTTCTTTTTCCTCGTGCTCTGTCCTTCTGTTTCCGGGCAAGAGGGAGGCCCACTCTTTCCTAGTCTCAGAGTAAAACGAAGGAAAGGAAGGAAGTGTATTCGGTTCCAGGACATAGGGCCGGGGGTAACTGTCTTTGAGCATCGCTTCGCTGAGCATCGCTTCGCTGAGTCTTGCAGAGGTTTTCGAAAGACTTGAAAGGGTCTCGCACCAATTTTAAACCAGTAAAAAAATAAAAGAGAAATACACAACACCCCCGAGCAGTAAACAATCAGCGATCAATGGAGTCCAGAAAGATAAAGGTAGCGACGTACAATGCGAATTACAGCCGCAGAGCCACAGAACCTCTTTATGGAGCGTACCAATGGGAACAGCGATGTGAGGGGATTTACGAGTTGATTGAAGAAATAGATGCTGATGTTCTTCTTATCCAAGAGATCCACGGAGATTATCTCGACGCATTCAAGGCAAGACTCTCTGCCTATCAATGGCATTTTGTCTATCAAAACTCTCGCGGCGGCATTTGCAACATTGGCATCGGATGCAAGCACGAGAAAGTCATGTTTGGTCACTACGACTTTTCTCACCACGACGGCGGCAACGAAGTCGTCGTCTTTGCTCAGATTGAAGACACGCTCTATGCGTCGATTCACTTTCCCATGAAACAAGAGTGTCGAGAATCCATGGCGCGTTGCTTTGATGCGGCCCTGAAGTGCCAGAGCATCACCCCAAGTTGGTCCAAGTTGGTGATTGGGGGCGACTTCAACTCGTTTCCGAAAAACTATGGCTACACCGAAATGCCGCTGATGAATTCCGTTTGTGGGACGTACTCTGCGACAGAATTCGCCGTCAACGACAGCGACGGAGAGTATGCCACCTCGAGCTTTGAGCCTTACCCTTACGACTGTGTGCCTCCATCCGGCTTGAAGGCTGTCGGGAAGCTGGACCACATTTTGGTGAAGGGGTACGAAACCCTTTCTGCTACGGTGTACGACACGCACCTTCCGCACAGAAACATTGCACCGTCGGATCACTTTCCTGTGGTGGTAGAGTTGGTACCGATCCTGGAGCAGAGTGATCCTCGTGCCTTCACTGCGATGCAATAAAAAAGCGTTGCTTCCTTTTTCCCTTCCCCCCAAAAAAATCCTCGTGTACATTTCCCGCCATGGAGCACGAGGAAGAAAGCGAGACACGCCTGCGCAGAGTCAAAGGAAAGCCCAAAGTTTGGACAATGGAGGACATGCCCGCGGAACTCCTCGTGCTCATTCTTCTTGAGTGCGAAGGTTACGCATTTATAGCGCAATTCGTTTCCGAGGAGTGGAAAGCAACGTGGCAAGCTTTGATCCCTCACGACCAACACAAGAGGATACAAGAAGACGCAAGCGTTCCCTTGTCCTTTGTTCAGTGGGCATACTCCCTCGGAAAACCTCTCACAACCACCACAATGAAGAGGGCAGCCATGAGTGGAGACTTGGAAATGATAGTGTGGGCGAGGGGAGAGCGTTGTCCATTGTACGAGTCCACTTGTACACTAGCAGCACGAGGAGGACACTTGGACGTTCTGAAATGGGCCCGTGAGAATGGTTGTACATGGAATGCGTGGACTTGTGCCTATGCAGCACGAGGAGGGCACTTGGACGTGCTGAAGTGGGCCCGTGAGAACGGCTGTGATTGGAATGCTCAAACTTGTACCGGAGCAGCACAGAGAGGGCACTTGGATGTTCTGAAGTGGGTCCGTGAGAACGGTTGTGAATGGAATGCGGAAACTTGTACGTATGCAGCACGGCGAGGAGACTTGACCATGCTGAAGTGGGCCCGTGAGAACGACTGTCCTTGGAATCTAAGGACTTGTGCGTATGCAGCAGAGGGAGGACAGCTGCACCTCCTGAAATGGGCGCGCGACAACGGCTGTAAATGGAATGCGTATACTTGTGCGGCAGCAGCAAGGGCAGGGCATTTGGACGTGCTCAAGTGGGCCCGTGAGAACGGCTGTGAATGGGATTCACATGCTTGTGGGGGAGCAGCAGCTACAGGACGCATGAACCTGCTGAAGTGGCTCCGAGAGAATGGCTGTGAATGGGATGACACCACTTGTTCGTTTGCGGCAGGGGGAGGACAGTTGAATGTTCTGAAATGGCTGCGAGATAACGGTTGTGAGTGGAGTGCGTATACTTGTTCGATTGCGGCATTG
>SDBT01001865.1_pt1 | contig 37806 bp, 41 predicted proteins | sample 2277101 | NCBI WGS metagenome assembly SDBT01 (sample SAMN10404973, study PRJNA504765) | marine sediment metagenome | isolation source: marine sediment core GS10_PC15, 103 cmbsf | place: Arctic Ocean: Southern Knipovich Ridge | collected 2010 | reverse complement strand
TGTTCTGCCAACCTGTTGAGCGCTTTTCGCACATTTGGTCGGAGTATGACCCGGTATCTCACCCCTTACCTTCAGCCCTTAATCTTTCATATTCTTCAAGGCTTATAGAGCCTTCCTCTTCGGCCAGCGCCTTCAGCCCTCCACGGATGTCCTCTTCGTCTTCCAATATCTCCAGGGCAGCATCACGAAGGAGCTTAGCCATTGAAGTCCGTTGCTCAAAGGCTAGTCGGCGAAGTCTCTCATGCTGCTCTTCGGTAAGGAAAATAGTTGTACGTTTTAGAGTTGTCCCCATACTCTTCACCTCTCGGTAAATAGTAACATATAAACACCGCTATGTCTATATGTTTTAATTGGTGACCCTATCCCCTTTATCCCCTTCCCCTTATCAAGGGGAAGGGGAAAGTAATAAAGAGGGGCTTCGCCCCTCTTAGACTGCCTCTTGTTAATCAAGCCATAAAGTAAGACTGCAGGTTCGAATCCAACCCCCGCTACCAATTTAGGTAATCATATTACCATAAATTCTTCATAGCTAATCTCATTCTTATCTTACACAACACCAAACCTCGCATGTTTTCTATTGAATAACTGGTAATTGTATTGCCTGTGGTAAAATATTGTGTAGAATTTATCCTGTGTTAGGCTATACTAAAATACAATGAAGTGTAAATTTTGTGGTAATGAGAGTGCACTAATAAAGGCGCACGTTATCCCCGCTGGTTTCTTTCGTCGTATACGGCAAGGTAAAGAAGCCTTGGAGCTGATTACAAACACGGCGGGTGAGTATAAAAAGAGGTCTCAGGTCGGGGTATATGATAGAACTATTGTATGCAGTAAGTGTGAGGCTATCTGGCAGGAGTGGGACAGATATATCCAGCAATTATTAGTTGAGGAACCACTCAATTGGCGAGTGCTATACCGCGGCAATCAAAAGATTGGCTACATAGTAGATAATTTCGAATATAGCAAGCTGAAGCTATTCTTTATCTCAATGGTCTGGAGGGCATCTGTTTCAAGTGATAAATACTTTAAAAGGATTTCTCTGGGCGAGTTTGAGGATATTGCTAAGCAGAATATAATGAACAATGATCCAGGAGATAGCGAGAACTTTAGTATAGTCTTGTCTAAATTTAATCACCCCCTAGCAAATGTAATATTGGACCCCCATATTTATAAGAATTCGGGCGTGAATTACAGTCGCTTCTATCTTGGCAGTTATATGGCAGACATAAAGGTTGACCATAAGCCAGCTCCAATATCGTTCTCTAAATGCGCCATTGCTGAAAACAGACCTTTGTATATAATCTGTAGGGATTTTACGAAAAGCAAAGAACTCAATCTAATGAAGAAGCTGATAGCAGGTAACCAGCAAACCAAACCTCTGCATTAAGCAGCTCACCTTCATTTTTGGTAAGAAACAAGCAACCGTTGTAAATTCGGTATCAGTTCTTTCTTCTCAAACAAAAGTTCGGAATGCTTCCAATGCGGGCTACCACCCTCTTTATTCCACCCCCTTCTTCGCCTCCTCCCACAGGGCGTTTTGCTCATCAAAGGAGAGCTCACCAAGGTTTAGCCCACGCTGGCGGCAGACCTCTTCCATATAGGTAAAGCGTCGATAAAACCGCCGGTTTGCTTCCCTCAGCGCCGCCTCTAAATCTATCCCCAGCCGCCGGGCAATATTAGCCAGAGTAAAGAGCAAATCGCCAAACTCCTTTGCTTTTTCCTCCTGGCTGCCAGCCTGCTTGAATTCACCAACCTCTTCTGCCAGCTTATCAATAACGCCGTCAACATCCTTCCAGTCAAAGCCAACCTGCACTACCCGGCCCTGAATCGACTGGCTATAGCCCAGGGCTGGCATCTGTTTCGGCACGCTAGCCAAAATAGAAGTATCCGCCTCCCTCTCCCCCCGTTTCAAAGCCTCCCAGTTATGGGCCACCTCCTCGGCATCCTTAACCTTCAGTGAGCCAAAGATGTGGGGATGGCGATGAATCAGCTTGGTATTGATGCCCTTGACTACATCCGCCACCTCAAACTCCCCAGCTTCAGTAGCGATCTGAGCATGAAGGACGACCTGCAGCAGCAGGTCGCCTAACTCGCCGCCAAGCTTACCCCAATCTGCCTCATCAAGAGCCTCCAGTACCTCGTAGCACTCCTCCAGCAGGTTCTCCCGCAGCGAAGCATGGGTCTGTTGCCTGTCCCACGGGCAACCATCGGCGGCCCGCAACCTAGCTATAATATCTACCAGGGTGGTAAACTGGCTCAGGTTCTCCGGCAAAGACAAAGTAGCCTCCTTGACCTGTTACCACAGATTATACAAGCTAGTTTGAAGTTAGGCAATAACGGATGATACCAAAAAGAAGGCGGGTACCAGCCGACTGAAACCAGCTCGGTGGCTTGATAACATAAGCCCCACCTCAACTCAATGGTAGGAGTGCCCCAATGAACTGCCTCTGACCTCTCAAAAACTCAGCCGCCGACATAGCCCGCTTCCCCTCCAATTGAACCTTTGAAACCCCTAAAATCCCATCCCCGGTGTGGATTCCAAAGGCTGCCTTTAACTCCCCTGTGGCTGGAGCCAGAGCTACTACCCGCCCGGGTTCAAGGCTTCTTTCCCCAGGCAGAGGCACCGCCTCAATAATCTTAAGCTGCCTTCCCTGCCACCTGGTATACCCACCTGGCCAGGGCTGGAAGGCACGCACCCGCCGCCAGATATCTATGGCCGGTAGCTGCCAGTCAATCTCGCCTTCTTGCTTGGAGGTTAGGCCACAGTAGGTAGCTTCAGCTTCATTTTGAGGTTGGGGAATAAGCCCACCCCTTAACCGGCGAATTAACACTTCCTGAAGCAACCAAGCCGCCATCAGGGACAGCTTAGCGGTAAGCGAGCCGGTAGTATCCGTCGCCGAAATAGGAATCTGGGCTCTGGCTAATACCGGACCAGTATCCAAACCGGTATCCATCAACATAATACTAACCCCAGTAAATTCATCACCAGCCAGAATAGCCGCTGCCACTGGTGAGGCACCTCGAAATCTAGGTAGCAAAGAGGGATGAATATTAATACAACCATAGCGGGGAAGGTCTAAAACCGACGGCGGCAGAATCTGACCAAAGGCAGCAACCACGATAACATCAGGGTGAAACCCAGCTAGCTGCTCCACCACCTCCGCCTTCTTTAAACTAAGCGGCTGCACTACTGGCAGGTTCCAGGTTAGGGCTGCCCTTTTCAGGGGAGGAGAAACCAGGTAACGCCCCCGGCCTGCTGGCTTATCAGGCTGAGTATAGACAGCAACCACCTGAAATTGATTAAGCATGAGGTGCTCCAAAGGGAGCACAGCAAACTCAGAGGTGCCCATAAAAACAATTCGCAATTTAAGCCTCCTACCACTGAATTCTAACATTAAAAATATTTCCTAACAAACTGCCCCTTTATATCTACCTGTGTGATATTGTGTTAAAAAGCAAGCCTGATAGACCTAGCAAGGGTATTGAGGGACTAAAAATGCCCAGCAACTATCCTCAAAACCCTTGCCATTAAAGAAGCCCGTTGTTATTATTTTTAACAGTATCACTTTTTAAATTTCCTCCCCCGCGCCTCAAGCAAGTCCGCTACAATTCCCCACCCCCTAAGTAAAAGGGGGCTGTAATTGATATAAGCAATAGGGAGAATAATTCGTGGAAGCTAGGCCGGCGCAAGAAATCTGGGAATCTGCCTTGGGTGAGTTACAACTCCAAGTCAACAAGCCAAACTACAAGACCTGGCTAGAAAAAACGGTAGGCTTAAGCTTACAAGATAACCAGTTTGTGGTCGGTGTGCCCAGTACCTTTGTCGCCGAATATCTAGACAAGAACCAACGCTCTTTAATTGAAAAAACCCTCATTGCCATTACCCGCCGTAACATCAATGTCCTTTTCCTCGTAAATGGTCGGCAGCACAATTCACTGGGCAGCTCCGGCACCCAAGAGGAAACCACTAGTGCCCGACAAACAAACTTCTCCGGCTTCAATCCCAAATATACCTTTGCTTCCTTTATTGTGGGTAATCATAACCGCTTAGCTTATGCCGCTGCCCTTGGGATAGCCCAAAACCCGGGACATAGCTACAATCCACTATTTATATATGGCGGGGTAGGATTAGGTAAGACACATTTACTGCACGCTATTGGTCATGTAGCTCAAGCGAGCCATATTCAGGTACTCTATGTTAGCGCTGAGCGATTTACCAACGAGTTCATCACCGCTATTCGGGAGAAAAAAACCGAGGCATTCCGCAATAAGTATCGAGGTGTTGATATGCTGTTGATTGATGACATCCACTTTATCAGCGGCAAGGAGCAGACCGAGGAAAGTTTTTTCTATACCTTTGATGAGCTCCATAATGCTAATCACCAGATTGCTATTACCAGCAACTGCCTGCCAAAATCTATGCCCCGCTTACAAGAGCGGTTATGTTCCCGCTTCCAATGGGGACTAATTGCTGATATTCAACCGCCTGATTTTGAAACGCGCCTGGCTATTTTGCGAGCCAAAGCGGAACAACTACAAGTAACAATCCCTTTAGATGTGCTGGAATTTATTTCTCGCCAGGTTCAGCACAACGTAAGAGAGCTGGAAGGTTCACTCAACCGGGTTATTGCTTACACCAAGCTGATTAGAGCTTTGCCTACCCCCGAGATAGCGGCTCAGGCCCTTGAGAACATAGCCAGTAAGCCGCCAGGGACTGCTGACATCATCCCTAATCAAGTTATGGAAGCCGTAGCCACCGGCTTTCAGCTAACCTATGTTGACCTAAAAAGCCAGAAAAGAGATAAGCAAACTGCTCTAGCCCGACAGGTGGCAATGTATCTTATCCGGCAGGAAACCAATTGCTCACTAGCTCAGATTGGTCAAGCGCTCGGGGGTAAAAATCCGTCAACAGTGAGCCACGCTTGTGAAAAAATATCCAGTGAGATTGATGGCAGCCCTTATTTGAGGCATAAAATCTTGGAAATCCGACAAAAACTGTATCCTGAGCAAAAGGGCAGGAACTACCGCTAACCTTTTTATCACCACTATATAATATCTTTTTGTCAACCAGCAAAGCTAAAAGTAGCGAGATTTTGCATAACTAGCCCTTATTTTTCAATAAGCCCAGAATTAATTTGATAACTTTAACGCAACTCTAGTTTAGCTTAATCTAAATTCTACCCGTTACCATGGCACCTTAGCTATAGGTCCTATTATAATTATTAATGTTATATTTAATGTATAATAGATTTATATTAATTTTATAATTATATTAGGGCTCTTTTATTGAAGTAACTGTGTTTTTGCATATGTTAGACCGAATAGAGGTAGTGATAAAGGCAGGCAATGGGGGTAATGGGGTAGTAAGCTTTCGGAGGGAGAAATTTGTCCCCTTCGGCGGCCCTGATGGGGGGGATGGTGGTAATGGTGGGGCTGTAGTGATTAGGGCAGATGCGGCAGTTACCAGCCTGCGAGCATTTGGGCAAAAGAGATATTATAAAGCTGCTGATGGACAAAATGGCCGGGGTAAACGCCAGCACGGCAAGAAGGGGGAAAACCTGATATTAACAGTACCGGTGGGGACTATGGTTCTAAATAAGACACAAATAGGTGGTGATGCCTTTATTGTAGATTTAGAGCAGCCAGGGCAGCAGGAAGTAGTGGCTAAAGGGGGAAAGGGGGGATTGGGTAATGTTCACTTTGCTTCGTCGACTAATCAAGCCCCCCAGATTGCCCAGAAAGGGGAGATTGGGGAAGAGAAGTCTATTATATTAGAATTAAGGCTTATTGCTGATGTTGGCATTATCGGTTATCCTAATGTGGGCAAGTCAACCTTACTGGCGGTGGCTTCCGCTGCCAAACCAAAAATAGCCAGTTACCCATTCACTACCCGTGAGCCTATTTTGGGTGTGGCTGAGGTGGGGCGGCAAAGCTTTGTTCTGGCTGAGATTCCGGGGCTTATTGATGGCGCTCACCTTGGACGGGGGCTGGGGCACGATTTTCTGCGGCATATTGTGCGTACTAAAATACTTATTCACCTAATAGATGGTAGCTCGGCGTCCTCGATAGAGGATATGATACGGGTAAATGCTGAGCTGAGCCTATTTGATTCCGCTTTGGCACAAAAGCCACAGCTGGTGGCGGTAAATAAGATTGATTTGCCCCCGGTGCAGGCACGGTTAGCCGAGATAAAGGATGCCTTTAGTAGTGCTGGAATCAATGTCCTTTTTGTTTCCGCCGCCACCGGGGGGGGGGTTACTGAGCTTCTGACGGAAACAGTGAAGCTACTGAACAAGGTTACTGCTGAGAAAGAAGCGGGTAGGAAGGTTCCGAGGAAGATTTTTCGTCCTCAGCCTCGGGGGATTGGCACCAGTGTGCATAAGGAGGGAGATATCTTTGTCGTGGTGGCACCGGGACTGGAGCGCATAATGGCTAGGATGGAGATAACTAGCCCGGCGGTGCAACGGCAACTCAAAAGGCAACTGACTAGGCTGGGGGTTAGCAAAGCCTTACAGAAGGCTGGGATTACGCCAGGTGATAGAGTTCGCTGCGGAGATTTAGAATGGGAGTGGTAGTAGAATAAAGAATATTGGGGTGCTGGGAGGGACTTTTGACCCGATTCACATGGGTCACCTCATTGTGGCTGAGGAAGCGAGAGCCCGGCTAAATTTGGCTGAGGTTCTTTTTGTGCCGGCTGGGCAGCCGTGGCTAAAGGTGAATAACTATATTTCGGCGGCTGAGCACCGTGTTCAGATGGTGCGCCTGGCCATTGCCGATAAACCTTACTGCAAGCTGTTGACTACGGAGATAGAGCGAGCTGGTCCCACCTATACTGTTGACACCATTGCTGATCTGCAGGGTCGACTTGGTGCTGAGGATAAGCTATTTTTCATTTTAGGTTGGGATAATCTAGCCCAACTCCCGCAGTGGCAGGAGCCATCCCGGCTGGTTAAAATGTGCCACCTGATAGCCGTCCCCAGGGTAGGCTATCCCACTCCTGACTTAAACTCTCTGGAAGCGGTTATCCCTAGGTTATCTCAGAGCACCATCCTGCTTGATAAACCACGGATAGACATTAGTGCCTCAGAAATCAGAAAACGGGTTGCTCAGGGCTTGTCCATTCGTCACCTCGTCCCTGAGCCAGTAGACGAATACATAAGGCAGCATAAACTGTATGAAACACAATAGGGGGTGTATCATGAAAGCTATTGGTATTGTCGGTAGTCCCAGAAAGAGTGGCAATACGGAAATTCTCACTAGACATACCCTGAAGGCAATAGAGGAGGAGGGAATAGAGACCGAACTGATAAGGTTAGCTGGCTTGGACATCCAACCGTGTAATGCCTGCATGGTTTGCCGAAATGAAGAAGAGCAGTGTCCTATTGATGATGACCTGTTCCCGATATACACCAAAATGAAGGAGGCTGAGGCTATAATACTGGCTTCGCCAGTGTACTTTGGCTCAGCAACAGCTTTATTAAAAGCGTTCATGGAAAGAACCGGCTATATTGGCGGCTATACAGGTAGGAGGGTGTTTGCCGGGAAGGTGGGGGGACCGTTGGTTGTAGCCCGCCGGGCGGGACAGACTTTTACCTTCGCCCAGATTATGTATTGGTTTCACATCCTCGGATTCTTTATGCCGGGTTCAACATACTGGAATATTGCCTTTGGTCGTGAAAAGGGTGAGGTGCCAAACGATGAAGAAGGCATGAAAACGGCCTGGAACTTTGGTAAAAATATTGCCTTTTTAGTGAAAAAATTAAAGACCGGGCCCTAACCCAGACCTGCGTGTGCATAGATATTCTAACCCTTTCGCATAATATCGAAGATAAACCTAATTAGGCCACTGTGTATCATACCTTCTGTACCTCGTCCCTGAGCCAGTAGAGCGGTATATTAGGCAGCATAAGTTGTATACAATATAACTGATAAAATATTTTTGTTGACTATTGACAACTGTGTTATTGTATGCTACAATGCATTAAAATGATGTACAGTGATGTAACATGAAGCAATATGATGCACCACAAAGCGGATCACGAGTGCGCGAAAGAGCAGGCTTCTCATATGAAGCCTCGACCAGCGAACCCGATCTAAAAGAACAAATACTAAAACTAAGGGCAATGAGAAATAGTCCCTATTGGAACCGTAGCTCAGCCGATATAGCCGGTATGATACTCTTAGAGAATGTACCCAAAGAAATAGAAAAGTATGAACGTAGAGAGGGCAAGTGAATTATAATGGAAAACTTTACGCAACAACTCAGCCTTATGAGCGGAGCTGTAGAGGAAGCTAAAGAGTTCTGCGAAGCCTCGGTGGCAGATTGCTTTGAGTGCGGGAAAGCAGAGGGCTGCCCTGTTCTCAATGAATTATTCATTAAGTATTTTAAAAAGAACGGGGTTAATGATTATAAGGCTAAAGCTAAGGACATGGTTCATCCTAAAAATGCTCTAAATGAGCTTAGCGGAGCCGAGTGGCTCTACTTCACAAAGACACTCCTTACCACTTCTTATTCTAGTAAGTACGCTCATGAAGTACGTAAGGCACACGGCGCAAATAAGCCTCCCGAGTTGATGAAATACTTAATTGAGTTCTTTACAAAAGGAGATGATAAGGTTCTAGATCCGCTTGCTGGTGTGGGGGGCACCTTGATAGGTGCAGCGATTGCAACACCTCCCCGCGAATGTGTAGGGATAGAAATCAACCAAAAGTGGATTGATATCTATAACTCCGTAATCGATACTTGTAACTCCCAAGGAGAGAACTTGCGTAAGTATGAGTTAATCCAGGGTGATTGCCTTGAAGTGCTGAAGACTTTTGATGATGAGTACTTCCAGTTTATTGCTACGGATCCTCCATATAATCTGCATTTAACAAAGACAATGTGTAACGGGCAATACAAAGAGTTTTCTAATCGAAAGACTGACTATGATATGCAATCGAACGACCCACGTGATTTAGCAAATCTATCATCTTATGAAGAATATCTTGACGGTATGGAGCATATCCTAGAGCAATGTTTCAGAGTGCTAAAGTCTCGGAGATATATGGCTCTCATAATACGAGATGCCTACCAAGACGGTGAGTATATGTTTACACATGTGGACATAGCGAAGAGAGCGAAACGGCAAGGTCTCGTCCCTAAAGGTGAGATAGTTTGGTACGAGGCTGGCACAAGATTGCGTCCCTATGGCTATCCCTACAGCTACGTCCCCAATATTTCTCATCAGTATATTGTAATCCTGCGAAAATGCTAGTAAGATTCTCCTGAGAACTTAGGCCAAAGGGTCGAGGAGAAGTTGCATGACTACCTACACTCAGAGTGACCTAATTCTACCTGCCCTGAAGCTATTACAGGATCACCCCTCAGGCTTGACCACCGCTCAATTGATAAGGCTACTAACGCAAGAGTTGCAGCCGAGTGGTCATGACTTAGAATCTTATCCTGGACGCCCGGACACTATCTTCAGCCAAACCGTTAGAAATCTCTTAGGTTCCCATCGCGTACTAGATAATAAAGGACTAGCTACCTATGGTGGATCAAGACGAGCTTGGACGATTACTCAAGAGGGGCTCGACTATTTATTGGAAAACGGACCAGACTCTCCCGAAGACCTGCAGTTGGCCGTACAAGCTCTTCAAGAGCAGGGCATTGAGACACCTAGCGAAGCACAGCCACCGGACAACTATGCTGGTGTGATCATTGAGGAAGGAGCAGTCATACACCGCTCTGTGAAGCAGCATACCCGGTCTCGGAGGCTCCGTGATGCCGCAATTACTGTGTTTAGACAACAGCACGATGGGCGGTTGTTCTGTACCGTTTGCGGTTTCGATTTTGAAGCCATATATGGAGAACTGGGAAGAGATTTTATCGAAGTACACCACATCGAGATTATTCGCGAGGGTGACCCCGTTGATTTGATGATAGCAATAGAACGGGTCGTGCCACTGTGCGCTAATTGCCATCGGATGATTCACCGGCGACTTGGAGTTATTATCGCCCTACAGGAACTGCGGGCAATTGTAGCTGACACATAGCTTGTATTCAAAGTAAGTTAGTTTCGTGCATAGGAAGTTATGCATTAAACATCCAGATTCTTGACGCTCAGGGCGTGGGCCTGGATGAAGGCTTTGCGGGGCGGGACTTCATCGCCCATCAGTATGGTGAATATTTGGTCAGCCTTGGCGGCATCATCTATACTTACTGAAAGCAGGGTGCGGCTGGCGGGATTCATCGTGGTTTCCCATAGTTGTTCGGCGTTCATCTCCCCCAGACCCTTATACCGCTGGACCCCTACCTTCCTTGCCTCCTTTAGCTGGCGTAGTACCTCTTCCTTTTCCTGCTCTGAGTAAACCCAGTGCTCAAGCTTGGATGTTTTAACCCGATAAAGCGGTGGCTGGGCAATAAACAGGTGACCGTGGTTAATTAGCTCCACCATGTGTCGGAAGAAGAAGGTAAGCAGTAGTGTGCGGATGTGAGAGCCATCAACATCAGCGTCGGTCATCAGGATAACCCGGTGATAGCGGAGCTTTGAGGTGTCAAACTCATCGTCGATACTGGTCCCCAGAGCGGTAATGATGGCGCGGATTTCGGTATGAGCCAGCATCTTATCCGGTGGTGCCTTTTCCACATTGAGGATTTTACCCCGCAGTGGCAGGATAGCCTGGAAGCGTCGATTCCGCCCCTGTTTGGCCGAGCCACCGGCTGAGTCTCCCTCTACCAGGTATAGTTCACAGAGGGATGGTTCCTTCTCCGAGCAGTCAGCCAGCTTGCCGGGTAATGTACCGGTATCCAGGCTACTCTTTCTGATAATTAAATCACGAGCCTTTCGGGCAGCTTCCCTCGCCTTGGCGGCAGTGAGACACTTGTCTATAATCCTTTTGGCTTCATCCGGGTGTTCCTCCAGGTAAAGGGATAGACCCTCACCGACGACACTCTCCACCTGACTTTTGACTTCAATGTTACCCAGCTTGGCTTTAGTCTGCCCCTCAAACTGTGGTTCCGCAAGCTTGACACTAATAATAGCCGTAAGCCCTTCCCTGACATCATCGCCGACTAGATTGGGCTCGTCCTCCTTGAGAAATTTGTTTTTGTGGGCATAGTCATTAATCGCCCGGGTTAGTGCCGAACGGAAACCGGTAAGGTGAGTGCCTCCGTCCACAGTGTTAACGCAGTTAGCAAAGCTAAAGGTGGACTCACTAAAGCCATCATTATATTGAATGGCTGCCTCTACTAAGGTGCTGTTTACCGTTTTAGAGATATAGATAGGGTGTTGATGGCGGACTAGACGGTTTTGATTAAGGTGGCGAACGAAGCCAGTAATGCCACCCTCAAAGTAGAAGGTCTTTTCGCTGTCCCTCCCTTCATCCCTGAGGCATATTTCTAGTCCCTTATTCAGGTAGGCCATCTCTCGTAGGCGCTCGCTCAGGGTATTAAAATCATAGCCGACTTTACCGAATATCTCCTCATCGGCGTGGAAGGTGATGGTAGTGCCAGTAGCACTGGCTTGGCCAACCTCGGCTACCTCTCCCTGGGGTATGCCCTGCCGGTATTCTTGTTGGTACACTTTGCCATCGCGCCTGACATTAACCCTGAGCCAGGAGGAAAGAGCATTCACCACTGAGGCACCTACCCCATGTAGTCCCCCCGATACCTGGTAGGTCTTGCCACCAAATTTGGCTCCAGCGTGGAGGGTGGTCATAACCGTCTCCACGGCTGATAGGCCGGTAGCCGGGTGAATATCTACCGGGATGCCGCGCCCATCATCATCAACCCTGACGGTGCCATCTTCCAGAAGAGTGACCATGATGCGGCGGCAACAACCGGCCATGGCTTCATCGACGCAGTTAAAGACAATTTCATAGACCAGGTGGTGCAGCCCACGCTGGTCAGTGCTGCCAATATACATACCCGGTCGGCGGCGGACTGCTTCTCGCCCCCCCAGAACCTGAATATCCTCGGCGGTATACTCGTTATTTGTTGGCTCAGTTGGTGTCGGTATATCCTCTGTCATAACTGGTTCATACCTCCATTCTGGTAGAAAGCTTCAGAAAGATAAATAGGTTATTGAGTGGAAACAATAAGGCTGAAGTGGCTTTTAATTGTAGTAAAAGCTGTGGTGAGACATTCATCAAGTATTATTATAACACAATTTAGCTATAAATTGAAGCTGGGGTTAGTTACCGCAATAGCTTTTCTAGCTGGTCAAGTGGGACGGTCTTTTGCTGGGAGGTGGTCATATCCCGTAATATCACCGTGCCCGTCTTTACTTCTTCTTCGCCAATAATCACTGCCTTGAAGACACCAAGAGTATTAGCCTGCCTCAATTGAGCCTTCAGGCTCTTGTTACCAACAGCCTCTATTACGGCAATGCCAGCCCGTCTTAGCGAGGAGGCTAGCTTTACTGTCTCCCCCTTAGCTTCCTCACCGATATAGGCAATAAAAACCTGTGGTCGGGGTAGAGCCGGGATGGGGACATCCTGTTTCTTTAGATTGAGTATTATCCGCTCCAGTCCAGCGGCAAAGCCAATAGCCGGGGTCGGCTTACCACCCAGTTCCTCAATCAGGTCATCATAGCGTCCGCCACCGCCAAGGGTGCTCTGGGCTCCCTCTTCCTCAGGTTGAACCTCAAATACTGTCCTGGTGTAGTAGTCTAGCCCCCGTACCAGACGGTGGTTTACCACAAAAGGAAGCTCAAGTAATCCCAGGTATCTCTTCAGCCGATTGAAGTGTTCATCACATTGCCGGCAAAGATATTGGGTGCTCTTGGGGGCAGAGTTGGCTATTTGCTGACATGAGGGCTGTTTACAATCAAGCAGGCGAAGAGGGTTTCTCTCCAGCCTGGTTTTGCAGTCCGAGCACAGGTCATGGGTGAAGCTAGCATAATAATCCTTCAGGACGGCTAAATATTGTGGTCGGCATTTTTTACAACCGATGCTGTTTAGCTGGAGTGACAGGTGGTGAAGGTTTAGTGACTGGAAGAACCGCCATGCCATATCAATGACTTCAGCATCAAGGGCGGGGTCATCATCGCCAATAGCCTCATAGCCAAACTGGTGGTGCTCACGGTATCTTCCTGCCTGGGGCCTTTCGTATCTAAAAATAGCAGCAGCATAGTATAGCTTTACCGGTTGGGGTAAATTGGGCAAGCCGTGTTCCAGGTAGGCTCGGCACACCGGCGCGGTGCCCTCCGGTCTCAGGGTTACCTTGTTGCCGCCCCGGTCTTGGAAGGTATACATTTGCTTGTCGACAATGTCTGTTTCTTCACCCACGCTGCGAGCAAAAAGCTGGGTATCCTCAAAGGCTGGGGCGTCAATACGCTCATAGCCATAGAGCTGGCAGACATTAACCACCTTCTGCTCGATATAGCGCCAGTAGGCTTGCTCCTGCGGTAGAATATCTGAGGTTCCACGCGGTGCCCGATACAATCTGACTTTCTCCTTAACCTTATTGTAAGCTAGGATACAGTATTAGTGCCGGATTTGTAAAGGGAGATTGTTTGGTAACTCTTTCTTCCCACCCGACCACCCCGGGTTGTATTGGGGGCGTATTGAGGAGAGTTAAAGAGAGGCTTCGCCTCTCTTCTAAAACCAATTCCCCCTCTCCTTTGAAGGAGAGGGGGATAAAGGGGGTGAGGTTAAAGGTGAATTTTACATGAGTAGTCTGCTTGGTCTATACTAAAATATAATCCTAGCTATAATTAAGGTAGAAGGAGCTTCAAAATCTTGACCACTGTTGGGGTAATGGATTTTAGTCAACTTAAAGAGAAGGCTGAAGGGTATCTGCCACCAGAGAAGCTAGCTATAGTTGCCGATGCCTATGATTTTGCCCTGAAGGCGCACCAGGGACAGGTGCGAAAGTCAGGAGAGCCCTACATGGAGCACCCACTACAGACGGCTATCATTCTGGCTGAGCTTCAGCTCGATGCTAGCTCCCTGGCGGCCGCTTTACTACACGATGTCCCCGAGAATTGTGGCATACCCGTTTCACAGATTGAAGCCAGGTTTGGCGCAGAGATAGGCCGGCTGGTCGATGGCACCACCAAGCTGGGCAAGGTCTCCTGGCAAGCTCCGAGTGAGGGTACAGCGGCTAGACAACAGGCGGAGAACCTGAGGAAGATGATGGTGGCAATGGCTGAGGACCTCCGCGTAGTGTTTATCAAGTTAGCTGACCGAATGCATAATATACAAACTTTAAACGCGCTGTCACCAGAAAGACGGCGTAGCATTGCTCAGGAGACTTTAGAGATATATGCTCCCTTAGCTCATCGGCTAGGGATATGGGAGTTAAAGTGGCAGTTGGAAGATTTATCCTTCCGCTATCTGGAGCCAAGGCAGTATCGGCAGATTGCTAAACTGGTAGCTGCCCGGCGAACTCAGCGGGAGAGCTTCATCGCTCAGGTAATTGAGATTTTAAGGAAAGAGTTTGATAAGGTTGGTCTAAAAGCTGAGATATCAGGTAGGCCCAAACATATCTACAGCATTCACCAGAAAATAGAGAGATATTCTACCCAGGGCAAGCACTTTGATGATATACATGACCTTCTCGCCCTTCGGGTATTGGTTGGTACTGTGCCGGATTGTTATAGTGCGGTAGGCATTATTCATAGTTTGTGGCGCCCATTACCTGAGGCATTTGACGATTTTATTGCTAATCCCAGGCCTAATGGGTATCAATCGTTACATACTGCGGTAATGTACCTGGGCACAACCCCTCTGGAAGTTCAGATTCGCACCCATGACATGCATCATATTGCTGAATATGGGGTAGCGGCTCACTGGCGCTATAAAGAGGGTGAAAAGAAGGATATACATTTTGAGGAAAGGATAGCCTGGCTACGCCAGTTAATTGAGTGGCACCGGGAGTTCAGTGGGGCTGAGGAATTCCTGGAATCGGTTAAAACCGATATATTCATTGACCAGGTTTTTGTTTATACCCCTAAGGGAGAGATAAAGGATTTGCCCAAAGGTTCTACTCCTCTTGATTTTGCCTATCGGGTTCATACTGAGCTGGGGCACCGCTGCGTTGGGGCTAAGGTAAATGGTAGGCTGGTGTCACTCAATTATCAGCTCAAAAATGGTGATGTTGTAGCGATTATGTCGGCTAAGGGGGCCAAAGGGCCGAGTCGGGATTGGCTGAATCCGCATCTAGGTTATATCAGTACTTCTCATGCCAGGGGAAAAGTGCGGCAGTGGTTTAAGAAGCAAGAGCAGGCAGAAAATATTGAGCGGGGTCGGGAGCTTCTGGAGAAGGAGTTGCGGCGTCTGGGGGTAAAGCTCAGCCGGCGGGAGGAGATGGCTAGGCTCTTTAAGTATGATAGCCTTGATGATTTTCTGGCGGCTATTGGTTATGGCGGTATTACTACCCATCAGATTGCCTTGAAGCTAGCTATCCAGGAAGAGCAACCCAAGGTAGTGGCTGAAGTTGCCCCGCCCAAGCCACAAGTATCAGCTGTTCAGGTGCTGGGGGTTGGGGATTTGCTTACTCATTTGGCCCAGTGTTGCCGTCCGCTGCCTGGTGATAAGATTGTTGGCTATATTACTCGCAGCCGTGGGGTGGCCATCCACCGTCAGGATTGTTACAATGTAATTCACCAGGATGAACCAGAGAGATTGATTACCGTGGAGTGGGGGCAGACCGATTTGCCCTATCCCGTTAGTATTCGGGTTGAAGCCTGGGACCGGGTGGGGCTTATCCGTGATATCACTACCGTTATCGCTGAGGAAAAGGTTAATATTACGGCCGTAAGCTCTACTCATCACGATGATGCTAGTGTTTCAGAATATTTCACCTTGGAAACGAAGGGCTTAGCTCAGCTAAGTCAGCTCTTGGGAAGGGTTGAGGGAGTTAGGGGCGTGATAAGCGCTACCCGGGTTGGCGATGGAGTAACTACTAAAACTAGCCCGGCAACATAATTTGGTCTAAATAATAAAATTAAGGAGGCAGGTATTGCCAACGAGTAAATCGGCTCAAAAACAGGTGCGTGTGTCTGAAAGAAGAAGGTTGCGTAATAAGTCTGTTCGTAGCTTGTGCAAGACTAACATAACTAAGGCGGAAAGGCTTATTTTCTTAGGTGAGCTTGATTCAGCTAGGGCAGCAGTAGTTGATGCCATCAGTTCTTTAGATAAAGCGGCGGAGAAGGGGGTTATCCATCCCAATAATGCCGCTCGGCGTAAATTGCGCTTAATGAAGAAGCTAAATGAGGCTCTGGTGCTACCTTCGGCGGAAACTAAGCTGGAAGAAGCCAGCTGATTTATCTGGAATGGGGTCTTGACAAAAAACCGTACTTAATATAAACTTGTGTAGAACAGATGTTCGGCATAGTGGTGGTAAATGATGGTACTCTCGGCTAAGCAGCAACAAATTATTGATTTTATTCGCCATTTTTTGACCGATAAGCACTATCCTCCCACTATCAGGGATATAGTAACTGGATGTGGGATTAGCTCTACTTCTGTGGTGGATTACAATCTGAAAATATTGGAAAGTGAGGGGTATATTCGCCGTCATCCTGAGGTGTCGCGTGGTATTGAATTACTCCCTGGGTTTCCTGCCCTGGGACAACGACTGCTAGTACCTATTATTGGTCAAATAGCGGCTGGTGAACCGATACCGGCGCCCACCCCTGATACCTGGGATGTGGCCGCTTCGTCTGAGACTCTGGAGGTTACCGAGGATTTGACCCGAGGGAGGGGAGGGGTTTATGCTCTTCGGGTGAAGGGCTCGTCAATGGTAGATGCTTTGATTAACGATGGTGATATTGTCCTGATGCAGTATGGGAATGTGGTGGAGAATGGGGAGATGGCAGCAATATGGCTTAAAGCGGAGAAAGAGGTGACGCTGAAAAAAGTTTATGCTGAGGCCGGTCGCATTCGCCTTCAGCCGGCAAATAGCCAGATGCAGCCGATATATGTTGAGCCCGACAATGTGGAGATTCAAGGTAGGGTCATTGCTGTCATCAGGCAGTTGGCGTAGTTGATAACCCTATTTGATTTTTGTTGTTGATAAGTATAAATTAGTAACAGCCTAATCAACACCATCGTAGGCATTGGTAGCTAAATAAGGAAGCCATGATTTTATCTCAATTTCAGAGTGTCGGGCGTGATCTTTTTTCCCGGGGACTGGTTTCTTCCAATGGGGGGAATCTGAGTATCAGGTTGGGGGAGCGCATAATTATTACCCGCCGGAGTACTAAGCTTGGTTGTCTAGAGGAGCATGATTTAATAGAGACTGGCATAAGCAAGAATGACCGGAATACACCACTAACCTCAATAGAATTAGCTGTCCATCGTGCTATTTATCAGGCGACCCCGGCCTTAGCTATTGTTCATGCCCACCCACCTCATGCCGTTGCTTTATCTTTGACTGAAACTGAGATTGTACCCAATGATATTGAGGGGCTTGCCTTACTGAACCGGGTGCCGGTCGTTGGTTGGCATATGAATGTAAAACCCGGGGGTCTGGCTGCTATAGTGACTCAGGCATTGAAGCAATCTAGGATTGTTATGGTTCATGGGCATGGTAGCTTCGCTATCGGGCAGCTACTTGAGGAAGCCCATAATTGCACTACGGCGCTTGAGGAAAGCTGCCAGGTCATTTGCTTGTTGAAGTCACTAAAGGTAACGCTAGCTACAAAATAGCTTATACCTCTTCTTTCTTATCCCTATCTCTTTGTCGGTGGTCAAAGATAAAGTCTCGTTTTGTCTCGGATTTAGCTAGAGCAGCTCTGGCGGTGGGCAGAAATCTTATCGCTATCACTAGTCCCAGAATAACCGCCATGATGGTACCTATGCCTGATTTCATGCCCAGCCCGGTGATAAAAGGTAGAGCCACCAGACCGATACCCATTGCCAGGGCAACATTACGGGTGATTATGAAGGGTATCAGTATTACGCCAAGCAGGATTACTAAGCCTTGCCAGTATCCGTAGACCGGTAGTAAGATAGCCAGGGTGCCGAAGGTGGCCCCCATCCCCTTGCCCCCACTGAATTTGAGAAAGACCATCCAGTTATGACCGATAACCGAAGCCAGTCCGGCCAGCAGCACAAAGAGTGTAGGCACTTCTAATACCCACAGGGCAATAGCTACGGCCGCGGCTCCTTTGCCAAGGTCAACAATGCCTACAGCTAAAGCTGCCCAAGTCCCCACCTCCCGAAAGACATTTAAGCCACCAACATTGCCCCCGCCCAGCCGACGAATGTCTTTACTTTTGGCTAGACGAGTCGCAATATAGGCTGATGGGATGGAGCCAAGCAGATAACCGAGAACTAGAGCAATGATTTCATTAACTAGCATCTTGCCTCCACACCGGGTTTATTTTTTGTAAACGGCAGTGCACCAGTTAAGGTACTTTGGGTTGTTGCCTCGTATTACCTCGGAGTAGATTTTTTGTAGTCGGCTTGTTATCTCACCAATTTCACCACTACCTATCTTATAGTGGTCTACTTCGGCTACGGGAGTTATATTGGCGGCAGTACCAGTAAAGAAGCACTCTTCAGCAGTATAGAGCTCACTGCGATCAATTGGTCTTTCAAGTGTTGCTATACCCAGTTCGTTTTGTGCCAGTTTTATTACGGTGGCGCGGGTAATGCCCATGAGGATGTTGTTGTAGCTGGCTGGGGTAACCAGTTTGCCATCTATAACCAGGAAAATATTCTCGCCGCTGCCTTCGGAGATATGACCATCCGGGGTAAGCATAATCGCCTCATCAAAGCCATTGTTAACGGCGTCTGTTTTAGCTAAGGCATTATTGATATAAAGGCCGGTAATCTTAGCCTGCGGTGGAATTACATTAGCATCGGGCCGCCGCCAGGAAGAAATACTACATCTGGCTTTATCTACATCCAGATATGGTCCCCAGGGAATAACAAAGACCAGAAAATCATCTTCCAGATCATGGAGACGGACACCTAATGATTCCGAGCTTTTATAGGCTAACGGGCGAATATAAATATCTTCTTGAAAAGCGCACCGGTCCACCAGTTCAATTGTTACCCGGCATAGCTCATCAATAGTATAGGGCAGGTTAATCTTAACCACCTGGCAGCCACGGTGCATCCGCTCGTAGTGCTCTTGAAGGCGGAAGAGATAAATCTGCTGGTGTTCACTGTTCCAGTTGCCCCTTATACCCTCGAAAATAGCGGTGCCGTAGTGAAGGGCGTGGGTCATAATTCCTATCTTGGCTTCGGCTAGCGGAACAAACTGCTTGTGAAAAAAGGCATATGATGGCATTTAATAAATCTCCCCCCTTACTAGATGGGGTTCATTATAGCTTATTGCTGGGCAAGAAAACAAGAGCCTTACTAAGAGCTGATACTGGCACCACAATTGGAGCAGAATTTACTGCCTGGAGTGTTGCTATGAGAGCAAGCCTTACAGGTCAGCCCTCTGTTTCCCGGACTCTCACCAAAATATAGTTTGACATGCGGCCATGGGATTTCTATCCCTTCCTCATCAAATACCTTCTTAATTCTTTTCCTCAGTTCACCCATAACATCCCACTGTTTGATGGGTTGGGTTTCACCTAATATCTTTAGCTCAATGGCGGAATCGCCAAACTTATCCACCCTGAGCACTTTAGGCGTGCCTATTATCATGGGACCAAAAGTTTCATCCTCGGCTAGCTCTTTGCCGACCCTGTTTATGACCTCAATCACCTTGTCCAGGTCCTCGCCATAAGCTACCGGGATGTTTAGATTAACCCGTGACCAGTTTCGGGTGAAATTACTGGCTATCTTAATCTCACCATTGGGTATGATGTGAACAATACCGTCGAGGTCACGGAGAATGGTCCTTCTCAGGTTGACCTCTTCAACCAGACCGGCAACACCAGCAATCCGCACCACATCGCCCTTGCTGTAGTAATCCTCAAGGATGATGAATAGCCCGTTGAGGAAATCCTTTATCAGGCTTTGAGCACCAAAGCCGATAGCGATGCCGACAACCCCAGCCCCAGCGAGAAGGGGCGTAATATCTAGCCCTATCTCGGAAAGAAGCATAAATATGGCGGCGATGACTATGGCCGAACCAATGGCGGTGGTGAGGAATTTGCTCAGGACGCTTGACCTCTTGGCAATCTCCTGCCGGGCACTGCGTCCTTTGCCTCTTACCGTGACCAGCCTGGTAGTGAGCCGTGGCACTATCACCAGTACTACTTTATAGGTCAGATAAGATAGTAAGATGATGACCAGCATAAGAATACCATGCTCCAGCAACCAGCTACCTACGGCCGCTAGAGCTGGGCTGATGTCCATACCATAGCGTGGGATGATAATGGCGGCTACAGCCAGGGCGATGAACACCGTACCGATGCCGATGATGACCCAGGTTACTACTCGCTGAATGCCTTTTAGTTGCTCGTGCCACTCCTTGGGCACTACTTTTTCCATACCTCGTTTAGCCCAGCGCCGGAGAAGAAAGAAGAGAACTAGCCCCACCACCAGGGCAATGATTAGCCACACCCCGTTGGTAATGAACCATTCCCACATGGTAATCACCCTCCTCAAAGTGAGTGGATACATTATACCACAATAAGGTTGCCTTCAATCTGCCCGATAGCACCACTGTTTGCGGGTTTGACTAATTGTGAGATTGGTTAGTAACCTATTTCCCCCTCTCCTTTGAAGGAGAGGGGGATTAAGGGAGTGAGGTTGATAAGCAACCTTTAGTTTCTGCTTTAACCACAGGCATCACCATAGTATAATTTACCAAAGCCGTCCACAAAACCAAACGGGGAATGAGAGAGAAGAATGAGGCGCTCGATAGGTTGAAGAGGGTGAGAGTCTGAGATATACAAAAATAACCGGAGATTTGATCGATGGTATTGACAAATAGCGGAAATGCGTTATACTTTTTTCATTACACTTTAAGGAGGAATAGTTGTGCTGTTCATGATTACTCAAGTTCATACGCCGCAGACCTGTCCTAAGGATGAGGGCGGGGCAGATGTGCTAATTGACAAGAACGCCGAGGGAATAGCAGTGAAAGGTCGTTGGGGTGCTTGGTCGCATCATACCCTCTGGTACCTGGTAGAGGCTGATTCCCTGGAGGCTATCCAGCGGTTTGTTGACCCGGGGATGAAACGGTGCACCTGCACCGTGGCGCCGGTGACGGAAAGCCCCATCAAAAGATGAGACGCTAGCTGAGCCATTTTCAAAGCGTAAAAAATTTACCTACCCCGTACCAAGCCGGCCGTTGCCCTGGCATCTGGGGCAGGTTTTAAGCTTCGTCTGGTAAGCGCGTATTGCCGGGTCCTTCAGGTTAGCCAGTAATGGGGCTTCCCGGGGCACCTTTCCTGTTCCTTTGCAGACCGGACAAGTAGCCAGTATCATCCCCTTAGCACTTGCCTTCTGCCTTTTCTTTCTTGCTTCCATAATTGTCCTTTCAGGAGGTTTGTTCCTTTGTTCTCTTCAAATACACCCCAGCCATCCCACCCAGAACCACCGCCCCTACCGCTGTTGCCAGAGCGCAGAATAGAGTAACATCATACCAGAAGCCCTGCGGGAAGAACATTATCAGGTAGTCTCTGGCTGGGTCAAGCTGCCAGAACTCATTGGTGAAGCTAATGAGATGAAACTGCAGGAATAGCTGGTCAAAACCCAGTAGCGTGCCTAACCCCAGAGCCAGCATTAAGGCTAGAGTAGTGCCACTTCCCCCAACTACTCCCTGCGCCAGCCGCCGCCAGTATCTCCTTCTCTGCCAGAAGAGGCTAACCCCGGCATAAGTCAAAGCGTAAATCAGTGTTCCCAGTAAAACCCAGTAGTCCAGCCAAATCAGCCCCTTTACATCCTTAAGGTGGATTACCTCCCGCTGATTAAACAGCTCAAACGGCTGGCCTTCCTTCACTACGGTAAGGCTAATATACTCCTCACCCGAGTTAAAGTAGCTAATTACTCCCCTGGCTGCTTTCTCCAGTTCCACTTCAGCCAAGCCGGTGGTCTGGCTGACATTGTATTTCTCAAAGCCATATTGATAGAGCCAGAGGCTATTTATTGCCCAGCCGAGGCTGGTTGTCAGTAACAGAACAGGTAGGCACAATATAAACAGCCATTTAGCGGCAATACCCAGAATCCTCAATCTTATCTCCTTTTACCCTGCCCCGATTTTACACTGTCAGGGCGAAAAAGGATAGTATTGGCTACCTCACCCCCTGTATCCCCCTCTCCTTTGAAGGAGAGGGGGAAGATTATAAAAAAGAGGGGCTTTCGCCCCTCTCTTGGACACCCTGATTAAAAAGCTCATGTTATCAAAGGAGGGGAAGGATTGTTTTGAAGGGGTGAAACCTCTGCAATCTACTCTCTTTAACTCGCCTCCAAATACTGTTGTAAAGGAAGAGCATAGAAGAATAGACCTAAGGCAGTAAAACCGCTTAATGGTGGTCGCTTATTCGGGGTAGTTTGAAGGGGCGCTAGCGCCTTCAAAAAATAATCATCCCCCTTCCCTTGTAAGGGAAGGGGGTCAGGGGGAAAGGTTGCTCGGGAGTCAAAAATAAATTTGTTGCTTAATTTCTCAACCGTCAAGGCTTAAAAAGAATACTCCAAAAGCTAGCCCTGTGCTATAATAATAAGCGAATTTACACTGCTAGAAGGTGCCATGTTTAGTCATCTCCATGTGCATACCGAATATAGCCTGCTTGATGGCATGGGTCGCATCTCGCAGCTGGTTGAACGAGCCAAAGAGCTGGGTATGGATAGCCTGGCAATAACTGACCATGGTGTTATGTATGGTGCTATTGAGTTCTACCTGCTAGCCAGAGAGGCCGGCATAAAGCCCATTATCGGCTGCGAGGTTTATGTCGCTCCCAAAAGTCGCTTTAGCCGTGATGCCAGCGATAGAAATCACAGCCATCTCATCCTGCTGGCTAAAAATCAGACCGGGTATTATAACCTTATTCAACTCACCACTAAGGCACACCTTGATGGTTTCTACTACAGGCCAAGGGTGGATAAAGAGCTTCTACAGCAGTATCAGCAGGGGCTTATCGCTCTCTCGGCTTGTATTGCCGGTGAGGTTCCCCAGCTTATTCGGGGAGGACTTCTTCAGGAGGCAAAAGAGGCTGCCTTGTGGTATAAGCAGACATTTGCTGATTTCTATCTGGAAATACAGCGGCAACCCATCTCTGGGCTGGAGCAGGTAAACCAGGCTCTCATATCTATGGGTGACGAGCTTGGTATTCCCCTGGTGGCGACCAATGATGTCCACTATGTCAGTCAGGAGGATGCCTCAGCTCATGACCTGCTGCTGTGTATCGGGACCAACTCCTCTATCTATGATGAGAAGAGAATGAAGCTGGCTGGCGACTTCTTTTACTTTAAGAGACCAGAGGAGATGGCCGAGCTATTCAATGATATTCCTCAGGCAGTGGAGAACACCGAGCGCATTGCTGAAATGTGTAACCTTGAGCTTGAGTTTGGCCGTCTACACCTCCCCGAGATAGACCTACCTGAAGGGAAAACTGCTGACCAGTTTCTGGCTGACCTTTGTTACCAGGGCTTACCCCAATACTATCCCCACCCCACGGTGGAGATAGAGCAACGGCTTGAGTATGAGCTGGAGGTAATAAAGAAGACCCAGTTCGCTAACTATTTCCTTGTTGTTTGGGACCTTATCTCTTTTACCCGAAAGCAGAACATCCTGTTCGGGGTTAGAGGCAGTGCTGCGGCCAGTATTGTCCTCCATTGCCTGGGTATCACTGCCGCTGACCCTATTGAACATGGGTTGGTCTTCGAGCGTTTTCTCAACCTGGAGCGACAGGAGATGCCAGATATAGATTTAGATTTTGAGGATGACCGCCGTGATGAGGTCATTGCCTATGTATCTCGTAAATATGGTCATGACCATGTCGCCCAGATTATTACCTTTGGTACTCTTGGTGCCAGGGCAGCCCTCCGGGATGTGGGTCGGGCTCTCGGCATGCCCTATAGCGATGTTGACCGTGTAACCAGGCTGGTGCCCCTGTCACCAAGTATGACTCTGGAGAGAGCTCTGGAAGAAAATAGTGAACTAAAAAGCATCTACCATGAGGATGCTACCGTTCGTAATCTGGTTGACTCAGCCAGGAGGGTTGAGGGCATTGCTCGCCATGCCAGCACTCATGCCGCCGGTGTGGTCATCTCCCAAGAGCCTCTCACCAGATATGTTCCGCTACAACGGGCAAGTAAGGGCAACGGTCAGGAACAGGTCATGACCCAGTTTAGTATGGAAGACATTGCTCGGATTGGGCTACTCAAGATGGACTTACTCGGACTGGCTAACCTCACCATCCTGAGTAAGGCGAAGGAGATTATTTACCAGAACCATGGTATTGAGATTGACCTGCACCATATCCCGATGGATGATGCTAAGACATTTGCGCTACTGTCTTCAGGAGAAACTACTGGTGTCTTTCAGTTGGAGGGAGCTGGTATGCGTCGCTATATCAAGGAGCTTAAACCCACCTCCTTTAGTGATATCGCCGCTATGGTAGCCCTGTATCGCCCTGGACCTATGGAGCACATCCCCACCTTCATCAAAGCCAAACACGGCATTGAGCCCATCCGCTACCCCCACCCGTCCCTGGCTAGTATCCTTGAGGAGACCTACGGGGTGATTGTATATCAGGAACAGGTGCTATTTATTGTTCAAGCGCTTGCCGGCTACAGCCTGGGGCAGGCTGATATATTCCGCAAGGCAATGGGCAAGAAGATTCCTCAGGTTATGAAAAAGGAGCGGCGCAACTTTATTGCTGGCGCCAAGAAGACCGGCTTCTCGACTGAGGTTGCCAGTGAGGTCTTTGCTCTTATTGAGCCCTTTGCCGGCTATGCCTTCAACAAGGCTCACAGTGTAAGCTATGCTCTCATTGCCTATCAAACTGCTTATCTCAAGGCCAACTACCCGGCGGAGTATATTACCGCTTTCTTGATTACCCATGCCGGTCAGTTGGAGAAGGTGGCGACGGCGGTGGCGGAATGCCGCCGCCTGGGCATAAGTGTGCTGCCGCCTGACATAAATCGCAGTCAGGTTAGCTTTTCTATAGAACGGGATAGCCGGGATAATACCCCAGCCATTCGCTTTGGGCTAAACGCAATCAAGAATGTGGGGGTGGGGGCTATTGAGCCAATCACGGCTGAGTGCAACCAGGGGGGTGAGTTCAAATCTATTGAGGACCTGTGTCGGCGTGCTGACCTGCGTGGCGTGAACAAGCGGGTGATGGAAAGCCTGGTTAAGGCCGGAGCCTTGGATTCTTTGGGTAGCCGAGGGGCTTTGCTCCAGAGCGTTGACCGTATCCTGTCTCTAGCGCAACGGGAGCAGCGTCTTAAGGAAACCGGGCAGTCTACCATGTTTGACCTGTGGGGTGGGGTAATGCCGGTACCTATGCCCAGCCTTGACCTTGAGGCAGAAGACATTCCTATCAAGGAGAAGTTAGCCTGGGAGAAGGAGTTGATGGGGGTATACCTCTCCGAGCACCCATTTAGCTATTTTGCCGATAAGCTTGGTTTAGAGACCACCCTATGCGGACAAATTGATGCTGAACTGGCCGGGCAAACCGTAATTGTTGCTGGAATGGTAGCCTCAGTTCGTCACCTGTTCACCAGGGATAGGCATCCCTTTGCCAGCGCTGTGCTGGAGGACCTTGATGGCAGAATTGAGGTTATGGTCTGGCCTAAGGTCTATGCCAATACCAGAGACCTATGGCAGGAAGGAAATATACTGCTGGTTGAAGGTAAAGTAAGACTAAGGGATGACCGGGTGCAGCTAAACTGCGACCATGTTCGCCACTACCAACCGGAAACAACCCAAGCTGAGGCGGTGGTTACTGCTCAACCCAGTGAGGCACCGGTAGTCGCCAAAAAAGTTACCACTGAGGCGGCACCAGCCGAGGCTCATCGGCTGGTAATTAGAATTAGCCAGACTGATGATGAGGCTCGTGATATTGCCTATCTACATAGATTGCTTGACATCCTCAGAGACTTTCCCGGGCAGGATGAGGTCAGCCTGCGGGTTGCCAATGAAGAAAAGGTTATTAACCTGAAGTTGCCTAATGTATATACTAACTATTGTCCCGAACTCCACCGGCGGCTGGTAGAGATGGTGGGGGAGGATGGGCTAAGGGTGGAGCCGATTGATAACGGTTAAAGTTGATACAAAATAACTATGGAAACCTTACCTCTTGGTGCTAGAATAGGGGAGCAGGGAGCACTTTCTAGACTAACCGGGGAATCAAACAATGGCGGCAAATAGTATACCAGAAGGACACAGAAAAAGGCTACGGGAAAAGTTTATTAAGTCGGGTCTGGCTGGCTTCCATGACTACGAAATTATTGAATTGCTCCTAAGTTTAGGCACACCCCGTAAAGACTGTAAACAGCAGGCCAAGGAAGCCATTAAAAGGTTCAAAACCCTGAGGGGAGTCTTAGAAGCCCCTCCTGAGGAGCTACAGCAAATAAGTGGCATTGGTTCCCATAGTACCTTTGGTATCAAGCTGATGCAGGAAGTAGCCCGGGAGTTCCTCAAGGAGAAAATTATTGATAAGCCCTTTTATAAATCCGCTCAAGAGATTTTTGATTATCTCTACCACTCAATACGAGACCTCAAGAAAGAAGTATTCAAGGTCATTTATCTTAATAACCAGAATCAGATTATTGAAACCGAGGACCTCTTTAGCGGAACGCCAGATAAAGGCTTCGTCTCCCCCCGTGAGGTTATGGAGAGGGCTATTAAACACAATGCTACCTCCCTGATTTTTGTTCATAACCACCCTTCCGGCAACCCCGAGCCCAGCCTGAGTGATAAGGAGCTAACCAGAGACCTGGTCTATGCGGCAGGTATTATACAGATTAAGGTCTTAGACCACATTATAATCGGTAATAATACTTACTTTAGCTTTGCTGGCGAAGGACTAATTGAAGAATACAAAATGGGTTTCTTAAACATAAAGATAAGGGACCGGGCTGATACTAAGCGAAGCCGCTATCGGGCTAAACCATCCGACCCTGAGTCCAATTGGGCAGAATGAAAATAAGGATTTGCCCTAACCTTTACCCATCATTTTCGTTATAAAGTAGTGGGAGAATTCAGTGAAAAGACTTTTGGTATTGGTTATATTAGCGGTAGTAGTTACCCCTCTGATGGCTGGCTGTATTGGCGAGGTTAAGACCCACACTGATTCAGGACAGGCAATAAGCATCGGTGTCAACCAGGAATTTGTTATCGCCCTCGGTTCTAATCCCACTACCGGCTATAGGTGGCAGGAGAGCCACGATGAGAATATGCTCAAGCTGATGGAGAGTAAATACGAGTTGGGTAAAGAGGCTAAGCCGGGTGTAGTCGGTGCCGGCGGCGTTGAGTATTTCCGATTCAAGGCGTTGCTGGTGGGTAAGACTGAGATAACCCTGGTCTATAAGCGACCGTGGGAGGCCGAGAGTCTAGACCAGAAGGTATTCATAGTTAACATTAAATGAGCCTACTTAATACTGGCCGCCACTTCTAGATTAAGCAGATACCTTTTCCAGCCCAATCCGCCACTATAGCCACCGAGTTTGCCATCGCTGGTTATTACCCGGTGGCAGGGAATGATAACAGGCAGTGGGTTTCTGGCTAGAGCCTGTCCCACTGCCCGCACCGCCCTTGGCTTCCCAATCTGCTCAGCCACCCAGGTGTAGCTCCTGCTCTCGCCGTAAGAGATGAGCTTGGTTACCGCCCACACCTGACGCTGAAAGGGAGTAGCCCCAGACAGGTCAAGCTGGTCAGGAAAGGTCACCTTATGACCGCCAAAGTAAATCCTGAGGCGCTGGATTAAGCTCACAAATGAGTGCGGAGCCCAGGTGGCATAATTTAGGCTACTACCTAATAGTTGCTGTGCTTCCTGGGCCGAGGGCTGGGGTAGGGTGGCACACATTAGCCCTTTTGCCGAGGCTAATATTCCTACCCAACCGATGTCAGTCTCAAAAGTGACGAATCTTAGCTTCCCGGTCACATTCCTTACCAACAATGAGCTTATGGCTTAGCTGGTTGGCGGCGGCGCTGAAGAAAGGCGGCCAGAACTATCACCACTGCCCCGAGCAGAATGCTGACTAGAACCTGAATTAGCAGTGGTATATTCATACTGAGGAAGAAGGCGAAGGTATAGACACCAGCCACATAGGCAAGAACGCGGGTTACCATATATGCCCTGACCGGCTTTTGCTTTACCGCCCGGTAAATAAGCCAGCCAAAGAATGCCAGGGAAGCCAGTACTACTGCTGTCAACACTTAGTTCACCATCCTATATCTTCAAAATATTTGCTCAGAAAAGCGAACATACCCACGGTTAGTAACAGAGAAACCAGTTGCCATACCTCGGACAGGTACTTCACATAGGCTATTGCCAGATAGCCGACGCCAGCCAGGCTGAACAGGATTCCAAAACCAAATAGTACATATTCTAGCTTCATATGATCCTTAAGCTCCTTAAAATCATCTGGGTGGCATCAGCACCGGTTTTGGTGGATAGATGACTGGGGTCATATAGACGATTATCCTTCGCTCTATCTCCCCCCGCTTTATGATTACAGTGAACTCATAACCTTGCTCTGGAGGGATACTCTCTGGGAGAAGCTCGGCGGTATCCAATACCCACTCTAGCCTTCCCTTATCAAAGGCAGCTATTGACAGCGGTTGCGACATTAAATCAAGCACCTTCTCCTGGCTGCGCCATACTGATACCTCAATGTCAGCCGAATAGGTTGAAAACCGGCGGTTATCTACGTCATAGTCGAAAAATACTTTTTCATCCCAGTTTACGTTTGTTGACCAGTCCCACTCCTGCCGCAGCCAGAAGTCAGGCTCTATTTTCTGCTCCCGTTCGCCGGCAGTTATATAGATAGTGTCATAGATGCCCATATAACCATCAACAATAAATATAGCAATCAGACCGAAAAAGCAAGCCAGAGTTAGATATAAGAATAAATTTCTGCGCTTGGTTGTCATATATCAGACTCCCATTTTTCTGAAACTGATTCTATAATAGCATAAAAGCATGGTGGAAGATATTAGCCTTAGATTCCCCCTTTTCTACCCTAGCTCAGGTTCAATCAGACCGTAGTTGTCATCCTTTCGCCGATATAACAGGTTAAGCTCCTCGGTATCAGCATTAAGGAAGAGGAAGAAATCATGCCCTAGAAGCTCGATTTGGTCTATAGCTTCAGCCACTGACATTGGCTTAACGGCAAAACGCTTAACCCTGACTACTTTTCTGGGGGGTGGTGCCGTCTCTGTTTCCTCAGGGAGTTCGCTTCGGGCAAGTGAGCTTCCCCTTCCCTTTTTATGCAGTTTCCCTTTGTAGTGCTCGATTTGCCGATTCATTACCGCTGCCACCTTATCAATAGCCGTAAACAGGTCTTCCCCACGCTCCTCACCACGGAGCCGGGTGCCGCTGCTATCTATGGTTACCTGCGCTACATAGTGCTGCTGGGGAGACTTTGTCTTTTCCTCAAAAATTTCTACCTTGGATTCTATGATGTTAGGTAGATGGCGATTAAGCTTGCCTAGCTTGCGCTCAATATAGCGGCGCACCGCTGGTGATAGCTCTATATTTCTACCAGTTATCTGTAACTCCATCTGCTCACGCTCCTAATACTAATATCTACCTCACCCCCTATGTCCCCCGCCTCCTTTAAAGGGGAGGGGCTAGTGCCCCTCTTAAACACCCCGTTAAACCTCTGTGGCTAATACTAGCCCCCACACTGAGGAAGCGCCGGCGGCTTTTAGTGCTGAGGCACAGGCATCAAGGGTAGCCCCAGAGGTAGTGACATCATCTATGAGGAGTACTTGTTTATCCTGTAGCTTACGGTTGTGGCAGGTGAAAGCGCCGGCTACATTGCTCCGCCGTTCATCTACGCCCGATGTTCTGGCTTGGGGAGGTGCGTGCCGCTGCCGGATGAGACAGTCATCTACCACTGGCCGGTTGATAAGCTTGCCCAACTCCCTAGCCAGCAGGTGGGATTGATTATAGCCACGCCCCCTCAATCGTTTCTGGTGCAGTGGCACCGGCACCAGAACCTCTCCCGGTATAGGGTTGGTGATGAGATAGTCCTGCAGAAATTTAGCCAGGGGCACAACCAGGGCTCTGAGATTTCGGTACTTTAGCTGATGGATAGCCTGGCGCATTACTCCGTCAAATCGAAATGGGGAACGAATGCCATCTATTTTTGCCTGCCGGCTGACACAACTGGGGCAAAGTATGCCGCTAGGCTGGGGTTTACCACATTGAGGACAAAGTGGGGGTGTGATTTGGGGTAGTGACCGGCGGCAGGAGTGGCAAAGAAAATCACCTTCCTTTCCACAGCCGACACACCACTGTGGAAATAAAAGGTCCAGTGCCATCCCCTTGAGTTTAGTTAATTGAGGGAGCACATTTACTACCCTAGTCTAAAGCTTCAGGACGAGTTACCCAGATGAGCGGGAGCGGGCACTATGGAGTGCCCCACTCATAATGGGTTCATTTAGATAAACATCGCCATTCCTGATTTTCAGATTGAAGCCGCAATCAGGATTAGTGCAAACCCATGCTTTGTAGTGAATAGCTGCCCCTTGACTGCCGAAATCAGACAGGGGCACCAAGTCACCAGACTGGCACTTCAGGCATTTAGGAAAATTAGGTTGTTCCATGAGGTCCACCTCCCAACCGAAATTGATTCATTAGCAGTATACAATAATTAGCCACTGTTGGCAAGGGCTTCTTTAACTTATTTACCTCACCCCCTAATGACCACCCTTTAACTCAACTGAGCTAAGTCGACTGTATATAGCACCTCCCCTGGTTAGCTGGCTCCTCATCAGGTTTATGGAATCTACTTTTATAGTATAAACTGCTTCAAATCTGGTGCCAGCGATAAGCTGCCCAAACCTTTGTCGCTCATCCGGTGAGGCCCGGTCACGAAGTCGAGCCAGGGTCAAATGGGGAGTAAAGGGTCGTGATTCAGCAGTAAAGCCCAGTGGCGCCAGATTTGACTCAATTCGTTGCTGAAGCTGACCTAACTCATCGACCTCTCCGCTTATCCCTACCCAGACTACCTGGACTCGCCTTAAATTTGGGAAAACCCCCAGCCCCTTGACCTCCAGGTGGAAGGGGGGTATTCCCTGAGTAGCCGCTTCCATCGCCCCGGTAATTTCTGAAATCCTATCTACAGCAATATTACCCAGGAACTTTAGTGTCAGGTGAATACTAAACGGGTCAACCCACTTCACCGGAGGTGGCTCAGCCAATTTTAGCTGAGCCTGCAACCGGGTAAGCCCGGCTTTCAACTCATCAGGTAGCTCAATGGCAATAAAAGAACGAACTAGCTCCATATTTATTCATCACTCTTAATACCCAGCAGCCGTTGGGCATTACCTGATAGAATCAGGTCCTTGGTTTCCTCAGGCAAATCCAGTGACCTAACCTCGTTCAGTAACCGGCTCTGTGCCAGCAAGGGATAGTCACTACCAAAGAGAATCTTATCAGCACCAACAAGCTGGACAACCTGATTATATACCTGAGACTCATATAAAAAGGGCGAAGCCGCGGTATCAAAAAAGACATTGCTCATTGCCTGTTTTACCTCAGGCATCAGGGCATAGAAGGGTAAACCGCCACCCCAGTGGGCACAGACTATGGTTAAATCAGGGAAGCTGGTAATAAAGGGGTAGAGCATATCCGGAGTAATGACCCCTTTGCCCGGATAGTCATGACCAACCGGCTCTGAGGTATGGGTGAGCAGAATCAGGTTATGCTTCTTTAATATTTCAATAAAGGGCGCCATTATTTCTTCGTCCCTGAGGTCGAATAGTTGCATATCCGGTCTCATCTCACCTACCCCCCGTATCCCGGCTTGGGCGCAGCGCTCTATCTCAGCTATGGCGGCTTCATAAGAATTGGGCTGGACGGTGCAAAAACCTATCAAGCGGTCGGGATAGCGGGCGACTGATTCCAGGATGTAGTCATTAGTTTCAACGCATAACTCATGAGTAGTCCAGCCAATATTAACGATAACTGAGATATTTATCCCAGCTTTATCCATACTGGCAATGAGTTCATCAGCGGTGGCAAGCTGGGCATCCTTCCTGGAGTAGAGGACGGCAAAGCCGGGGTCACTGTCAATATACTTATTGCGGTTTTTCTTTATCCGGGGCGAAAAGACATGGGTGTGGAAGTCAATAATCATCGCTAGATTATAGCAGAACAAACTGAATGACGGCAATACAGATACTAACTTAATCAGAGGGCTGCTGTTCTGGCCCCCCTTCTTCAACTGCCTCTTCTTCAGCTACCGCTTCCTCAACAACCTCTTCTACCTCCACACGCACCTCACTGACCTTCGCCACTAACTGGTCAGGGTCGGTAATAACCGTGATGTCCGGGCTAAGGGTGATGTTCCTAACATAGATTGACTGCCCCACCTCCTCAAGTAGGCTCAGGTCAACCTCTATCTGGGGCGGGAGCTCGCCCGGCAGGCACTCAATGCTTAAGCTGGTAACCCCGTGAGTTAAAGTGCGTCCCTTTTCCTTCATTGCCGGGGCTTCCCCGACCAGGACAATGGGAACATCTACCTTTATCTTCTCGGTCTTTTTAACCTGGTAGAAGTCAACATGAAGCAGTTGCCCGGTAATTTCGTCTTTTTGAATTTCACGAATGAATACCGTCCTTGGTTGCTTGTCGTCTTCAATCTCAAGGCTAATAAGCCTGGTCATCCCTGCCTGAGCGATAATACGCTGAAGCTTAGCAGTATCACACTGTAGTGCTGATGAGCTAAGATTGTGTCCAAAGAGGTGGGTGGGGGTGATGCCCTGGCGGCGTAAAAACCGAGCTTTCTTACCCAGTATGCTCCTATTAGCAACTGGCAGTGTTAAATCTTCCATTTATCTCCTCCGACTCACTCCATACATTTAAGCAGAGATAGATAGAAAAATCAATTCGTGGGTGAAGCCCCTTTCTAAAATCTCTTTCCCCTCTCTCTCAAAGGGGTGAGCACTAAGAAGAGTTGAAGAGGGGAAGTGAGGCGGAACAACCCCTCCCGATTACACTCCTAGCTTTATATTCTGCCTTTTTGTTGGTCTGTCGTCGAACTTAGCTCATATAGCCTTACCCGACGGCGCAGAATTGATTTTAGCTCTTTAATTGTCCAAACTTGAATAAAGCTTCAATGGGCTGGCCATCTTCATTAAATACGGTGAACCAGGCTATTGTCCCGCGACTGTGCCGGCTATCGGTAATAAGGACAAATCGGTAACTTCACCTCTCAAGAAAGTTGAATACCCCGATTACAATTAAGGTTATCCCAATTATCCAATTTATAATAAGAGGGAAGACCAGCACTAAGATACCAGCGACGACCGTGATTGCTCCGATCCAACTCCACTTCATAGCTTGTTACCTCCTTGATATTGAACTTGACGCTTACCCTATCATACCTATACACATCGTGTCAATACCCCTGAGCAGTCGTGGTGCAAGCTAGGCCCAGACCTTACCCATGTGCCGTTTTCTTCACGGACAAGCTGCCACTTATCTTCTGGGGCAGCACTTTACCGGCTGATATGACCATCTTTAACGCATCATCAACTGATATATCGGTTCGGACAACTTCCTCTTCCCTTACTATCTGTAGGAAGCCCGACATTGGATTGGGGGCGGTCGGTATAAAGATATAGACCAGTTTCCCCCCAGACTTGTCGAGGGTTTCATTGGTGATGAAGCCTATGGTTCTGGTGCCCTTTCTGGGGAATTCGACAAGGGCAACCTGCTGAAAGCCAGTTTTGCCGGTTGTAGAGAAGATATCCAGTGTTTGTTTAATAACAGTGTAAATTGGTCGGACTACTGGCATCTTCTTCAACAGGGACTCACCGAAATGAATGAGTCTCCTGCCCCCAATGTTACTAGCTATGACTCCAGCCAGGTAAACCAGTATTATCATTATACCGAAGCCGACGCCGGGGACGGTGCGGCCCCATACGGAGCTGATTACAGGCTGCAGAATGCTATCAATGTTGGTAAAAATCCAGACCAATATTAATATGGTGGCAACAACAGGCACAACAACGAGAATGCCCATGAGGAATTGTCTTCTCAGTTTCTTACCCAGCCAACCCCAGGATATCCTGTCTTTAGGCTTCATTGTCCTTAACCTCCCTATTGTTCTAAATGGCGTTGCCCATTTCTAATAGCCACTTATTACTCATGTTAACACTATAACTCTCGGGGGCACAATCGGGCTAAAATTAGTCAAGGTCGGTTAAAGGGGCAGCCCCTGGAGGAGGAAAGTTTATTATCCGTTATTTCCGAACTCGCTGATACACCTATGCTTGGCGTATTACCGTCCGCCTTGTCCTGAGGAAATGGGTGAAGCCCACCAGGCAGGGTAGGGCAATACTATAGCCAACCAGCACTCCCGGGACCCCCAGCCACCAGCACACCAGTGGTAGCGGGATGAACAGAACCGCACTGGCTAGAATTACATTTTTCTTGATAATGAGTGTGGCTAATGCGGGTACGGCCAAGATGAGTATCGGCTGAGTTATTAGAGCTAGCAGTACGCCAATGGTAGTGCTCTCACCCCGCCCACCCCGGAAGCCAAGAAAAACAGGCCAGTTATGACCGATAACGACGATGGCACCGGTAAGCAGGATAGCTGGCTGAGGGATATCGACGGCCTGAGCAATAAGAATAGCCAATGCCCCCTTACCGGCGTCAATAATGCCTACGGCCACTCCTACCTTAGCCCCTAGCTGGCGAAAGGCATTGGCGGCACCCACATTGGTATCCCCAACCTCTCTGATGTCAATGCTTTTCAGCACATGGCCGGCAATATAGACCGTGGGGATAGAACCGAGGAAATAACCCAGTATCACTATTAACCAGGGCATATTTACCTCTGCCTTAGCTGGTGCCGGGGGCGGGACTCGAACCCACAAGGATTGCTCCGGCGGATTTTAAGTCCGCTGCGTCTGCCTATTCCGCCACCCCGGCGTTAGTAGGATTATTGTAGTCTCTAGCCACGTTAGCGTCAAGCAGACTAGATATACGCTTGGGTGCAACATATGCGTCAAGGTCGTTGGCTCTAGACTCAGTTTACAGAGATATTTATCCTGTAAAAGACAAAAGGTGCCAACAAGACGTTGAAAACACCAGTTAAATTCGGTTGTTGGGCAGATTTTTATGAGTTGCGAGACAACCTGTTCACATGCAAGCTATATTTCTTAGGCGACTTATTGCGGTCGTTAAACTCGGGCTCATAACCGAAAGCCTCACGATATTTCGCAAGACACTCGTATTCTAGAGATGCAACACGTCCCATTTCTCGTAAGTCACTAGGAGTACGAGATTTCACATCACAAGTGATGGGGAAGACGGAAACAAACAACTGAGCTGCAGTTTTTTCGTATTCCGGATGTTTATACTTCAACCTGTCGGCACCACCGTGACCAGGAGTACGTTGCGGTTCCTGAAGCGAGTTATCAAATTGGTCGAGACGGCTTCTAATGCCGCCCCTTGAGTTTGTCATCCCAAAGTACACAATGTCCTTTCTTAGGGAGAAAGGCTTATCCGACAAGTCATCGTCAGACATTGCTATAGCATAGACGCCAGGGTATTTCGTATTATCAAAGGAATCCTTGTCACTCCATTTTTTCCAGGGAGTAAACTGCAGTATCGTAGCAATCATTTTATTCTTCCTATTGTTAAGCGCAGCAGATAATTATCAAGTAACGAGTTAAATAATATCATGATTCATAGACCCATCTATCTATAAAAGAAATTGGAGGCGACGACCGGATTCGAACCGGTGAATAAGGGTTTTGCAGACCCCCGCCTTGCCACTTGGCTACGTCGCCCCCTAACTAATATTCACCTGGAGCGGAAGACGAGATTCGAACTCGCGACCCTCTCCTTGGCAAGGAGATGCTCTACCACTGAGCCACTTCCGCATTTTAAGCTTTTAGTTGTAAATTCCCTTTCTATTTCCGCTATACTTCTTGTCTCAAACTCAGTTATTTTATTGCCTTTGCCGATAAATTCTGGTGCCGAGGAGGAGATTTGAACTCCTACGAGCTTACGCTCACCACCCCCTCAAGATGGCGTGTCTACCGATTCCACCACCTCGGCATCTGACACCTCTTTTATAATCTGGCAGGAGTGGGAGGGCTCGAACCCCCGACCTGCGGTTTTGGAGACCGCCGCTCTAGCCAACTGAGCTACACTCCTTTAACCTAGTAATTTATCTTACCACAATTTTCGACAAAAATTAACTGGTACCCCTGGGGCGACTCGAACGCCCGACACGCGGTTTAGGAAACCGCTGCTCTATCCACCTGAGCTACAGGGGCATATCATCGCCCTACATTATACCGAGAATGATGATGATGAGCAAGGGTCTAAGTCAGCTTGAAGGTACTACACCAATCGATGGAAAACTAGTCCGGCCGGTAGTTTGGGGTAGAAATAGGTTGATTTCCTGGGCATCCGGTCACCAGCATCGGCAATGGCTTTGACTACCTCTGCCTTAACCGGGCTTAATAGAAAAGCTAGCTGGTATTCCTGGTCTAATACCCTGTTTACCGCATCCAGCTTGTCAAAGCAATAGTCAAGGATTGCCTCTTCCCTCTCACCGCTCAGCCCGAGGAGCTTCTCCAGTATGATATGGTCAAGGATACTGACATCCAACCTCTTGTAGAGCTCGGAATGAAAGTAAGGCATCATTTGGCTGGTAGCCGTGAAGTCACGCAACTTGAGCACAATAAGGCGCTCTGCTAACAGGCCAAAAACGACTAGCCTAACCGGGTTTATCTCTTCCTTCGTGCCTAGTAAGTCATCAACCTGCTGCCAGATACCAGGCCTATTCAATGGCAATTCCTCTATTTCAAAGAGCGCCCCTAGATTGGACATCAGCCCACTCAGGGTTGATTTTGACAGACCACGAATCAGTCGGTGAGGCGGCAGGATAATAAGCCCGGGGTCAGAAAAATCTACCAGCGTCATCATCACAAAATTAAACGCTTCCTCCCCTGATAATGGTGAGAGGTAGGCACGCCGCTCACGCTGGTAGGCAAGAGCACTCTCGTAGCGATGATGCCCGTCAGCAATGTAGAGCGGTTGACCAGCTAGGCTGGCACATAGCTGATTAATAACCTCAGGCTCGGTGATAGCCCAAACAAAATGACTTTCCCCACCAGCACTGCTTGAACTAACTACCGGCTGGCTTGGCCCATAATGGGCTAACAATGAGGTGACCTGCTGCCCCTGGTCCTCAAACAGAGCCAAAATTGGGCTGGTATTAGCTTGGAGTGCCCACAGGAGGTTTAAGCGGTCACTTTTAGGCTCAACTAGCGTGCCCTCATGAGGGCGAACAACCATCTTATCCCATTCCTCCAGCCTGACACAGCCGGTTATACCCCGGCGCTGGTATTGCTTTCCCTGATAGGTAAAATAGTGGTCATGGAGGTAGATGGCTGGCGCCTCATCAACCTTAAGGATACCCTGCTCTAGCCACTGCTCCAGAGTGGCTGCCGAACGGGTATATTTATTGACTATAGCCGTATCCGTAGGCAACTCCCGAGCGGACTCCAATCGGACGAAGTTATACTGGCTACGGTGATAAAGCTCTTGCTGCATTTGTGGGGTGATAATGTCATACGGGGGGCAGATAACCGCAGTTAGGTCACTGACCACCCGCTGATTATACCGCACACCACGAAAGGGGCCAATCTCAGCCACGCTTACTTAAACCTCGGCTAACTAAATCTATAGGGAGGGCAGTTCAACGACCTTAGTTTACCCTATGCTCTAGGAAGGGCGCAAGTTCAGCCAACTATGGGAT
>SDBT01001864.1_pt1 | contig 37810 bp, 65 predicted proteins | sample 2277101 | NCBI WGS metagenome assembly SDBT01 (sample SAMN10404973, study PRJNA504765) | marine sediment metagenome | isolation source: marine sediment core GS10_PC15, 103 cmbsf | place: Arctic Ocean: Southern Knipovich Ridge | collected 2010 | reverse complement strand
CTGGAATCGTGGACGAACTCCACAACCCTGGCTAACTACACCGCCACGAACCTTGACCTAGCACAGGAGACGACCACAACCTCTCCTAGAAACTACGCCGTGTTCCGGGATGGATTCTCGGCTAGGTGTACCTCCCAGACCAGTGCTACGGGCACACTGGCGCAGAGCCTGTCGGACTTCGACTCCTACTCAGGGCAACGTATCTCGATGTCGGTGTGGGTGTACTGCCTGACCCCCAGCATAGTCAGCGCATACATCAAGGTGGATAGCACAATCAGCCTTGGCACAGCGGCATCCGGTGGCCTTCATGGAGGCTCCGGGTGGGAGTTCCTTACCCTCACGGTGGACTCCCTTATAACCATCGCCACCAGCCTTGACGTGGGTATCTCAGTGGTATCCACCGCCACGGACAACACCGAGTTCTACGTGGACGAACTTATCTGTGTCGTGGGGCCTTTGCAGGAGCCGGAGTTCTACGGACAGGAGTTACGCCGGTGGGACTGGGTGCCGATAAACCAGGGGACCACGCTTCGGAACGAGGTGGTGTTTCCCTACGGGTTCCCTGATCTGTACAGACTGAGGTTTGAGGGACAGGGGTACCTGTCCGCTGTTGGCACCGAGGCTTCCACAATGGAGATAGAGCGGCCCCAGAGCGATCTGCTCTACGCTTATGCAGCGGAGGAATTGTTCCGCCGACTTAGCAGGGCCTCCTCTGACGTGGAGGACAACTGGTACCGCACTCGGATGCGAGAGGTAAGGGCTGACAAGGAACGGTTGATGATACATTCCACTCCCGGGCCTCTACGCAAGCTGATGATACCGAACTGGGGATAGCATGGCGATTATAGCTAACCGTAACTTCCCGGCACGGCGTGGCTCTACGGCCTTCGAGCTTGGCGAGATGCCTGAAGCTCTGACCGAGGACACGACGGGGTTCAGTTTCACACCAGCCGATGTAGACCCGACCCGTGTTGGGCCGCAAGGGCCGCAGGGAGAGCCAGGAGAGGCCGCTGGTGGCATTGGGGGTGGGGTACACCCAACTATCGTCCCCTTCTTCTGGGTGCAGGAGCGACTGAGGATTCCAGTGGGGGCTAACAAGTTTGGCTGATGGCGACTCTGTATGAAAACAATGCATCGGGGACGAGTAATAGTGGGTGGTGGGCCGAAGACTGGGGTGCGCAGACGTTTACCCCGGCCATTAGCCACAAATGTACTCATGTAATCCTGCGGCTCTATCGCACCGGTACTCCGGGAACGCCTGGGAATATAGCTGCAAGTATCAGGTCAACTGATGGAGACGGCCTTCCGACAGGCGCAGACCTAGCATATGGGACAACTGACGGCGACACGCTTACAACGAATACCGATGGTGCGCAGAGGCAGTTCACCTTCTCCATCCCCATCAACTTGGATGCAGGCACAACATATGCCATTGTATTGAGGGCACCGGCCGGGGATGTCAACAGCCAGTTGCATTGGAAGCAGTCCTCTACAAATGAAGCCAGCGTTTATCCTGGTGGTAGTTCCGCTGAGAGCTTTGGGGATTCTGGCATAACTTGGGCATTTATAGTTAGGGACTACCACTTCGAGGAGTGGGGGACGCTTGGCCTTACCACGGGCTGGATATGGATAGAGGGCAAGCGATTCTATTACATTGACGAGTTTGGCACTGAGCGGTTCCTTGTTTCTGCGGGAGCCCCTAGTCAATCGGGGGAGGCAGAGGAAGGGGCTGATGTCACCTATGGCGGTGAAGTAGTGACGAAAGATGGGAGTGTTGTTTATACATAGAGGGGATTATGCCTGATCTTGACGAAAGTGCAATAAGCAGGTTAGCCACCAAGTCCGGCGTGGACATGAAGACGGCGCAGAAGAACGATCTTTATACTGTGCCAACCGGCAAGACGTTGTACGTTACCCTTGTGGTGGTACGCGAACCTTCCGCATCAATGGCCGGAGGAACTGACTACGACTTCGGAACCGGAGCCAACGCAGACACGTGGCGGCAGACGGTGAACCTGTCCTCGATGACCACGGCGGGCACTGACTACATGGTGATCTCAGGTGCCGATGTGACCAAGTACACTGACTCGGCAGCAGCAGCAGTGTTTGGCATCAAGGTAATCACCGGCACCACGGCGGCTTGCACCGCGACCATTGATGTGTTTGGATTCTTAGCATGAGCAAACCTTTAGTCCCAGGACACGCCCTGCCAGCACTGGAAACAGATGGTCAAATTACTATCCCTACCGTGCTGCGCTCTAACAAGTCCGTGTGGCACCACGAGCATGACCTGTTCGCCACTTCCCTTGACCCAGGCGCATCAGGTGCTACAAGAACTACGCCTGACTCCAACACAATCGGGGGGTGGCAGCTTAATGCTTCGGGCGAAACGCTGTACTTCGAGGCCCACGTGGAGACAGAGTGGGATGCAAGCAGCGATCTGATTGTGAACGTGTGGTTTGAGGTCAACACAGACAACGCAGGGGGCAATTCGGGAGATACTGTAGACCTTAAACTTGTGGTGAGATACAAGGGAGAAGGGGAAACTGTCATTAAAACCCAAACGGTTGAGGTGGCCACCACGGTAGGGGCGTCGGCGCAGTACAAGCAGTTCAAGGCCGTCTTTACAATAGACTACGATGCTGGCGGCAACGTGATTGACTCTCAGGATGTACTCTCCTTTGCCATTAACCTTGAGACAGACACGTCGGAAGTGGACGACATAATCCTTAACCTGATGGAGCTGAGGTACGCAACCTCAAGGCCGTCACTGGAAGCGTAGATTATGCCCAGAGGATCAACAAGCCACCACGTCGTCCTCACGGACTCAGCCAATGCCAACAAGATCGGGCTGAAGCTGCTGCGTGACGAGAATGGCACGTTGATGTATAGCTGGAGCCTACGGCCCCCGCTCCAGTGGAAGCAGAACAACTGGTGGAATGGCGGGTTGCAGTTCTACTACGACCCCCGGGTGCCGGATATGTACGGTGTGGCCGATGGTATCTGGATGGCTACGGCCCACGAGTTCTCCTTCGGCCCGAAGATTATACCGAACACGTTTGGGATTAAGAACGGAGGGGCGGAACGAGGTGCTACCACAGGTTGGGCGCAGAAGGGCGGCTCCAGCATAACGATAGCCGCAGCCACTACCGCTCCCTACAAGGGAAGGTACCACCTCCACGTCTCCAACGTGGACACCAACGACGTTATGACCCAGGAGATGAGCTTGGCCGATAACGGAAGCACGGACACGGCCACCCGCTTCTCTTCCAAGGCTGTCACGGTGACTGGATACGCGAGGCTGCCGACTGCGGGTAGCACGGCTTGTTCTGTCCGGCTCAACCTGAAAGAGACCGGTGATACCAGTTCAACGACCAATGGTACGGTGGTCATACTGACAGGGGCCTACCAAAAGATTACTGTTAGCAGGACCATGGATACCAACGTCACCGAGTTGATGATTGAGGTTGAGGCAACGGTTGGCACCACCGCCCAATACTACGTTGATGAAATAACCATTGATGAAACGGCGGACAGCACCAAGCAGATACAGAACTCCTTCTTCGAGATGGGTAGCAACCTTGGATGCGTAGCAATCAGGGGGGTCTACCTTTGGGGAGAGACCGGCGACTACTGGGAGTTGCAGCACCTTCATGCCGCCGACATCACAGGCCATAGGGTATGGGACAACAGGTTGTTTGTTGGACTGGGTGCTTCAACGGCTTACCAATACTCCGACGCCGGGGACTTGACCACGTGGACGGCCTCGGACAGGGATGATGACAAGGCACAGTTCTTCGCCGTGGGCCGTGACTTGGAGAGCAACGCATGGAAGATGCACAAGACGTTGGACCCGGACTCTTTGAAGCTCACCGCCAACCCGCACAACGATACCATCCAGTGGGGCCAGGCTATTGAGATAGGCCCTAATGACCGTAGCATCACCGGTATCTATGAGATATTCGGCAACGTCTACGTGGGGAAGGAAGACGGTCTCTACGTCTACGGTTCAACACCGACCTTCACCAGCAACATCCTTGGTATGGTCAACGTGTCGGAAGACCTACAGTTCCGTGCAGGAGACCTCCCATTCAGCCGGGGAGCATACCATCAAGGTTGGTTCTACACCATCCTCGGAGACCTCGGCATGTGGAGGTACAACAGCCAGGACTGGCAAGACCTCACCCCCGTGGTAACATCCCCTGCCTTCACTGAGTTCGGTGGGAAGATAGGGGCCATCGGCTCGGACGGTAACTGGCTGTACCTCTTGATGGAAGATAGGGCAACTGCATCTGACAGCAAAGAGGGTTGGGTGTTCGTAATGAGGGAACACAAAGAGGGATGGGAGTTGCACCCTCTTGCAAAAATCACCATCAACAAAGCGTATGGGTTTGGCAGCCTGGTGAACTCAACTTCAAGGTGGACTTACATAGCCGGTGACATCTCAGACCAGTTCATAACGTACCGGATACAGTGGGGCACCAAGAGTACAACACCAAGGCAAGCCCTTCTAAATGCACTGAATACCACCGGTACGTGGACCAGCAGCTACATCGACCTTGGGGAGAAGCAGACCCTTGATGCACTCACGATAATATCCGAGAGCTTCGACGGCACCAACTTTGTCACGGCGGCATACGAGGTGGATGACGAGACCTCGTTCACCAACATAGGTGGAGGTGCATCGAGCTTCGTTACAAGCCCAGCGCAGACGAGAGCCTTTAGCGCGGATGTGACCGGGAGGCGTATACGCATACGGCTCACCTTCACAGGTAGCACGGAGACTTCCCAGATCGTGGTCAAAGGCATTATCCTGCACGTTGGTAAACTGAAGGAGTGGAGGATATCGGTGGCTTTGGAGGACAACATCAGGAGCCTGCAAGGAGTACCGAATGCGATGGCCGCTTCCAAAATGATAAGCACACTGGACACCCTGCGTCTTTCAGTCGCAGGTGCGCCGCTGAAGTTTGAAGACATTGACGGATTGGACTCCAGTGGGCTACCGCGCAGGGTTTTTATCTCCGAGATGACAGAGGGACAATTAAGGGTGAGGGCAGGCCCTAGCGGCTCACCGCGTTACGCAAGGGCACTCAACCTGGTACTGAGGGAGGCCAAACCGTGACCCGTATGACCGTAGCCACCTTAGCCGAACGGGTTGACCGTTACCATGAGGCCATTACCGATATGGTTGAGCGGATGGACTCCCGTATCCTGGTGAATGAAACGGATATCAAGAGCCACGGGCAACAAATCTCCCGTGGAGAGGGAACCCTGAGCGTATTGATTAAACTGGTCATCGGGTCAGTGGTTGTCAGCGTGGCAGCGGTGGTTGGGTACATCGGCAAGCAAACCGGACTCTGGTAGCCTGAAAACTCGCTGGCGGGGACGCAGGGGGCCTACGATTGGACGGATGGGCTATCCCCAGCCAAGCCCTTCGACTATAACGCTAACCCTGGCAACTCTGGCCTTGGGAAACGACACGTAATCCTTTGACTTCATTTCCTTCAAGGCGACACGGGCCTCTTTGCGAGTCTCAAACAACCTTGGCCTAAGTACATGACCCGCCCGACTAGTGTGGTCCTCTAGCCCGAACCTCCAGTACCGGCCTATGAATCCGTGCCCCTCTCCACTTCTTGTGTCGATGGCCCACGATAGCTGTGCTACATTCATCGTATCTCCTCCAGCACCCACCCGCTGCCAGCGCATCCATGACAAGTAATGGTCGGTCTCACAATGGCAGTCCCTCCCTCTTTCCATGAATCGGGGTTGGTCACCTTGCCCGAACCTCTACAGACTGGGCACTTTTCAGCATGGCTCATTACATCCCCCTTTGGTCATACCTTGGACTGCTTTGGTGACGGCATCCAGCGCGGCTTGGTTGCCGAAAAACTGACAGGCTATGTAAGCTGAATACCAAAGCTGCCACAGATCGCCGCTTTCGTTGAAGTACTTATTTTTGAATGCCTTTGCAATTACACCCAACCTTCCCGCCAACGCCCCTTCACCCGCAGCTATCCAGAAGGCGGTGCGGAGGGTGTGGCCGGTGCCTTTGCAAATAGGACATGGATATTTGCGGGGCTGCTCCCCACTCATGAATACTTCGGACATAGACCAGTAGCCTTTTCCTCCGCAGTGCTGATGCTTCTCCCACAAAATAGGATGCAGCGGCTCCAGGGCCGGGTCGGGGATGGTGCCAGTGCCTTTACAGTCATCCATCCATGAGACAGTGCATCGTTCGCAGGCCAACTCTGGTTTGGCGTCAAGGTAGTCATGGTAGCCAGTGCCATTACAGCTACGGCACTCCACCCTCCGTTCATCAATCGCCTCACCGCATGGGCTAAGATTCAGCGGCATCTTTGGCCTCCAGTGCAGCAACCCGTTTTCTCCACTGCCTATTCTTCTCTCTCATGCAAGTCCGACAACCACGACCACCAACAGGCTTGTGGTAGGTGTTTAATGGGTCAAAGGGGTGCCCATACAGACAATGTGTTTTAGAGGCATTCTGGGCAGTTAAACCATCGCCTCTGAGAACATTCTCTTTATGGGTAACAAGTTCAAGATGTTTAGGATTTACACATATGCGAGTGCGACAAAGATGATCGGGTTCAAGTCCTATCGGTATTGGACCAACCATCATTTCATAAGCCCAACGGTGTGCTGGCCTCTTCTCGAAATTCCCATATCCGCCAGATGATGTTCCTGTCCAAGGCCAGCACTCATCTTCCCCGCGCTTTTCCACCATGCCCCAGAAACGCTGCTCGACAGGCCTTAACTTACGTGGGTGAATACCTTTCGGCATAACAAAACCGTCCCTTTCCCGACTCGCCGCTCTCACACAACGAGCCGGTGAGAGACGGCTTCTGCTACCATTATACCACATTTGGCCTCTTCCAGTATCTTCTGATCAGCTTCGTCCATTAAAATCTCCTTCTGGGTGGAATCTCCCCGTGCTGCAGTCTTTCGCATTTCTGGCAGTGAGGCATGGAGTCATATCGCCCTAGAGAAGAGACCACATCTCCCCTGCAGAGAAGTTTCCCCGCGTCACCCCTATCAGCCATGTCAATCCAGCGATGCGCCTTGATCTGAGTTGGAGCCTTCCACCACCCATCAAGTAGCTTCGCCATCACGCACCTCCAGGATTGCATCGGCCCATTCCAACCACTGGCTGGGCTCAATTTTCCCTACTTGATTAAGTGCCTCACCCATGTTCCCCACCATCAGCACGGCCAGCCTGTCCCGTGTCATCTTGGGGAGTCTCAGGGCGTAGATGGCCTTGGCTGTTTCTGCATTCCCGTAACCTTGAATACTGGCTATGGCAATCACAGCCGCAATCTCCGCTTCCGTCACCACGTCGCGGGCAAGGGCGGCAGCTACTATCCCAGTCCATGTGTCGCTGATCTCTTGTTGAATGTCGCCGTCTATCTGCTCCCACTCTTGGCGTAAGCCCCTGCGGCCTGTTAAATCTTTCAATATCCCTTGAACAACCTTGTTGGCTTTTTCCAGTGTCATATCCTCTCCTTTTCTTGGGGGGTGGCCGTGTTTGGTCCTATTTGTTTCATGGGGAGGGTATTCACATCGGCCACCCCCTGAGCGTAAGGCACCTCCTGTTTAAGATTCTTCGTAGGTTGCGGGGTGGAAAACCGCATCGGGTTTACCATTTGTGAAGAACAAAAGGCATCCTTTAGTGCCGGGATCTCCTCTCACGTAAAGATCAAACTCGATTCCGCCAACCTCAATCTCGTTGTGGAATATCTCGCCTTCCCGTTCTGGATGCACCCGGACCTTCTCCTTGGGCCGGACCCAGACGATGGGATTGCCCTCAATGAGACCGCTGTCGCCTACGCGGATGGACATGACAAGGGCAGGAATGCTCCCATGCCCACAAAAGTCCATAGCCGCGAATGACCTGCAATGTCCAGCCCTATCTTGGAATAAAAGTATCTTCATCTCAACCTCCTTCTAGCCCGTCCTTCTTCTGTGACCTGTGCCCCCTATAGAACTGTCGTTCATTCACAGTTCATTCTAGAGGGTAAATTAAACCCATTCACAGTAGTTCACAGTTGGTTAAATACCCTGTATTAGCTACGTTTTACTTCCTTGATATCCCATAGGTGTGCGCGACCTGTGCGACCTGCCATCACGAATTGGGACTCCTTGGAAAGAATCTTCTGTGCGGTGGTTCTGTCCTTGCCGATGTGCTCAGCGATGGCGTCAACTGTGCTCGGCCCCATGTCAAGCAAATACTCCTGAATCATCGGCGTGGAATCCACTCTTTTCTGTGCCTCTATTTCCAAAAACTCTTTTGAGCTGGCGCGGCGGACTTCGCTCAACCCGAACTCATCAAAGGTGTAGCTGAATACGCTCAAATCCACAGGTGCCATATCGTTGGCCTTCTTGACCTGTAACCCTACGCCCAGGTTGAGCGTTCCTTTGAGTTGGCTGAGTAGCTGAACCATAACGTCTGCCCCTGCTTCGAACATCTGGGAGCCGAATACATGGGTTTCGTCGGCCCTGGGTGTGTGGGCCAGTGCCAGCCATGAAGGGCAGAGGTTGTTGAGCGTGTCCACGATTGTGTTTACTGGCCGGTTCTCGGTGAGGTCTCCGTATCCGGCCCTGCTGATACTGTCGAGAACAAGGAAGCCAACCTTGTATTTCTCTACTGTCCTCTCCAAAACATCCTTGAGGTCGGCTAGGCTTTTGCCTCTGGCGTTCAACACCAACAGCTTTCTTTGCGGGTCCAAGCCCAACACCGTGTTCACGCACCCTAGACGCCGCTTGATGCTGCTGGCAGACCTCTCCAAGTTAATCAGCAAGGTCTTGGCCTGCTCCACCTCCCAGAACTGTTTTACTCCAGCGTCTATGCTGACAGCGATTAGCTGGCTGGTGTAGCTCTTACCCCTACCGGGTGGCCCGAATAGGATTGTCCCCCCACCTTCCATGATGTAGGGCTTGAGGATGAATCTCAATGGCTCACTCGTGGCGTCACCTTCCATTTCATCGGGGATCGCGGTTGCGATATACGCTTCCCAAAGGTCTCGGCAAAAGATATCCATTTCGTGGGCCAGGTATTCCTTTGGGAAGAGAGACGAGTCCACGGCTGTGCCGAGACCCCTGTACGCCTTGTTCGCCAACCTTCCCCTATCTTCATCGCGCTCGATGTTGAATTGAGACCACGCTAGGCTTGTGCTATCCAAAACAATTTCTATGGTTGCGTGAATACCTGTGCGCTCACGCCGGATGTTCCTAGCGTGTATCCAAATCTCATTCTCTTTCCCTGTTCTGAGAATCATGGCCTTTAGTCCATTACCGTTTAAGGAGAAATCCACTAGACTTCCTTTGTGTATCGCTCTGCCAGTCCTGTCCCCTCTGGCAAGTCCTTAGTCCCCAACTCCAGTAGTATCCGCCTGAACTGACCCGTTTCGTAGTCTCTCTTGCCCAGCACCCTTCTGACAACCTTCCGCCATGGTGGCTCGGGTTGCATATGCTCAGGGTAGTCTATGGCCTTGCAAATCTCCTGCCAGACGGGGTTATCCTTACCATCCTCCCACATCCGTTCAAGGTCCGAGGCCCAGTAGGACTCGCCTGCGAAGTAACCGTGGAACACCTGCACCTGCACATCCCTCCGGAGTACCGCCCACTCTTTCTGTCTCCGATCAGAGGCGTACATTAGTTCAGACTCAGCCTCTCGGCAATCGAGATAGGCGGTGAGCATTTCGTCTGTCCAAGTGGTCATTGTGGGGTGTCTCCGATTGCACGTCTTAGCCTAAGCGTCCAACAGTCAACGTCATAGGCTTTTGCTATCACCTTCCCACAATTTGGTGGAACTGCTGGTACGAGTATCACTACGGCCATGATCTCACAAAGAAACTCTATGCGACTGCATGGATCATAAAAGGGGGAGCCGAATCCGTCACGCCTCCAGCCCTTATTGCAAGCACCGCAAATGCAATCAATCTCCCCGTCCTGTAGGAATTTACCATCCCTGAAATCAACAGAGGCTACTTGCTTCCTATCACGAGGGCTCAGGGCTGTCCATACCTCTTTGGGGGTTGTCATCACTCAGCCTCTCGGGTGGGGGAGTCCAACTTCCCCTTTCATCGGGACAAAAAGAGTCCCGCTTGCTGTAGCCAGAGCCTTACGCCTTCTCTTCATCCGGGCGGTGTGCTCTATATTCCTGCACTTACGGCAATACCGTTGGTTCCTGTAATGTAGTGTGTTGAATAGATCGTAGGCATGGCCACTCGGACAGTGTGTAACCTTGTGCCCCTTTTTAAGTGTCTTCGCTGCATGTTGTGTTCTGGTGAGCATTTCAATGTGGCGGGGATTCACACAGCTATGATTCCGGCAAGTGTGGTGGCTGTCCAAACGGTCATCGACTGGCCTACCGTAGAGAACCACCGCGATTCGGGCAGTGCGTATCGTGCGTCCATACCATTTGAATCTACCGTAACCCTTGGGGTCTTTCATGCCGAGCCAATTCCAACACTCGGAAAGCGACTTGACTTCTACCTTGGCCCAGAACCGTTCATTGTAACTCAGCACAACAAAATCCCGCCGATTGGTTTGGACACCCCGTAGGAGCTGGCTACGAGATATCCGCCCCAGCTCGACGGGATGATCTACACTCATAGCCTACGCCCCAGCGCCGGGGTTGTCAATGGGTAGGGCGCGAAAACCGCGTCTTTGCTTTGCCATTTTGCCGAACGCTGGACCGCGTAGATAAGTTTCGACCTCGAATAGTGCCGGTGTCAGTTCTTTCCAGTAGCGCATGAGTGAACCCCTCCTGCCTGATTCCTCAATTCTCACTTCACGGTAGCCCAACGCACTCCAGAAGTTGATTGCTTCTAAGTTGAGGCGACACCTACAGGTTACTCCGTAGCGGCCCATGGAAAGCATGGCTTGTTCTGCTGCCTCTACCAGCCTCGTCGCCCTTTCATCGCGCCGGGCATCCTGTCTGACCACAACCTGTTGAATGGTAGCGACGGGCCAACCTGGAGTCCAAAAAAGGTACCCTACGTAGTCACCGTTCTCCAGCATGACGAGCAAGGTCGGTTCCCGGCGCGATGCTTCAATCTCGTATCTGGACTGCGGCAGGAATCCCACTGCCTCTTGTTCAGCCCTTCTCAGTGAGTCAATGGCTGGTACATCCGCAGGTTGCGCCTTACGGACAACACTATCAATCACAATTCACTCCGTCTCCCTTTCGCTCCACTCCCTAGCCCTCGGGAACAACGTGTTCTCTACTATGTCTGGGGGCATCGCGTTCCTGGTCTCGGCCCAGCTTAGTTTATCGAAGCTGTTAATGAACTCCCTCTCGGTTTTGCATCTCTTACATATGCTGGGGCTTTTAGGACCGTGGGCGGTTTGGACAATCCAATAATGTGCCTGTCCCTCTAGGCATTGGGTCGGCTGGGTTGCGTTAAGCATCACGGCGACTCCAACAAATCTCATGTAACTTGCCTTGGTCATCGCAGTACGGGTTCTTCTGCCAGAACACTCCGTTGCACCCCTTGAACACGAAGTACGGGCCAATCCAGAAGGACCAAATCTCCCACCTTATACGCCACCAAAGCAAACGAATCACGTAGGGTATCGCCGTTGTCTCACCCATTGGACGACTCAATCGGGTACCGCTTCTTCAGTGCCGCCACCAGCTTATCGCTTTCGATAAGCACCTCCTCTTGGGAGTAGCCAGTGCCCTCAATCGTACAACTCCATGTGAGGACGCCCTTCACAGAGACATCGACACCAGTCCGTATTCTCAGCGTTTTCTCTTCACTCATTGGATTCCTCCTAGCCCAAAAATATGTGGCCAACTGCGAACCCTGCGATTAAACAGAGAACCCACTGTACAATTTTTAAATCCCAGTGTTGGTGGTCTTGCATTTCACTCCCTTCTCCTTGTGATTTAGCCCATGTGATCTTGGGCGGCTGGATTAACCGTAGCGGCCAATCCATAATTCCTTAGACCGGCATAGAACAAATATAGTGAAACCAATTCCCTTTGCCCAATTCCGAACTGAATGGCTACCTGGGCAGATTCCATACTTATTATGTTCCCAAATACATCGGATTCTCTTGCCCTCTCCAACGCGCAGTTCCTCAATTGGATTCTTTGCGAATATCACCCGCCTAACAGTCATCGCCTTCTCTGCTCCATCTGCACCCGTACCTTCAGGTCGGCCAGGTCCGTACTCTGTGCCAGTAGTTCCATCAAACGCTTAATCGTCACCGCTCTCCTTTCGCTAGGTACTCGTTTCACGGGGTAATCTCCATCACCGTGGCGTACTCTGGGCCGTGTTCGTACTTCATTCCCGACCCTTTTGGACCCGGTAGCCGTAGGTGGCTATCAGGATTTAAGAATAAACTCTCCGTCTATCCAATCGTATATGGTTAGCCTTCCCTGATAGTACATCCAAAGCTGCACAGGGTTATCGAATGGGAAGATTGAAGCCCCAAACTCTTTCTTGGCTGCATACTTGGCTTGATTGCGGGATGCTACTGTGGTGGCGTGCTTGACTTGGACAAACCATGTACTCACCGCGTCCCATGCGATTACATCAACTGGTCCCAGTGAGTTTGATACTCGAATGGCGGTGAGACCGCGATTCTCCATTGTCCGTCGCGCTTTTAGTTCGTATGCGGTACCCTTGCCCATAATAATCCCCCTACTGAGGCTAGTTGATATCAGATTATTCCTATGTTACCATATTGATATGGCAAGCGGCAAGATTTACCACCACCAATACTACCTACGGCATAGGGTCGAGCAGTTAGAATCCGCGCGGCTACGTCACGAAGAGAACAAAGAGAAAGATAATGCATACTCTCGAGAGTGGCGTCACCGTAATGCTGAGTATGCCCGCACCTTCGACCGCGCGCGTAGTATCCGGGATAGAGCCAAACGCAAGGCTCGTAGTCGGGCATATTGTCTGCGGATAAAGAAAGAGCGCCCTGAGGTTTACCACCTACGGATAACAACGCAGAATCAGAATAGGCGCGCGCGCCTTGCGCTTGCTGTTCGAGAGCGCATTGACTGGAAGGCCATCGTGTCCCGTGATGGGCATCGCTGCCAACTATGCAAAAAGAGGGTAAGAAGGCAAGACCGTTCCTTTGACCACATTGTTCCATTGGCGCGCGGTGGCTCTCATACCATGAACAATCTTCAGTTAACGCACAAACTCTGTAATGCTCAACGCGGGGCAGGCTATCGTCCAGCCCAGATGCGGTTTGCGTGACGGCTCTCATATCCCGCCCTTCTGGCCCGGGTCGATTCCTATAATGTTCATACCTACCTCTCTCGCCTATGCCTCAACTTGTTGGCACTGACGTTATAGACCTTGGCCGGGTGCCGCTTCTTCCGTGTCCTGGGATTGTTCATCACTCCCCCTTTGCGCCGTGCATGTCCATAACCTTGGCCCAGATTTGCTCAAGGGTGATCTCGCCCTTTTGCCAAGCCTCAAGCAACTTTTTAACGGACTCGTAACCTGCTGCTATAATCACGGCCTGCTGGCTCAAACCGCCCCGGAGTCCATGTTCACCGTTGGCTGCTGCCATGTACAGTTCCCCAAGGTTCTCGAACCCCACTACCAGTTCAGGCTGGGAGGAGGTCTCTGGGTCAACGGGGGTGCCGTCCTTGGCCTCCTGGATGCCTACATCTACTACCTTCCGTGCCTTTGCAACGGCGACATCTGCCTTGGCGTCATCCTCTGGCATGTTGCACCAGTTACCGGTTTCATCGATGGGGTGGGCGAACCCTCGCATGTTGCCCCTCTTGAACCAAGGGGTCTTGTGTTCGGGACACATGAGTTTGGGGTCAGCCGGGGGTGCTGGTGCATCGCCTACCACGTCCTCCATGTCCTGTGTGAAGAACTCTGAGGCGGCGGTAGCGTTAAGGGCGGCGGCGATGTAACCGGACTTCTGAGCCATCTTGAGGGTAGCGTTGTGGCGCAGGCCGACATCACGCATCCGGGGCTTGCGTTCCCCTTGTTTGTTGGTGACGTGGCTACTAGCAGAACCCATGCCCTCACCTTCGAAGTGGTCTCCCTTCATCAGTCGGCAAGTCACGGTGAGCTGGTAGGGGGTGTCATCCTCCGGTGGCTGGTCGGGTCCACCATCGAAGGAATAAATTGGCTTGAGGCCGTGAGGTAGGCAGACCAGCTCGGCACCGTCTTTGGTCAAGCTGGGTTTCTGCCCCTTGGTGACGGTGTAATAGTGCTTCCCCTCTTTCAGCCTGTCCTTGATGTATCCTTCCAGCAGTTCTCGCTGCCTAACAGCTACCGCAAAGCTGTCCTCCAGGTCTCGTATGGTGTCCAGTCCTCTTTCCTCATAGGGTTGTAAACTCATCGTATCATTCCTTTCCCTTGCATGTTATTGCCCGCCCGATGTGGTGGTTATAGTTGTTCCTTTTCAAGGGTTTTAATAAGCGATTGCAGGTGTTTGACCATGCAGGGTTGACACGCATCAGAGGGCACTCCGTCCACTCGAACGTGAAAGGTGATATCCCCGCCTGAGTGCTTATCTTTGACAGCGGGGATGCATCTCACCCTATCCCTGTTTCCGAAGTCAGTCCGCATTAGCTCGTGGCAGTAATCACACGTGTATGCCTCACTCATGAGTTCACCACCTTCTGAACGGCCTGTCGGGTGGCGCGTACTTTGGTTGCCTTCACTGATAGCCTCTTGCGGCCACTCAGTTTCACCAATCCATCGAACGTAAACACGCCTTCAGGTGTGACTCTCAGCGTGATCCCGGAGAGATAGGCCGCGTTGACCATTTCGGAGTCAACGTGCATCGTATTCACCAGGTTAGAACCACACATCACTGAGATTTCGTACTTCATCACTCCCCCCTTTGTATGTTGCGCAGGGTCTCCATGGTCTCCCTACTCAGAGTCACCTGGGTTTGTTCGTCGGTGGTGGTGTGCTCCACTGGCCGGATGGCCTGTGTCTGCTGGTCCACCGCATCAACCAGGGCCTCGACTCGCTCTGCGATGGCGGCAAGGAGTTGTAGCCCGTCAGGCGTAAGGTTGTCAGCTTTAGTGTTGTGGTACGCAGCCGCAACTATCGTCTGGAGGCCTTCGGTTGTGCAGGTATACTCTCTTGTCACGTCATTCTCCTTTCTCGAATGGCTTTGGTCGGTGGTGTTCTGCGTGGTGCTGGCGGCAAAACCATCGCACTTCCAAGGGTTTAGCGTAGTCGTCGTGGTGTGCATCGACTTTGACCAAGCCGCAAACCTCGCAAGGTTGTTTTTTTACCTGTCCTGTTATTACTCTCCTTTTGAGAATCCACCGGGCCATATACCGCTCTCTCAATCTTGGGTCTCTAGCGTACCGTCTTTGACGTTCAGCGTTGCGTTTCTTGACTTCTGGGCGTTGGTGATAAGCGGCGCGGTATATTTGTACACGCCTGCGGCCTTCTTCAGTCATAGGGGATGGCGGTAGCCCCCTTAGTATGCGCCGTTGGCGATACTCCAGAACCCGGCGCGATTCGCAAGGCTTGCAGATGTAATCGGACCTACGCAGGAGAGATGCCCTTGGCTTGAATAAAGTGCCACACTTCACACATGTTTTCATCACCACCCCCTAGAATGGATTATAGCACTCCATTCTAGTGACGTCAATGATTGAAAGGGGCCAGGGCTGATTTGAGCCTAGCTATGTAACAATCGCACTTGCTCCTATCGTTCTTGAGCGTGCCCGTGCAGCCTACGCCATGCCACAGGTTGGATTCGTCTTTCATGGCTTCCCTTGCCGCCTCTACCAGCTTCCGCGTGTTCTCCTGGAGTACGACGGCCCGGTTGTTGCCAAGGTGGGCGGCCACCTCAGTTGCCACGTACTCCGAGGTAAGGTTTATCTTTGGGTTGTGCCTCTGTAGGTCCTGGAGGCACGTCAGTATCCGTCGTCGCTCCGTTTGTATGTCGGTCATGGCTTTGGCACCTCGTAAATCTCTTCTAGCCTTTTTCTAAGTTCAGTTTCTCTCCGCATCATAGCCGAGAATTCATCCCTTATGGGTTTGGCAAGGGCTTCTCTGTCCTCGTTATATTCGGCATAATCCGCCAAAGAGGGCCGATCAGCCCACCCCACCATCTGTCCATAGGTCTTACGGTTGCGTGGTAAACCGCCGTCTTTATTGAGGTATCCAACAGGCCATACTAAATCACCACGCCCCGGAGATGTGCTTTCCTCTAGTGCAACTTCAGAGACTTCCCCGCTGGCAATCCTAACAACCTTAGTTAATTCAACCATCCCTATCTCCTTTACTTTGGTGCTTTGGCGAGTAAGAGCGCGGCGTTGGCTATGCAGACAGCACAACTACAATGAACGTCTGGTGGTAGAATGCAGCAACTGCTAGCAATCTCCTCCAGCGCCTCCACAAGAGCCGCGTGGGCGTTGACGGCAAGGGCTGTGGAGAAGGCGTTGTCATCGCCGTTTTCCCCGTAGAAATCAGCTATACGCTGGATGCGGCCATCCTTGGTATAGCCAAATACAGCAGGTCTTTCACCACCCTCAAACGTATTTACCGTTTCCGCCTTCCAAGGTGTCGGTGTATGTCCCATGTCAACCTCCGTTCTTGTTGTGGCTAGTCCAGCCAATGAGCGGGCTAGCTGCTACCAGTCCCCACCATCGCAAGGAAAGTAAAAACTCTCCACGGTGTAGGCGTCATCTACGGTTTGCCCACTCATATCACTGCCTCGGTTCAGGATGCGTACTTGCTCCCCGTCCTCAGCACACTTCATCAAGTGAGCGCCGCCAGCTACCCAGAGCCAATGACTTCTAGGCCAATTCTTTTCCAGCCGCCGGAGAGCAGCTACAAGTTGTTTCTCGGAGTATGCCACAATCCGCATCCTTTCAATGAGCGGGGCCCCCGTAGCGACCCCGCTGATGGGTGGGCTAACGGTATTTGTTCATCCAGTTTTCGGCCCTTTGGTGGCTGTCGAAGTAGCCCCATGAAGCCCCTGGGCGTTTGACCTCTCCGTCTTCGCATATCTCCGGCAGGTCTACGGCGTAGGTTTCCCCCTTGCCGAGAACCTGACGGACGACCAAATCCCGCTTGGCTTGGTCATCCAGATTCCGAATGTTCATAACTGCTGTCTCCTGTCGGCGAAGCGACTCCAGCCGCTTGCGTTGCCTTCCGATGTTGCCGCTAAGGTTTGACAGCGCATAGGATGGGAAACGCCATCCGTAGAGCTCGGGCCAGAACCTGCCGACATCTTTGGTGGTGCAACCGCACTCCTCCAGATTCGCCGCGGTCAAGTTGGAGTTGGCGATCCCGGAGCGTTTCTCGAATGCTTTGATAGCCTTGTTGATGTCCTTCATGTGCTGGCGCTCGGCTTCCAAGCCCTGGATTCTGGCTTCCAGTTGTTCGATGGCGTCGGGGTCGTCCGAGTAGATAGCGCGGTCGGCGGCCGCCTCGATGTTGTCGGCCTTCTCGTTGTGTCGGCTGGCCATCTGCTCGGAGTCTATGCCCGCTCTCATGGCGTTGTCGCTTTTCTCGATTGCCCGCCGGTGTCGGCCCTCTGAGTGGTGGCCAACCAGGATAGGCTGGCCGAATGGGATACCCTCCACGGCTGCATCGGCCCGCTGAAAGGCTGCGTTAGCCTTGTTCTTGCGTCCCTCTGCCCATTCGCGCAACCTGGCGGCTCGGCGTTCTCGGCGTTCTCGGTAGGTCAGCACTATCGCACCTCCAAATTGCCGCACTGGATGCACTTGGTCTCGTTGGTATACTTCACTTCCGGGCCTCTTTCTTTGCCTGGGCCGTGAAGTACCGCCCTACGATCTCCTCAGCGGCAACCCTGGAATGCCCTTGGTCCATGACCGCCTTCATGCCCGTGTCCCATTTGGCCAGCATGTCCCGGATCGTTTCTTTCCCCTCTTCGCGGGTCATTTGTTCCATACCCATTTGTCGTCCTCCTCGTGGTGGCTATTGGGTTACCTGTACTCGCTTGATTGTCTTCTGCCTATCTGGGAACAAGTAGCCAAGTTCAGGTAAAGTTTCATCTATTGCGTCGGCGTTGTTGGTAGCTTGGAGTGACCCGCCGCCGCCGTCATGGTGGAAGCTGTAGTATTTCCCGTCATAATCCACTGTGACCCAGTGTTTACCAAACCTTGATTCCCACCGTGCTATGGCCGTCATCGCACACCCCCTCTGCACTTGCTGCACTTCGTCCCCTGGACCTGGGTACCGCATCCGCCTAGGCATTTCATGGGTTACCTCTCTTTTATTTCCGGGGGGAGCCACTTGCCACAGTTTGGACCTGGGCATTTCTTGGGCTTCGCCGTTCGTGGCTTCCATTCGTATCCACAATGTGGGCATTTACGGATCATGATCATTCTCCTTTGCACTCGCACGTATCCGAGTGCCCCCCTGCTAGTCGGCAAGAGTAGCACGAGTGTTGATTGGTTGGGCCGATCCTTCCGTCCTGGGCTTGCGCAACCTTGAAGCAGGGGCAGTTTTCGTCTTGTTCTGGCTCTTCTTCTTCCCACTCCATGTCTGTCCAGTCGTTCCCTTCTAGGACTTCCCTGAGAGAGGCGTCCAGTTTGTCAGACTCCCACTCACAAGACCAGAGCCTATCGTTGGCGCGACCTTCTTCTAGTGACCAAAATTCAATGTGGAGGTGCATGCTATCTCCTGCTTTTTATTGTCGGGCTATGGGGTGCGACCCCACGGATCCCTAAACAAGATGCCTCCTGAGTAGTTACCCTATCCCGCGTTACCGTTGCTATGAGGGAGTCGAACCCCTTCCATGCTGCGGGACTTCGCCCGGTTTCGGCTATCGTGATTGCTTGCCTGTCATATTGAAATATTGCTGCCTTGCGATACGCTCGATGAGTTCCGTACACTCCCTGTAATGTTTGAGATCGTCCCATCGTTGCCCGCCGTCTGCTTCTTCGATGATCTGCAAGAGAGCCACCTGTACGTTGTCGATAACCCTGCTTGTTTCGTGTAAGTCTTGGACATGGTTTCTCTCTCGGGATGTCATGTCTTATGCCCTTTCGAGTGTTCCGTAGTGCAGATTCATTTTCATCGCTTGCCGGGTTGCGATCGCGGTCTTGTCGATCAGGTGCTGTTCGTCGGTCCGGTCTCCGTCCCGGTCTACTGCCCATCCCAGTAGCCATTCAGCGGTTTCGTTGATGACCTGGAGCGTTAGCCGCTTCTTGTCCGTTAGGGTGATTCTGGTGTAGGTGGTCATGGCCTAACTATAGTTGTTGTTATTGTTGTTGTCAATACCCCCCTCAGCTATGAGTTTTGACGGGTTTCTGTTCTAATCGGGATGTGGTATCATGGGGGTGGTCGCCCGACCCTGGGAGTCCCTGTCATAGCGGTGGCTTCTGGAGAGCACTGATGGTGGAATCGTTAAAGACGCTAAGGGGGCACCCTAATGCGGCGGTAACAGGTGGCCTTAACAGGTTGCCGAGGTCACTGACCCGGAGTGGAAGTCTCCGGGTCAGTGCTCACACCACCCCTACAACGCTCCAGATTGAGGCAGAGAGGACATGAAAGAGATATATTCCAGCACAGACGACTACGCAGAGGTAATTGCGCTGTCTTCGTCAGATTATCCCGTGTTGGCTGAATTGTGGGATAATGAGGAAGATGACATTGCCTTCGATGATAAATCCGATGACCGACCCTCTCTGTAGCCCTTGCACCCATCCAGGGGAAGTGGTAGAGTGGGGATCATGGGTAATGTGAGAGGCTTGCGATCATATGCTCCGAATGGCCCTTGCGTCGTGACAAAGCCTGATGGTACTATTGAGACAATCAATACTGCCAAGAAGGACTCCGCGAGGTTCTGGGCTGCCGGGAAGAAGGCCAAGAAGCATCGAAGAAAACGCTAACTCATACCCCCCACCCATACGCTACCAGGGCGTCAGTGTTGACGTAGCGGCTCCCCTGATGAAGAGGACGAGTGCATGTCAACGTCGAAGGTGTGAATGGTAGTTCTCCTTTTACCGTGTTGCCGGCAATCAGCCGGGGAGGAATTAGACGCCTGAAGTTCTACCGGGGGAAGGGAAAAGGCTTTTCTTTAACTCCAACGCCATCCAGTGTCTAACAGTGTGCCCGAAGGTAGCACACTTTAGAACACCATAAGTTGATCAACACTAGGTCTCACGACCTCAGAGAATCGAGATTACAATACTCTAATCTATGTAGAGGTGAATGAATGTTTAGATGTAGATGGCTTCACAAACCCAGTCAAACGCTGGTTCTTGAAATATCAGTGACGCTTGCCATTGTGACGGCTATCGCATGGCTATTACATTAAAGATCACCTCTTCAATCTTACACCAGCTTGACCTCAAGGCACACTATGGTATACCTTTGAGGCATGCCTACAGTGTGGCACCTCTGCAAGAATAACGTATCTGAGCGCATTCACATGCTCTATGCTCGTAAAGGCGTCCATCTACCGCCTGAGCTGAAGCGCAACGCCCTTCCAACACCTAATAGAGCCTATGTAACAGCATTCTGGTACTGCCCGGTCTGTGGCTTCTGGCCTGCTGTTAATAGACTGGCAGTGGACCAGGCTGATACAGCCCAAGCCGATATCAAGGTCAACATCACCTAGCTGGTAGCTGTACTCGACATAATGACTATTATACGAACCACATCCCGTAGCTACAGCTTAACATAACACGGGGATTCACTACCACAGGTTGACATAACTACACAACAGAGGCGGTGATATGGTCGAGCCGGTTGACGAAGGGACGCCCCCTAATACAGCGTATGGGCTACGCAGACTATCTACCGCTACGAGTTGTAATGCGCGGGGAGGTTAGCCGTGTCAGTGTTTATGTTTAAGTGGTGGGGGCCTGGGAAGGTCTACCCTATAGTTACCCAGGATGAATACGTCAGGGAGTTGAACGAACGGGCTTTCCAGAAGGCCATTGAGATCTTCCAGGGGTCGCAAGAGCGTGAAGCCAGTTGGCAGCAGGCGTTAGATGACTCTGCCACGTCGATAACGGGTTGAGAGGGGGTGATAGCCATGACCGGTAGCCATGCGACTGGATGTCAGTGTTCCTACTGTACCGCAACAATGCCATAGGCCGGGGGTCACCGAGCGGCTTGGTAACGAGTGACACCCTCTGTGTGATGTGGTAGCCTTGGGATGATCCTTAGAAGGAGGTGTCTTATGGGTGGGCATAAGGACCACAAGGGCAAGAAGGGGAAGAGGTAGGTATAGTGCATGGGAAGCGATAAAAGGGGCTGGACTGCAACTTACATAGTTGATGCGCCTGCGTGGAAGAAGTGGTTGGTGAGAAAGATTCCGTGGAGGTGGCGGGTGCGTAAGTGGGCGCTGAGTAGATTGGGCATACTGCAATGGGAAGGAATTCCTTTGCACAAGTCCAAGACCCTTGTTGTGTAGGAGGCCGTAAATGACGACAACGACTGAATCCCTAACGACTGAATCCCTGGTGGAGAGGGCGACCCCGACAGAGAGGAGGCAGCTTGATTCACTCAAGTATGCTCCACGTGGGGAGAGAATTGAGGAAACAATTCGGAAGTTCCAGCAGCGCGTGGACTTGTACGCCGTGGTGGACTAGCTGGAGGAAGAATATTCCCCCAACCGTAATTCTGAGTCCTTGTCCTTGGAGCATTACAGGGATGCAACGATGGTGATGGAAGTCCGAGACAAGATTGTCCGCCAACTCGAAGCCGCTGGTCTGGAGAGGCCCAAGTGCCTTGCCTGCGCCGGGACCGGTGGTGAATGGCATACCGAAACCTCCGGAGACGAGTTCTGGGTTAGGTGTGAGAGATGCAAGAACATTCCGTAGCCCGACGTGTCCAAGCGGAGGTAGTGGAAGCCCCGTCAGGTGGGTTCCGGCCTGTTGAGGGGTTCATGGCCCTCAGTCCCAAGGAGAGGAAGGTGGTGGCCGCGTGGGTGCTGCACAACGGGGATAGGGAGGCCATCTGTCAGGCTGCGGAGATGACCGAGGAGGAGATGGAGCGTGTGGTGGGTCCATCGGTACTGGATGCTGTGAGCTACTACCAGGGAGACCTGATGGGTCTGGAGAAGGCCCTGATAGCGTGGAACTCCCTTGAAGGGTTGATGACCACCCCGGGTAAACTCAGGAAGTCAGAGAACACCCCTCCCGAGACACACCGGAAGATACTCCGTGACATGATGGAGGCCCGGGGCCACTTCCCCAAGGTTGAGGGAATCGGCGTGGGTGGAGGGAGCATTACGATAAACGTCAACATGCCGTGGTGGAAGAAGGATGAATGATGGGAAGTGATGAAAGGGAGCAGTGGGGCTTCATGGGGCTGTGCAGGAATTGTGGTAAGAGATTTGTGAGTCGGGGTGAAGACCCTTTTATTGCTGAGACAGAGTTATTGATAAAAATAGCCCGCCATGAGGCGGCGGTATTGCGGTGGAAGCAACGCAGTGTCCAGAGGGAGATAAACAGAAATGCAGAAAGAATCTTGGTTTCAAACCTTCCAAGGTGACGATTTACTGCCAGTCCATATCGAGTTCCCGAAGGGCGTCGGGATTGAAACATCACTGGTGATCCGGTCTTTGCAGGCGGCGTTTGAAGCGTGTGTTCGTGCCGATGAGAAGTCTCGAATTGAAAGCCCATCACCAGCGTTGGTTAAATGACCCAGCAAGTCTCATATGAGCTAGCCCCGCGCTACCAGCCCCGTACCTGGGCGGTCAAGGCGCACCGGAGCAAGGCCAAGCGTAAGGTGCTGTGGGTACACCGCCGTGGTGGCAAGGGGTGGTTTGGATCCCATGAAGGACTTGGAGCCTACGTCACGAGGTTGGGCACACCCACCGAGGGGCTGCTGATCCCCGCGTTCCATGCTTGGACTGTTTCCCCTACGTTCCCCCAGGCCAGACAGATTGAGAACGAATTGGAGGAGTTCATTCCCGCATGGGCAAGGCCGCCCATAACGAGGTTTGACGACTCCAGAGGCCATTCCAAAGCCGATAACATCTTCCGGCTCATCGCCCCGGGTGGCTATGGTCAGTGGGAGGTAAAGTCTGCACACGACCCCGAGACCCTACAGACCGTGGGGCTGGACTACCTGCATGTGCAGGAGTGCCAGGACATCCCCGAAGAGGCGTTCAACAAGCTCCTGCCCACACTGAGGTCTCCCGAGAGGCTGTCCCTGAGTGTGTGGGAGGGGATACCCCCCGACGATCCCAACCACTGGTTCGCACGTTTGATAGCAGATGCCGAGGACGACGACACCGGCCATTCAGTCGCCATCCGCGTTCCCTACACCGACAACCCCGACCTCAACCCGGAGACCGTCCGGGAGATTGAGAAGGACCAGGAGGTCATGGTGGAACGGGACTGGCGGCGTATGTACATGGTGGAGTTACCCGCTGGCTTTGGTAGTTTCCTGGGCGATGTGGATGGCGCTGTTGGGGGCCGGTTGATCGAAGAACCCGAACCTGGACATCGGTATGTCATGGGCATCGACGTAGCCAAGAAGGTTGACTTCACCGTTCTCACCGTCATGGACGCCTGCTGCCGGAGACTCGTTTGGCACCGGCGCTTTGGTGGCATGGACTGGGTGGTGCAGGAAGAGGCCATAATAGAGGCGTCGAAGAAACTTGATACACGGCGTATCATTATGGACACCACCGGGGTCGGAGACCCATTGTATGACCGGCTCCTGTGGAAAGGGTTGCCGATTGAGCCATTCATCTTCACAAACGAGTCCAAGTACCGGCTGCTTACAGACCTCGCTGTGGGTATTGAGAAGAGGTATTTGAGCTACCCAGATATATCCATAATGGTCAGGGAGATGAAATCTCTCAGGGCTACCAAGACCGTAAGTGGGCGTATCAGCGTTGCCGCGCCCCGGGGTAGCCACGACGACTACCCCATGAGCCTTGCATTGTGTTATAGTCTTTGTGACCCGCCCCCCGACATGGCGATTGTGGGGAGGCTGGCTTCAAAGAGGTACGTGCCTCTCCAGGGGGAGATGGGCGGCAGAGGTCTACTTGCTGATATGATGAAGCAACGTCGCACCGAGAAGCGACAGAAACGGCTGGAAGCGCAAGAAGCAGGAGTGACGTAACGTGACAACGGCGACCCTGCCTGAGACCCAGACCCCCGATACCGGTGGTCTTCTTGACGTCCAGGAGGTCTTGGAGCGTCTCACGGACGCGAAGGTGTACTTCGAGACGCTCCATAAACAATGCAGGGAAGAAGAAGGTTTCTACAGGCTGAAGCGCGACATACCTGTCCCGGACGGGATTGACTTCGAACCCACCAGGCCTGCCACAGCCACGGCGATTATCAACGTCGGCACAGACCACGTTGACGTAAAGAACTTTGCTATAGATGTCCCCTCAGCGGCCCGCACACAGGCCCGCGCGGAACGGATAAAGAAGTTCCTCCTCGGAGCGTGGCTCAGTATCAAAGACCCTATACTACGCACAGCCGTTAGACATGCCTTTACCTACGGGTTGGCGTGGACCAAGGTGATGTACGCCAGCGACCGTTACCCCGACGCCCCACACCTGGAGGACTTCGGAGGTAATGAGGCTGAGTACAAGGAGGCCCTTGCCGATTTCCTGGAGAAGAAGCAGATCAGCTTCCCTTTTATCGACATCAATGTCAACCCCAAGAACCTCGTCTGGGACGACTCCAAGGTACACCGTAACTGGGTGATTGAGTTCTATGATAAGGACGTAATGGACGTCCAACGCCGCTACCCTGAGTGGATATCAAAGACAGGCAAGAAGGTAGCTTCGTGGGTTGAGTATTGGACTGATACCCACGCCATGTACATAGCTGATAGCGAAGTGGTGTGGGAAGGTGAGCACGGATACGGTTTCAACCCCTACACCATGCTCATTCCCAACAACGCCCTTGACTGGGACGACGGCCCTCCCGAGGACCGGTACTGGGGCATACTCCGGCCCGTCCACAGCCTGCTCGATGCCGAAGCACGGCTGATGACGCAGTATGAGGCCATTGTCCGTACCGTCTCATGGAGGACACTGGACTTTCAGGGGCCACAGGAAGTAGCCACCAAGGCATCGGAAGCATACCAGATTTTCGCGGGTAAGAACGTACTTCCCCCACAGGTGGAGGTGAGCGCTTCTCCGCAGATTCAAGTACCTCCCGAGATACTAAGGCAACTCGACATGGTGCAGACCATGATTGAAGAGGCCACCTTCCCCAACGTCATCCGTGGCGTCCGGCCCAAGGGAGTGTCCACGGGCTTTGGAATCTCCGTCTTGGCAGGAATGGGCAGACTTGTGTTCCAGGGCGTGGCGGATGGGCTATCCCGGATGATGGAGGAGTCCAACTCCAAACGGTTGAAGCTGATTGAGAACAAAGTCCGGGGCAATGTCACTGTCCATGCCCGGTCTGACGTACACAGCTTCGACCAGACCATAGGCCCGGACGACATCCGGGGGTTCTATGAGAACATGGTCACCATCAAGGCCGAAGCCCCCGAAGAGAGGGAAAGGGAGTCCCTGCTTGCCGCAAGGCTGTATGGGATGCTTCCCGGGTTCAGTCAGTATGAAGCCCTTCGAAGATCAGGGGTTGCCAACCCGTTGGAGATGATGAACCAGCGCAAGGCTGAAGACCTTGTGGCCGGGATGTTTCAGAACCAGTTGGCTGAACTCCAGGCACGTCTGGGTATGACGCTAGCGGGTCAACTGGGTGAAGCTGCCGGTGTAAGCGGTGTCAACCTGGGCAACCAGAATGTGGGTGGCCCTCAACTGCAACGTCCTGGGGAAAGGAATATCCAGCAGGCACGGGTCGCCAGTCAACAGGGTCGGCCCAGTGTATTCCCGCAAGGGACCAGTGGAATTGATATACTTGGCAGCAAACTCGGCAATGCCGGTGGCGGCGCTGTCGGGTTACCCAGCGGTCAAACAGTGAGGTAACATGGCTGACGACAAAAACAGGGACTTGCTCAACACCCCGATAGACCTGGCTGTGAAGATGATGGCCGAACAGATGGAGTCTATAGTGGGCCAGTTCACGGCAGGTAGGCCGCAGAGGATACGTCGTGTTGGGGAACTCCCAGCAGAACCCCTTGTTCAAGATATAGCAAACCTGGTACCGGAGAAGTAAGTTGGCAAACGGCGATTTCGACCTCCAGCGTTTCCAAGAGCTTTGGGCAAAGATACAGACAACGACCAGTCTGGACGAACTGAGGGCGCTTGCCGAAGATGTGAGCAAGGCCCTGACCTTCATAACGACAGGCGTGGCGGGAGACATAGGTGTTGAACAGGCTATCGCTGATATACTTGGCGTCCAGCCGGGTACCAGCATTAGCCAGATGTCCGATATCCTGCTTGGAGCATGGCAGAATAAACAGAGCGTTCTGACCAGCCTATCGCCCACCGCCCCGACTGCGGCGGAAAGGTTCGCTCAAGAGCCGTTGTCCCCACAGGCTACGGAGGCCCTTAACGACGTATTCTCCGGGCAGTTCAACCCCGGTTCCCTCCAGGGCCTATCCGGGATAGAAGCAGGACTCATTCTCGATGCCGCCTTCCAGGTAGCCCCGATGCTTGGTACAACCCCGGGCCAGGAGTTGGCTTTCTGGGGGAACATACTGGGTGACCCCGCCGCACTCGCGGCACTACAGATATCGTCCGGGGGCCAGGTGCCTGCATCTTTGCAAAGGCTGGGCTTGGAGTTCCCCTTCCAGTTTGGAGAGGGCGGCTTTGGTCGTGCAGCGGGTTTTGGGCAAAAGGGACAACGGCCCGCACCAAAGCCCCCTGCTGCACCCGAGGGGTTTCAGCCGTCCGGTGCCGAGGGTGGTGACGAAATCACCCGTTTCATCCAACAACAGCAACCGTTCGCCCTGACCGGCCAGGTGCCGCAGGGAACGGATTTCTTATCAGCCTTGTTCCCCGGTGGGACACCTACTGCGGGAGGCATTTCAAGGCTGTCCCCTGAGCAGCAGTCTGCGTTGAGCGGCATCCTTTCCCTTGGCGGAATCAGCCCACAGGAGTTCTCACGGACATCGGCAGGGGTCACACCCGCGATTGCTAGGGAGAGGCAGCCCCGTATCCGTGAACCCGCTGGACGGCGGTAATGGTAAGCCGAAGCCCAGACCCCCTGCGTCAACTACCAGAGGCCGCAAGCAATTTCTTCGGCGACCTGTTCGGTGGGCTGTTTGGCTCCCTTAAGTTCGGTGCGGAGACCATTGCACAGAGGGCTGCGCCGGAGAGTTTCCGCCAAGCATTCAGCCTTGGAGAGTTTCAAGGGCAACCCCGCCAATTCCCAAAACCTGGTTTCAAGTGGGAGAAACGGATCGGCGATCCCGCAGCCCTTCCGGGAGGCTGGGTCCAAGTCCCAATAGAGAACATTCCGCAGCCCCCTGTTGCTGAAAGCGTCCCCGGTATAGCGGGGCAGGTATTGGGAAACATTGTATTCCCCGCTTCGATACCCCCCATCAGCACAGAGGAGCTTCAGAGAAATCCCCTCCTTGCCATCGGCCTTGCAGCGCCCCCGGGTGCAATCGCCACGGGTGGGCTTGCCGGTTTGGGCAGGGACGTGAGAGAAGCCAGCACCCTTGCCCGCACATTGCAGGCTGACCAGCGTGGTCTGGCAGGAGCTAGGCGCGGGGTGCCCGGGAGACCTCAGCGGCCCGCACGTACACCACAACAAATAGATGAAGCCTTGGCCTCATTCCAAACACAGCAAGAAGCTAAGGCCCTTGGGGATATCCCTAAACCCAACCTTGAAACAGAAGCACAGTTTGTTGCTAGGCGAACGAAGGAAATCAGAGGCGATATAAAGGCGATAGGGTTTAGTCCTATCCCGGCCCGAGAACAACAGGCCATTTTGCGACAACAATATAGAGAGGTGGTTGCTACCCCCCGTGCCATCGCAAGCGAAGCGGGGGGAGACCCACTTAGCCCTGAGAGTTTTCGTAGTTTCACTGGTAGAGACCCAGAACCCAGTCCCTTGATAGGCAGGGCACTACGAGGAGAAGCGATACCGCCTCATTCAGTCCCACCAGCATCAGAGCCGCCGATTGCAATACCGCCATCGGGACGGCCCCGGACATTGCTTGACCTTAACCGGGAAGCCCGTGGCATGAGGGCCATGACGCCTGAGCAGAGGGCAGCGGCTATGGATTCGGCCAAGCCCATCGAGTCAACTGACCTCTTGTACAGGGTCCAACCCTTCGAGAGCCACGCACAGCGGCTCCTTGGCCCCGACAAGGCCATCAACAAGCATCTGCGTTCCGTCCCAGGTCTGAAACAAGCAGCGGGCCTAGTCAACCGTGCCCAGATGGTACGGAACGACCCCGTGGCCATGATAGGCGTAAACAAAGCCATCTTCCAAGAGATTGAGAAGAGCCAAGCCCGGTTCGCAGGGCTTAGGTGGTGGCATGATGCGCAAAGCTCGTTCGGTTTCAGGCGGCGTCAAGGTACTTGGAGGGCTACCAAGGTACAGTCCAGTACCATTGTGAAGACTGACATCCAGAGGTTTGGTCTTCTGGACGACATGCTTGACCACCCGGAGCGTTACGACCTCACGATAGACCAGGCCCGTATCCTCCGCATGGGGCAGGACATGCAGACCCAACTACTCCGGGATGCACAGAGGTTGGGTGTTGACGCGGTTGAGTTGGCCGACAACTACTGGCACCGGATTGTGCTGAAGGGGCCGAAGGAACTGAAGTCGGGTAGCTTCTTCACGAAGGACTTCAACGTCCGTAGCAGCAAGAAGGGATGGACCTACCAGAGGACATTCGCGGATGCCGACATCGGAGCGGCACGAGGCTTCACCTACGAGACCAACCCCATGCACCGGCTTGTGGCACGGCTGGAGGCTGGCATAGATGTAATCGCAGACCAGCAGACACGTAAGGCAATCTCTCGCCTACCTGGCGTTGAGAAGCCGTTGGAACGCTTGGAGCGCAGGTTTCCCAATGTACTCGAAGTCTCCAAGGAGACCAGAGAAGCCAGGGACGCTGCGAAAAGGGTGTATCTGGCTGACCAGACGCCTACTAACTTCCAGGTGTTGAGGCAGACTGAGGCTGACTTCATATCCGCGCAGCGGGAACTGTTCTTGAAGAAGACATCTGTTGCCCAGCCCGGCCACCATGAGTTGAGGTTGCCCAATGGCAGGATAGCACCCCGGGAGCTAGTTGATGAGATCAGGAAGTCCATTGACTTACCGGAGATACCCAGGACTGGTGGTGCGGTGGGGAACACGGTGCGTGAGGGCACCCAGTTGGTGCGTTCCGTACTGACCAATGTTGACCTTGCAGCGGGATACATTCAGGGTCAAGCGTTGTTCTACCGCAACAACCCCGCATGGTGGAAGGCGCAGGGTAGGGCAATTCTATCATTAATAGACGATCCACATGCCTATGTGGCGAAGAATTTTGATGTGATTCAAGAGGGTGTATCCGTGGGTGCCATCTCCACACCCACGGAGTTCATGTTCGCCCGGACAGGGCTGGCATCCATCCCGACAAAGATACCTGTAATTGGGCCGGGGATGCGGGCCTTCAACCGTGCATTCGAGTGGTTCACCCTGGTGGGTCAGACCGAGCTTTTCAAGGCTGGCAGGGCGGGCCTCCAGGGCACAGATGAATTGGTGGCACTGGGTTCCGCTATCAGGAAGGGCCTTGGCACGGAGTCCTTCGCTATACTTGGTATCCGGCCCAACCAGCAGGCAGCGGAGTCTCTGATGTTCTTCGCGGCCCGCTTCATGAGGGCTAATGTGGGCATCTTGGCCCAGTCCCTCACATCCGGTCCGGGTGGAGCGGAGGCACGAAGGTTAGTCGGCTCTCTTCTCGCAGGCGGGACAAGCCTGCTAATCGGGGTCTCATGGATGAAGAATGGGAAACTGCCCAACATGGGCGATCCGTTCGCTCCCGACTGGATGCAGGTCAGCTTTGGCTTGACCAACTTCAACCCCTTCGGCCCGTTCTACCCTTACTTCAGGACAATCGCACGTATGAGTGTCCGGTTTGCAGAGGGTAGCCCGGACAAGGCTGCATCTGAGTTGAAACGGTTCCTGTCAAGCAAGGAAGGAATCCCGTTCCGGGCACTGGATATCGCAGGGCAGTTTGCCTTCCTGGGTGAGGCGAGGACGTTTGAGGGCGAGGTTATAGAGAAGACCCCGCTAAGTATTGCCCGTGGCCTCGTTGAGGAGTTTGGAATACCGATTGCACCCGGGGAAATAGTCAGAGGCTTCCGAGAAGGACGGCCCGAGGTGCTTACCGAGGTTGTGGGCTTGATGGGGCGCTCCAGCCCGTTCTCTCAAATGGACATCTTGTTCCAAGAGCAGGTTGACATCAACTCGGAGGGCAAGTCTTACACCAAGGCAGAGCCTAGGCAGCAGGATGAAATGGAACGCCGGTACCCTGAGATAGCGGAACGGATGAGGGAGACCGGCAGAGGCCCCTTCGGTGCGGCGGAACGGCAGTGGCATGAGACCGATACGAAGTTCTACAACCAGGAAACAGCTTTGGAGGGACGGTTCAGACGGGGCTCCATCAACGGCAAGCAGTTCCGGGACCGCCAGAGTGCCATACAGAGTGAAAGGGCCGTTGAGAAACAGGCCACCAACCGTGCCTTTGGTCTATTCCAAGAAGAGAGGCCGTTGCCCGATGACGCGAATGAACGCGCCTTGGCCCAGTTTTACCAGGCTTTGGAGGGTGCAAGGCGCACGGACGGCACATACGATTGGGACAAGTCTGAATCGGCAATAGCGTCACTGGAGGCAGACTGGACTGAGGGGCAGAAGGACTACGTGGACAGGAACACTGACCGCACAGTCCACCCCCCGCTGGTCTCAGAGCTACGGGAATGGCGTAGTCGGGCAGACTTCCAGCCATACTGGGAGGCCCATAAGCTACTCCTGTTGCACCCTTCCGTGAACCGGCCAGACCTGGTACAGGAGTTTGAGGCGTACCGTACCGCGAACATCCTTGTGAAAATCCAGATGGACAAGGCGACAGCAGACAGGCCAAAGGACTTCTTCAAACAGATAGAGAACGCCGTGTCTCAGATACACACTACCCAGCGGACCCGTAACGCTGAGTTGGACGGCTTCTTGCTCAGGTACGGGTATGTCGAGAAGCCACGCAATACCCAGGCTCTCCTGCTGGTCAGGGAGATACTGGACACGAACAAGTTGCTAACAGATGTATTTCAGGAGGACTCGCTTGACATAAGCAACAACAGGTCTTAGGCTTATTCCAAACTGAATAGTGGTATTTGAGCGTTGTTCGCAGGGCTGCGGGCAATGGCACTATGATAAGGAGTCCACGGTTTTAACTGTGGGCTTTTTCTTTTGAGCTTCGTCCCAAAGGATAGGAGGCTTTCATGACACAGGAACATACCGAGGCTGTAGACGAGATAACTCAGGCACAGCAAGAGATTGACGCTACCCAGGAATCCCCCGGGGAGCCTCAACCCGCAACAATGGAGCAGGTGCGAGAACTCATACAGCAGCAAGGTCAATCCCACGCACAACAGATTTCAGGACTGGCATCTAAGATCGACACAGGCTTGAACGCTGTAAGAAGGGACACCCAAGCGTGGGCAAAGGAGCAGGTGGGAGACCTGCGGAGTGAGATGGGGCGTGAGAGTTGGCTTGCAGGCTTGGAGCCTGATCAACGGCCAATGGCTGAGTCGCTTCTGAAAGAGATTGACAGAGGTAGACCCGCGCAGCCCGCACAGCAACCGGAAGTCACCCAACCCGCCGCACAGCCACCGATAGACCAGTGGGAGTCTGTAAAGGCCGTGGCAAGGGACTTTGGTGTAGACCCAGAGGACAAACGGATTGATTACGCAGCGTTCACGGATGCCAACATCCCGGATGGCGAACGGCGTACTCGTTTCCTTGGGAGTCTACGCACAATCATCACGGCAGCACCGGCTCAAACGCCAGCGGTTGTCACGCAACCGGCACAGACAGCGAACCCACCCGTTGAAACCGCTGCGGCAAGCAGGAGCAACGGGTACCGGAACGCCGATGGTGTCAGAGACGCATACATGGCAGACCGAATTGATCTGCCCGAATTCACACGGCTCCTCGCTAATTACGGGGAGACGCCATAGGGAGTAATTAATTATGGCTACAGGCATTTCCACCGCTGCACTTGGTAGCGGAGTGACTGCGGGGTCTTCTGCATTTACGCATACTCAGAAGATTCTCATAAGCGCCGCCAAGGTCGCAAACGAACCTGCCGCCCCAGACCCCGACCTGGTAGATGTACGCAACCTACCGGAAGGTCATTACCAGTTCAACTTCAACACCTGGGGCCGCATGACACAGGCCAGTGCCCTCACGGACGGCGTGGACCTGGCACAGACTCAACAGCTTACCCTTTCCAGCACCCTCGTGAACCCGACGTACCATGGGATCATCTGCACCCCCACCAAACTACTGATGGTGAGGTCGGGCAGAAGCGAGATCATGAACACGATTGGCAAGCTGCTCGGCATGTCCATCAGAATCCGAGAGGCCAACGACGTCATCGCGCTCTACGACGCTTTCACCAAGTCTGTTAGCGGGACTGGCACAACCCTTGATGTCGGTGTCTTCAGGGGTACGGTGGCCTTCTTGATGACCGACAACACGGTCAACTACGGCCCCGCGCTACCACCCTTTGTTGCCGCTTTGCACATTGAGCAGATCAGCGACATCATCATGGACGTTACCGCTGGAGCAGACACCCCGGCAGGCCAAGTCCATGACACAACCTCCGGCTTCAGTGCTGCCATCCTCCAGAACTGGTGGAAGGCACGGGACAGGCTCTACGGTGTCCAGATATTCCACAGCGGCAACATCGCCCGGGACGGGTCAAGCGACTCCAAGGGTGCGCTGATGGCAAGGACGGCACTGGGCCTGGTACACCAGATGTCGGCAGAGGCCACTGAGGAGAAGGACAACTCCTTGCTTGCCGTAGAGGTTGGCTTGTTCCAACTCTGGGGTGAGGCAACGGTCATCGACCAGCACGGCGCAGAAGTCTACAGCAACAGCGCAGCGACGGTCTAATGGTCAACACCGCAAGCCCCCCACTGGCGATGCTGGTCAACAATGATCTGACTGCCACGGGCACCAAGTTCCGTGAGGCTGACGATCAAGAAGCGAAGGTACGCCTGTACGACAGAGTAGATGGGACATGGACGCTGCCTTTATCTGAGGAAAAGGCACACGAAATGTACCTGAAGGTAGTCGTGTACAAGTGTTCGGCCTGCAACTGGACGAGCATTTGGGACAACGAACTCGACGCCCATGTGGCTACTGAAAAGGCCATTGTGGGAAGCCATGAAAGGGCTACCGTTGAGCCAGTCTCGACTGGGGCTGGGCCGGGTTTCCGGTGTACGGCTTGCGGGACAACCAAGGTTACAGATGGAAGAGCCAGGTTGCATATCCGATCACGTATTACCCAAGAGGGCATATCACATGAGAACGTGCAGCTGCTCTTGGTAAGGCGATTTGCGCTGGAGGAATCGGCTATCGATATAGAGACAGCCTCTATATCGGGGCCTGTCGCTAGCCAGGTGTTACGGAGCGAAGAGCCACGCCCGCGCAGGCGGCGGCATCGCAGAAGTAGGAGTAGGCATGGTAATAGCAGAAGCGGATAAGGAAGTATACCTGAAATGGGATGCGTTCTTTGAGGCCGATGTGGATAAGCAAGGTCTTCCGGCTGATGTGCGGGAGCGTGTGTTGCGGCAACGCCATCTAGGCGTTGAGCATTTCAGAATCTTCGAGTGGACCAAAATAGTTGGCGAGTTAAATCGCGATTACAACTACGCGGTTCCCGAAGGTCTTGAACCCCACTGGGTAGAGGCAGGAAGCGCCGTGTACTGGCAAAAACAAGTACACATGCAGCCTGTTGAAACCGGAGAAACTACAGCCAGTGGGGTGCCAATCCGTGAGCTACGTGAAGTGCATGGCGGCTGGCAACCTACTTCACCGCTGCCTGCGAATAGCGCAAGCAGTATTGCCAACTTCCTAGGAATGGGACTGCGCCTTCGTCCACCGGAAGCCGGTGTTGATGTTGAGGTGCTAGAGTCCGCCGTGACAGTCGATTCTCTCCAGCGTCCCGATCCCCCAAAAGAGACGAAGACCTATATCTGCCAACGGCATGGAGATTTACGTAAGTTCTCCACGTGGAAGGCATATATTCGTCATTGTGCCACAAAGAAAGAGGCACTGGAAGAGATACCCCCAAAGGAAGTGCTGGAGATGGCAAGAAAATACGTCTACTATTGCTATCAGCACAACCAGGGATTCAACAACGAAAGACTTGTTAAGAGGCATCTCAGGACAGAGCTACGTAAACCTGGACGGGCCGTCCATTTATCTTTGGAACAAATGCAAATGCAAAAGGAGGGAGGATAATGTCCTACCCCTATGTAAACGGAATGAACGCAGCAGGAGTGCTTGGGTCAACGCTCTCTACGGGAAGCCCCACGGGGTTTATCGCGGGGGGTTATCCGTTGTTCCAAGTTTCTTCTCCTGTTGATGTAACGGGACTGGAATTCGCCATAGCAGGACACGGTGCTGCCGGGACTGCCTTGCTGGCAGCCCAAGCAACCGCTGGCGATACCGTGAACATGCAACCCTACGACGGTACCACCACGGCGTCGGGCGTCACTGGAAACAATCCATTGATTGTCACAGTGAGTGCTGCGGCGGGGTTCGGCAACTCGATATCCGGCACTAACTCCTGGACCGGCAAACACGCTGCCAGGAAAAGCATCGGAACGAGCACGACCGACCTCGACGCCGACGATTGGGTCAATCTGGATGTACAAGCCAACCTCACTGGAGCCGGTGGCTTTGGAGAGATTGCCTGGACGGCGTTCTTCGTACACGGCGTTCCCGGTGGAGTAGCATAAGGAGGAGATATGGCTTACGCATATGTTAATGCAATGAATATCGCTGGGACTCTGATGGCCCCACCGGAACTTAGTGCCACAGACACCCGAGAGATTATCGCTGGGGGATACCCTATCTTCCAGGTGTCCACTCCTGTGGATGTGAGTGGTCTGGAGTTCGCCATCGTTGGTCATGGCGCAGGTACTGCTTTATTGGCAGCGCAGGCAACGGCCGACAACACCGTGCTGATGCAACCCTACGACGGTACCACCACGGCGTCGGGCGTAACGGGCAACAACCCCTTGGTGGGTTCCGCCACTGCTGCTACGGCTGCAACGGCTGCCCCGATTGGGTTCGGGAACATTTACACAGGTAGCAACTCCTGGACAGGCAAGCACAACGCTCAAAAGAGGACAGGCACCAGTACCACCGATCTTGATGCTGACGACTGGGTGAACCTTGACGTTATGGCCAACATCACGGGGGCGGCTGGCTTTGGCGAACTCGGTTGGAACGCATTTTTCGTACACGGCGTCCCTGGCGGCGTGGCGTAAGGAGGAGCAATGGCATATCCATATGTAAACTCAATGAACTCAGCGGGGATGATTGGTCCCACGCTATCTACTGGAAGCCCGGTCGGCATACTACCGGGAGGCTATCCCATATTCCAGGTATCGTCCCCTGTGGACGTTACAGGTCTGGAGTTCGCGGTTGCAGGGCAACATGCCGCAGGGACGGCCTTGCTTGCGGCACAAGGTACCGGTGCGGAGAGCGTCTTGATGCAGCCCTATGACGGGACTACTACTGCGTCCGGTATCACTGGCAACAACCCTCTGATTGGCTCCGCGACGGCGGCTACAGCTGCTGGCTCCAATGCCATCGGGAACATCTACACGGGCACTAATTCTTGGACGGGGAAACATGCCGCCAGGAAGGCTGTCGGTTCCAGCACAACGGACTTGGATGCGGATGACTGGGTGAACCTGGACGTACAGGCATCCATATCGGGTGCTGACGGCTTTAACTCATTCGTATGGACATCGTACTTTGTCCACGGTATCCCTGGCGCAGTACAGTAACTTATGCTAGAGTAGGGAGAGGTTAATTATGGAAGGTGAAGAACTAAGTACGGTAGAGCCTGAAAAGACCCTGGACTTCTACGTACAGGCTCGTGACGGGAAGAAACGTGACTACATCTTCAACATGACTAAGGTTAAAACCTGTAGTCACCCTGAGTTGGAGGAGATAGTCACAGGCGGTCAGTTCTACCGGTGTAAGCGGTGTAACATGGGACAGGTCATTGTGACAGCCTATGCTATGCCGCTTCATCATATGGCGAAGCTGGGTGTCCAGCAAGCCCTGTGGTTTGCCAAGCAATTCGGCGGCTCTTCTCTTCAAGAGGTGTTGCGCCGACCCAGTGGGCAGCACGAGCTTGACTATCATCTGGCTGCACTCCCCGAGGGCATGGACATAGACGATGCCATAGCTGCCTTTGACCAGATTGACGTGAACACCGACGATGAGGGGAAGCAGCAACTCCTGGAGATGTATGAAGAGTTATGGGTGAGTCCCGCAGAAAGGGAGCGACGTCACAACGAACTAGGGAGGGACAACAAACTCGGGGATTTACTGAAAGAGCATGGCCTTCTCGCCGTTGACGATGAAGCGGCCTATGCGGAAGCTACGGGTAGGCCCGTTAGAGGGAAGCAAGCATTAAGAGAGCTTGAAGCAAGCACTATGACGCAGGAGATTACGAATGGTACGGCAACTAAGTCAGAAGAAGCTGCGGGAGGCGCTGAAAGAGCGCCTTTACCTCCCGGGGATACAGTGCCCAGCTTGCCACGAGAAGGGCAAGACGAGGGTGCTGAAGATCGGGATACGGGAAAATTCTAGAAAACCCGTCTACGTCTGCGGCCATTGCCGCCTACAGTACATAACTCCTCGTTGGAAAACCGAGGCGGAACTACGAGATTACTACCGGTCTGAGTACCGAGAACATCACGAAGTCCGCCTCGGTGTGCGTATGTCTCCAGAAGAACGCCATGTGTACCAGTCAGCGTTCATGGAAGAGACATCCCGGGTCATGGCAGAGGAAGTCCCCCTTGGCGGCTCCCTGCTGGAGATAGGATGCTCTGCCGGGGGTCTCCTCACCCACCTCAAGGACAAGTACGAACTGTACGGGGCTGAGTGGAACCAGGACGATGCAGCTTATGTCCGTGACACCATGGGCATCCCGTGTGAGGAAGGGCTGCTCGATGACATCTACCCTGGCAAGACCTTCAATGTCGTGACTGCCATCCAGGTATTTGAGCATCAGCCGGATCCCATAGCCTTTCTCCGTTCCGTCAAGAATAAACTCATAGGTGGTGGGGTCCTCTACATGGAGCTACCCCATGCCAATGACCCCCTGAGCGCCATCTACCAGATACAGGAGTACCAGGACTTCTTCTACCGGGACGTTCACCTCACGTACTGGCTGCCCCATCAGTTGCACTGGTTCGTTGATAGCGCGGGTCTGGATGGACGTGTCATGCCAGCGCAGAGGTACGGGCTGCTGAACCACCTTCACTGGCTATCGGAGCGTAAGCCCATGGACAACGCCATGGACGCCCGTTCAATCCTTTCCCCTGTGAACCCAAGCCATCCCATGGCAGGCGTGTTCAATAGGCTCCTGATGAAGCTGGACGTGGAATACCGCTTGGCCTTGAAGGGGCTGTGGAGCAGCGACGCCATCATCCTTATAGCACGGAGGATGGAGATTTAACATGGACATCATTATCAAGGTTGGAATTGGCTTCGCAGCTTGGTACTGTGTTTGGCTGGCTCTGGCTGTGTTTTGCTGGCTGCTGGACATGGGAGTATCAGGAGATGGGATGGTCTATGAACAAGGTGGCAGCTCGGCACCCATCCCGCCCTTCAAAGCAATGTTCGTCATACCCTTCTGGCCCGTAATGCTTATTTGGGGGGCAGCGGGCATGATAAGGAATAACTTCTCTAAAAACACGAGGATGGGGA
>SDBT01001863.1_pt1 | contig 37816 bp, 28 predicted proteins | sample 2277101 | NCBI WGS metagenome assembly SDBT01 (sample SAMN10404973, study PRJNA504765) | marine sediment metagenome | isolation source: marine sediment core GS10_PC15, 103 cmbsf | place: Arctic Ocean: Southern Knipovich Ridge | collected 2010 | reverse complement strand
ATATTAAAACTGCTTGATAATACCAAAATCCTTTCTCATCCACATGTTATCTCAACCAATAATAAAGCGGCAACAATAGAAATCACTGAAACTCGCCTTTTAAGAGATCAGGCAACGGGTAGCCAAGGTGGTACAATTGTGGCAACAAATAAAAATATACCTGCCAGCTTAAAGGTGTATATCACCCCACGCATCAGCATTTCCGATATCCGTGAAAATACGGTGAATATGCAAGTTACTATCGATATTAACGAGTATAAATCTATCACGGATAACACTCGAATAACCCGTAAGGTGATCACAAATGCCACGGTGGTAACCGGCGATGTACTCGCACTCGGTGGCTTGATCCGAACAAATGAAACGGACACGATCCGAGAAACGCCGGTACTCAGTAAAATTCCCATTATTGGCTGGCTATTCAAAAAACGAGCCAAGTCAAAACAGCGCACCAATCTTACCGTGTTTATCTCCCCAACCATTATTGAGCCTCGTCTACGTAGTGGGGTGGGTGACTACACACGGGACTACCTGAACCTCACGAAAGAGTACGCAAAAAGTGGCGAGCTATTTGACTCTCTTAAAGATCCAATTACCCGCTGGTTCTTTACCGAGGAGTCTGCTACCGAGAAGTTCACCAAAGATTTTATGAAGTATGACAACGACAACAAAACTCCTATGCCCCATCAACATACAGAAAAATCCGAGAAGAAATCGGTACTTGCTCAGGCAGAACCAAACATTATTATGGAACAACAAAAGGAACAAATGGATCAGCTCAAGGATCTCTTTCAAGACGTTGATAATCCGTTTGCCAATATTGAGAAACCAAAAACAACTGCGTAGCGCTACTCCTGTCCGAGAAGTAATGGATCATTTGTTTCTCCGTATTCTCGCTGGAAACTATCCTATCCAGGACTGCCTAAAAGGAGGCACCCCCTCTCTCTCTTTTACCCCTATTTATTGGTCTTTTTTGACCAAAAGCACCAAACAGGTTAAAATTATAGTGATAGGGGATATCAAGGATACTCCTGCGGTAGAAGCATAGCTAAAACAAAAAGTTTTGAGAATTTTCTACAAAATAAGAGCGTATAGATATTAAGACACGCAAGGAACATTATGATAAAAAAAATACTATCAATTGCCCTATTAATTACTTCCACTATTGCCATATCAATTCCCAAGAATATTACTGTACGCCCAGCACAAGAAACTGATTTACCCAGCATCTATCACCTTGATCGCGCTGTCTCTTTTGAATATTTCAAACCGTTATACCTTAAGGCATACGCTCATTTAGATCTTGGAAAAAATCCTGACTATTATCTTGAACTAGAGCTAGAAGAAGACAAAGTTTGGTTTCCTAAATGTATACAAGGGGAAACTGATGACAAGTTCATTGTTGCCCACAACGCAAGTAATAACACGATTACTGGTTTCATTATTGTCCATAAAGAAAAAGATTCTGTTGGCATAATTGATCTTCTTTTAATTCTCAAAGAATATAGAGGGCAAGGAATAGGAAAAGCTCTTGTACATCAGACCTTTGAAGTATTACCTGAAGTAAAAACATGGGAGGTGACTCCGTTTCGCCTTGAAAACAAAGACACTCTCGCTTTTTACGAAAAGCTTGGCTTTAAAAACATGGGAATACCAACATTTACCGAAACCAGTATCTACGGCTTCCCTTATTCAGAACTGTATTTTCAGTACCAACTTGATCTATCAACAGACAAAGCGCATTATCCGATGCCTACTAGATCAGTTATTGTATGCACCAAAAAATCGATTCGATAGTAAATTACACCGGCAATTTCAGCAACATTGCCCCAAAAGATTTTTTGTTTCTTTTTTCATCCATTAGTTATTACTTAATCCTTACTTAATCTTTTTCGCTGACTGATTCCCACCACCCTGATGTAATATTAGCTGCGTAACATTTTTCATCTGTGATAAATGAAATTTGTGCTTAGCTCTTTGTTTGCCAAACTTAATGGCAGTTTTTCTTTGAAACTCTTCCAGTTGAAAGTTCGACCTGTCCGCCCATGCTTCGCCAGAGGCTTCGCACCGTGTCCTTCGTAGCTTTAGCATAGTAGGAGGGCACAGCCGTAGCTCCTGGGCGCCGAAACTCTTCGAGCGTAGGAGACTTGGCGACTGTGTGAGGCGAAACTTTTGTGAAGACCAAAGAAATTAAAACGGAATTGAGATGTACAGGATATGGCCGCTACGAAGCATTTTTCTATTAACTGAACTGTTCTGTTAGTTTTTGCTGCAATATTTCTTTGCTCATAAAACCTGTTTTCTTTCCAACAACCTTCCCGTCCTTCATAAAAAGTACCGTCGGAAACGCTTCGATACCAAGTTCTTTTGCTAGCTCTTGCTCTTCTTCTACGCAATTAAAACGAATAAACTTGCAGTCTGGATGAGTTCCGGCAACTTCTTCAAAAATCGGTGCGAAATGACGGCATGGCCCACACCAGTTTGTATACACATCAACAACTACCGGCTTGTTTGCACTAAGAACTTCCTGTTCAAAATTTGCTTTAGTGAGATTTAATAATGAACTTTCGATTGGTGGCGGATTTTTCATTTCCTCCGTCACGTTTTCTTCCAAAACTTTCATGTAATAACAATTAGATTGGGTTTTTAGAGTTTCGGCTGCAGCTTGTTGTGCTGGTTTCGATTTATTGAGCCGTTCAGCCATCATTTTCATCTGTTGACTATTATCTACAAAGCCCATTTTTTCTACAATTGCACGTTGAACAGCATTGTCTTCGTGCATCATTATACTCGCCGCGACTGATTTTTTATGACTCATGTCTTGCAGGACATGCTTAAGCAACTGCTCTTCACCTGCATCTTGATAGGCAGGGGCAACGGAAAGGAACGCTATGCCTCCCGCAATTGTTGGGGTCGGTTGTTGCATAGAGCTTGTCATGTAAGAAATAAACCCCAAAACATTTTCATTATCTCGCAAAACCTGTGTGGAATAGGCAAGGCTGCCGACAACTGGAAGACCGCCTGGTGATGGTGGCTCAAGGCTTTCAATTTTATGACTAAAATATAGAGCAAGAAATTCCAATGTTATCTGGGGGAGTTTTAATCGATTCTCATCAATAAGCTTGCTAACATCGGCAAGATCACGATCAGCATCATAGGGAGTAATTGTTGCTTGCATACAGGTATCGCCATTACATAACGTAACGCTCTTTTCTTGAAATGGCCGTGGAATAGAGCTGCCCTCTTCCATGCTATAAGCCCATGATATTGTGATTAATGAGAGAAATAGTAATGTTTTTTTCATAGGTTTTCCTTTTACCTTAAAGACCCATTTAATGAAAATGTCTTGAATTTAAGCCAATAATAGCATTTGTCAGTAAGATTGCAATGAGACGACTTGGTTCAATACGTATAAGATTCAAGCCCTAGGTTTGGAGCCGGTCCGCTTTGTTTGTGACCTTTACTCTTTTCCGAGAAGCTGAGTTTCAATCTGCAAAAGTCGATTATATTTCACCATACGCTCACCACGAGATAAGCCACCTGCTTTGATCTGTCCCGCGCTCATGCCCACCGCTAGATCCGCAATAAATGAATCGTTGGTCTCCCCAGAGCGATGGGAAATGATCACGTTACGATTATGCTCTTTTGATAACATAATTGCTTGCAACGTTTCGGTAACCGTACCTACCTGGTTCGGCTTAATAAGAACTGCGTTAGCCACATTCCGTTCGATGCCATCTCGAATACGCTCAAGATTCGTCACAAAAATATCATCCCCTACAATCTGAATTCTTGATCCAAGCTCAACGGTAAGCTTTTCCCAGCCATCCCAATCATGTTCACTCAAACCATCTTCGATAGCATAGATTGGGTATTTTGCAACCAAATTTTTGTACCAGTCAATCATCTGAGCGGATGAGCAGCTATTTCCCTGCCAGTTGTATTCCCGCGTACGCTTGTTATAAAACTGCGAAGCCGCCACATCGAGCGCAATCATAATAGAGCCCCCATTATCAACCTGCACGAGCTCACGCGCTTCCATCAAATAATCGAGCACCTGCATATCGCTCTCAAAATCAGGAGCAAATCCTCCTTCATCTCCCACAGAAACATCTTTGCCCTCCTGTAAAAGAATCTCTTTGAGTGTTTGATAAAATGTCGCCGCTACATCCATCGCTGATCTGAACGTGGGAACCCCCACCGGCATAATCATAAATTCTTGGATCTGCAAATTATTTGAAGCATGCACACCGCCATTGATCATATTAAACATCGGATAGGGCAAACCAACTACATCATACCCACACAGATACGCAATCAGTTCGTAGAGTTCCACCCTCTCTGCAAGCGCCTGCGCCTTGCAAACCGCAATACTCACGGCAAGTAGAGTATTGGCACCTAATTTAGATTTATTTTCCGTACCGTCCAATTTTAGTATCAACTCATCCATGGCAACAAGATGGGGTGCTTGACCAATCAAAACAGGAGCTATGATTGTCTCTATAATTTCAACCGCCTTGCGAACCCCTTTACCCATCAAGCGATCTCCGCCATCACGCATCTCAACCGCTTCACCTTCGCCACACGATGTTCCGGTAGGAACGGAGGCGGTTACCGATCGGCCATCTTCGAGAACTATCTCACATTCAATAGTAGGCATCCCCCGCGAATTGAATATCTCGCGCGCCGCCAATTCAATTATTTTCATACCATGTCCCCTGTGTTTTTAAGTAATTACGTATGCAATGTAATCATATCCTATCGTCTATTCTTGGAGCATGTGGCCATCATACCAGGGTCTGCATCTCAAAACCAAAGGTCGGCATTAAAAAAGCCACCCCGTTTCATCGGAGCGGCTTTTTTAATATCTTATATTTATTTATTATCTGATAAGGACAATCCCTCAATCAGTCTGATAGGTTAGCTCTTTGAACTTCAGATACTGCTCGGGAAGACTCTTCGGCCAGGTAGCTTTGATATCCACCATCTCACCTTTAGCATCCCGGATCGGCTCATAGTTCGGGTAGAGCGTGGCAGCCACTTTTACATCCCCTTGCACAGCATTTCTATTTGCCTTCATAATACGCATATGCTCGAGGTTGCGTATCGGCTTGCCGAAGGTATCAATCAACCATTTGGCTTTTAGTCCATCACCCGTTGATTTAATACGCTGCACTAGATTGGCCAGCTCAGTAATGGCGGCAATAGCGCGATCACTATCAAGAACCTTAATATCGAGCACGGTGTACGTTTTGCCATCATAGGACACTTTATCCTCCGTGATAGCCACCGCATCGTTATCGATAAGATAGTTCATAATCGTGGTGTTTGCGCGTGCATGATCTTGTGAAATTTCAGTGGCATCATCTGCTTGCATAAGCAACCTGCGCAACCCAGCGCGAGCCATACTTATAATAGAGAGTTCAATCATCTTTTGCTTATCTATTTTCTTTGGCCACTCGTTGAGCATCCTCAATTCAATCAGTTCATCATAGCTGATTATGCTTGCAAGCAGCGCAATAATTTCAGCACGAAGCTCTTCAAGTGTGGCTTCGTAACCCGCAAGGAATTGCTGCAAATTACTACTCGTTACCGGTATCGTATCACCAACGTTATATGTTTTGCCCTCAATAGTAAGCTGATCACCTTCCACAAACGTATGGGTTCCTAATTTGCCACTTCCATGCCCTAGCGTTTCATGCAAAATAACCTCAAGCATAAAAATATCCTGCATCAACTGGCTTTCAGGATCATGCTTCTCAAACCATGCAAAATGGGCGGGACTATTAAATAAACGCTTATGCATATCAGGATTCACCCGCTCACCTAATGATTTTTCCGCATGGTAGATAATCTGCTTGGATCCATGCGTGGAGCGAATCTCATTATAGTTGGGCAAACAATACGCAAGCGTAATGTTGAGCGGCCCCAGAGAACCACTCGTGAATGCTTTAACATTGATCGAAGCGTTGGGCAACGATGCACCACCTGTCGCCAGGTTGTCTCGTTTAAACTCGTCAGGGAACGGAAGTTTATTTTCGATAGCGGGTAACTGTTTATTAAGCTTATCTATATCCAAGCTTTTAATCGTGACATCGGATTGAAAAATTGCACGATACCCTTTTGGATCTTTATATGTTTCAATCCAGCCAAAACAGTAATCTACTCGGCTATCGCTCTGGAGCCACTCAATCGAATGCTTTTTGAATAGCCCTTCATCGCCCGTTTTGAAATACTCAATCAGATACTCAAGACTTTTAGTCAAATGCTCATCAAACTGTGCTGGGTAGTTTCGCGCATGATCAAGAGCCTTTTGCAGCCAGTGAACCATGGCGCGTACCTCTTTTGTATACTTCCCCTCAACACTATATTTTTCATACTTCGACAACCGCTTACCATCTTTTTGATCGATATAAAAATAGGCGTTCAGTGCCGTTTGCGCATCGGCATTTAGCGCATCAAAATCTTCATTCGTAAAATCGGGCGAATAGAAATTGACTGCACTCTTTTCAATATCATTCGGCACCGTCATCGTTGATTCAACGTCTCGATCAAAGATCGAAGAAGCAATGGATTCCACCGCTACGCGCGCATCTGGATACTCAAGACGTTCAAGAACAGTAATCAGATTATCCTTGGTGAGCGCCGTCAGACCAATCCTACCAGGCGTTCGTTTTTCCTTTTCGCTCTCGCGCATAAAATACTGCCCATGATTCGTCCAAAGATAGGTGAGGTAGATTCGCACCTCATCTAAAAATCGTTGCGTTTCGAATGAATTTATATCTTTGAGACGAGGATCATTTTCATGCGTGAGAAGATATTCAAAAAGATCCTTTATCGTAACGGCATCTCTATGCGATTGATCTGTTGCAACAATATTTCCGGGTAGAGAGGCGCGGAACATATAATAGATAAATACACGTTCCTGCGGTGTAAGCTTATTAAACTCCTGTGCAAGATTCTGATCATAGACCACCGCTATCTCTTTTATCGTATCCACCGAATCTGATGCTGCTCGTAACCCTGATGATTCACCCATTACCGACATAATACCTCCTGCAACTAGTACCAATACCGCTATTGAAAAAACGATTTTATTCATATGCTCTCCTACTGACATGTTACGTGTCCTATTTTTTATTCAAACGCAATCCATACTCTCGCCACACGGTATCATCAACCGGGGTTGGCGCCTGCATCATCGGATCATACCCTCGCTGCGTCTTTGGAAACGCAATCACCTCACGAATGGAAGCTGAGCGAGTCATGAGCATAATTAAGCGATCAAGGCCAAGCGCAATGCCTCCATGGGGAGGAAATCCAAGTTCTTGCGCTTCAAGAAGGAACCCAAACTTTTCCTGTGCCTTTTCTTTATCTAGGCCCAAGATTTCAAATACTTTGTCTTGCATTTCCCGTTCATGAATACGAATTGAACCACCACCAAGCTCTGTGCCATTAAGCACAATATCATAGGCCCGTGCCTTCATCTGATCTTGCTCTTGCGTTTCCCATCCCTCTTGCGGGCTGGTGAACGGATGGTGTACCGCATTCCACTGCTTTGTTTTTTCATCGTAGTCAAACAGCGGAAAATCGGTAATCCATAAAAAGGAATCTTTCTCGTAAGGAATCATCTTCAACTGGCGTGCCAGTTCCAAACGCAAGCGTCCGAGAACATCCCAAGCTTCTTTATATTGACCAGCAACTAAAAAGAGCGTACTCCCTGCAGTAATACCGGGAAAAATCGTTTGTGCTTGTTTCAGAAAGTCGGCTGGTAAAAACTTAGAAATAGGTGATTCAAACGTGTTATCATCTTTCACATTAATATACACAAGCCCTTTTGCACCAAGCTCCAGCGCACGGTTAACCCACTTATCAAGATCCCCTCGTGAAAAATCTTGCCCGGTAACATGCAATGCACCAATCTTGCCCCCTTTATCAATAATGGCACGAAGAAATTTCAGCTCAGTATCGGCAAAGAGCTTTGTACAATCTTTTATATGCAGATCAAACCGCACATCTGGCTTATCACTGCCATACGTTGAAAACGCATCATCATACGTCATCCGCTCAAAGGGCAGGGGTAACGTTTTATCAAATATTTTTTTATACACATACGCGAGCATGCGCTCAGTGGTATCCTGTATCATCTTTTCATCAACGAACGACATTTCCACATCAAGCTGCGTGAACTCTGGTTGACGATCAGCACGCAAATCTTCATCACGAAAACAACGGGCAATCTGGAAATACTTTTCCATACCACTTGCCATCAAAAGCTGCTTATACAGCTGTGGCGATTGCGGCATCGCGTACACGCTACCGTGATGCAAACGAGAAGGCACTAAAAATTCACGGGCCCCCTCAGGCGTATTTTTCGTTAAAATAGGGGTTTCAATTTCATAAAAACCGTCCTTATGGAAAAACTCACGCATCGTAAAAATAACATCGCTACGCAATGCAAATTTTTCACGCATGGCAGGACGACGCAGATCAAGATACCGATACTTGAGCCGCAACTCTTCATCAACGGTATCTGCTTCCTCAAGCATGAACGGTAATGTTTTTGCTTTATTTAAAACGGTCAGATTAGTCACCTGCAGTTCATACTTCCCGGTGGGCAACTCCTTGTTAACCGTTTCTGGCATACGCTCCACCACTTTCCCGCAAACGGAAATCACATACTCTGAGCGCAACTGATGGGCACGATTGTGTGCTTCTTTCGCAAAGTCAGGGTTGAATATAAGTTGCATCAAACCGGATCGATCTCGAAGATCAATAAAAATTAGGCCACCATGATCTCGGCGCCGAGCCACCCAGCCAGACAAACAGATATCTTTATTTAGGTAATCAGCGGTAACAAGACCACAACCAGTAGTGCGCTCTATCGATTGCATATATGCCCTTATATAAGTAGATATTCTCGATTATAGCGCCCAGTGTACCATACCTGAGAAGAAAGGTAAAAATAGGGGAGAATTCCAATCAGCTCAACTGCTGCACATCATGCGCATTGCTCTCTCGCACGCCAGATGCAGTTATAGGAACAAACACCCCGTTACCCCGCAGTTGCTCTATGCTAGTGGCACCGCAATAGCTCATGCCCGAATAAAATCCACCAAGCAGCTGCTGAATACACTCGCTAACTTTTCCTTTATAAGGAGTTAATGCTTCTACCCCTTCAGGAACATAATCAAGTACATTCCGCTTATCTTTTGTAATTGCTGCACGCCCTAAATTTGCTCCAAATGATGCCATACCGCGCACCACTTTATATTTCTTACCATCCTTCACAAACGGCACTCCCGGACTCTCATCAGTCCCTGCAAGCAAACTTCCAAGCATCACGGTTGAAGCTCCTGCTGCAATTGCTTTTGTGATATCTCCCGACTGCTTAACACCTCCATCTGCGATAATAGGAACATCATAGTAGTCAGCTTCCTTTGCACACTGAATAATCGCGCTCAGCTGCGGATAGCCACTTCCCGTTTTTATACGTGTTGTACAAATAGAACCGGGCCCCACACCCACTTTTATTGCATCTGCACCGGCGTCAATTAGATCACGAGCGCCTCGTGCAGTAGCAACATTGCCCGCAATCACCTCAACACCAGGAAACTGTTTTTTGATTTTGTGCACCATTGAAATTGCTAGCGTTGAATGCCCATGAGCAATATCAACCACAAGCACATCCACTCCCGCATCGATCAGCGCCCTTGCTCGCTCAATATCTTCTTCTTTTACCCCTACGGCAGCCCCCACAAGCAACTGCCCCTGCGCATCGAGAGATGCGGACGGATATTCAGCTTTCACATAAATATCTTTGCTCGTAATTAAACCAGCGATAGAGCCATCTTCATGTATAAGAGGTAACTTTTCGATACGATGCTCAACCAACAAGGTTTTCGCATCCGCAACGGTTATATCTGCACCTCCCACAATCAACTTGTCCCGCACCGTCATAAACTCTTTGACTATTCTTCCTTCATCGGGACGAAATCTAATATCACGATTAGTAAGTATCCCAACAAGTATATTCTGATCATCAATCACTAAGAGCCCTTTAATATCATGCTCACGCATAAGATCTCGTGCACAAGCCAAGGTAGCACCCTCAGCAACGGTACGTGGATTTTTAATAACCGCATTGCGATATCGTTTCACTTTTTTCACTTCTACAACTTGATCTTCAATAGTGTTGAAGCGATGAATAATACCAATGCCGCCTAACTGAGCCATTGCTATAGCCATAGCCGATTCAGTTACCGTATCCATATTGGAACTAATAATTGGCATAGTAAGAGAAATATTTTTCGTAAGACGAGTGGTGGTATTTACGTGTTTACGCGATTCCACTGTTGATTTTTGGGGAACGAGCAACACATCATCATAGCTCAATCCTTTTGGGGTAAATTCTACGGCTGCTTGCAATGTCGTTATACCCACCAACAAATAGACGATAAGCCACTTCATATCACTCCTTTGTTACTACATGCTTTTTAAAAATCTAGAACTTAAAATCAAGCCCGATATTCGCGATATACGACGTATCATCACCAAGGTTTGGAATGCGATCTGCACTAAAGCCCGTTCTATCTAAGCGATCAAGCAGGGCTTTTTGCGTTGCATTAAGGGGCTTCCCTTTAATATCACGATAGTGGGTTCCCGGGAAGAATACTGCACCAATAAAAAACAGCTTCAGATCTTTCAGAACCATGAAATGGGCAAATAAGTTCAGTTCTGTACCCAAATAGGTGCTTGCTTTGCAATCAAGCTCGGTGTTGGCAAGTGCATCAAATTTGTGCGTTGGTTTTTCCTGCCAGTAGGCAACCACATTCGGATTAACCGCATATGGTTTTTCACGCCCTTCAGGTTCCCAATGCAAGGAACCACCAAGGAAAACTAAGTTGGAAAATCCATTAACCGTTCGCGCAAATTTGCTCGTCGTTTGAATGGTGGTTGGTGCTGAAAGAGGACGCGTTAATCTGCCAGCTCCGCCTAATAAATAGGCACTGCGCACCCTGCTACCCGAATAAATTTCCTGCAACGGAATAAATCCGCTGTATACACCATCTTTTGTTTCATCATTCGGATTATCATCACCAGTAGTTATACCAGTCATGGCCGCAAGCTTAAGATCGTTTTTGTACGCCCATACGGCCGCATCTATTACAAACATCCACCCTTCATATTTATTGGTAAATGGATTGCGAAATCGTCTATCGCTATTTTGTACCGTTACCGGCCCGGTTAAATATCCTACATCGCCCGTTACCGTGCCAATTACGGCACTGTTTTGTGACTCACCTTGAAATGAATCGTAAATAATATCTTGCGCAGTGGAACCACTTATAAACGGTATATTATCCCCATTCTGGTCCACTACCTGATTATTAACCAACACCACTTGCCCATTACGATTTTGTTCTACGACTTGGTTGCGGTCCCATCCTTTTACACGTTGCTGCCCAAGATTGAGCGCATAATCAAAACCAAATTCAAATTTTTCGTTCGTATATTCGGTTGCCAACCCAACAGTACCCAACTTGCTTGATGCATCAGCAATAAATTCAACTCTCTGCTCCGGATCATGATTGTATAATGCGTATGGCTCAATATGAAGATCACCAAATTTGTCGTGATGAAAAAGATCTATATTCAAGCGTGTTGCAATCAAAAAATTAACGTTACCCGAACCGCGTTGCGGCGTTTTTAACCGACCAAATTCTTGACCAAAGATAGCCGCTTCCGTTTCACCCAAGCTGGACGTTTTGTTTTGAAGAATAGCAGCATATACATCATACGAAAGCGTATCGGGCAAAATATCTCCATGAAGCGATGCCCCGGGAGCAAATTGGTCTACCACCCCATCACTATAAAAACCGATCAGTTCGGGCCCTATTGCATACGCATCACCCAAAGCAATGCCACGACCAAGTGAAAACGGGAACAAACCAACTTGAAACGTATGGTCGTTCATAAAGGGAAGGCCAAGAAATTCTGCCAAATCAAATGATAGCCAGGCTTCTCGCATCCAGAAAATGTGGCGAGGAATAAAATGTTTGTGCGTCCTGCCCACAGAATCAACAATCTTGGTCTCTGAATCAGTGGTTGAGGCTATGCTCGTTGGGCTTCCCCAAATACCTTTATCTCGCACATTAAACATAAATTCCGCTACCGGCTTACCATACGTTTCAGCCCCATACAAAATGTCTAAATTAAGATCAATAGTGTGTCGGGAAAAATATATAAAATTCCCCCTATTATTGTTGTTTAATAACGCAATATTTTTACCATACGAAGTTTCTGGCTTAAAGGATCCATAAAACTTAACCTCAAAATCCCCCGATTTTGTTTTTAATGCGGCAAAAGAATTTGATGATACAACCAACGACACACACACCAGGAGTGCTACTACGAATGTTTTTTTCATGTGTTCCCTACATAAACTCGAAACAATGATCATAATTTTAGATGTTTATTCACATACGTAAACATAGAAATGATACGTAGAAATACAGGGAAACATGGTATCGTTTCAGTATATTTTGTCAAGGGAAATAAGGAGTGAATTGATGCGAATTTTTTACATAAAGCATTTTGACGGGGTCCCCTAAATACCTTATAATCACCACATTGCCACCCATATATGGAGTATCACGATGCCACAAACCAGCACCCCTCTACTGTTCGGTGCCCACATCTCTATCGCCGGAGGGCTTGATCAAGCCATACACCGTGGCGAATCAATAGGGTGCACCGCCATCCAGATATTTACCAAAAGCAACCGGCAATGGTTTGCAAAGCCATTGACCCCGGAAACAGTTGAAGCGTTCAAACAAGCGTGGAAACAGTCTGGTATACAATCAGTAATCGCTCATGCAGCCTACCTGATCAATCTTGGATCATCCAACCCCGAAACGCTCTCAAAATCCACAGAAGCGCTTGCTGATGAACTCAAACGATGTGAACAGCTCGGTATCCCCTATCTCGTGCTCCACCCAGGATCGGCAGGAGATGCCCCCGAAGAGCAGGCATTACAGCAGGTTGCACAACAACTGAATGAGGTATTCAAAGCAACACCGGGCAACACCACTATCCTGCTTGAGACCATGGCAGGCCAAGGAACAAATCTATGCTATCGCCTTGAGCAAATCGCATCAATCTACCAAGCATCGAACTATAAAGAGCGCCTGGGGGTCTGCCTTGATACATGCCACGTATTTGCTGCAGGATATGATCTAAGGACCCCTCAAACATATAAAGCCTTCTGGGAACAGTTTAATACCATCCTTGGTCTTGGCCTTCTCAAGGCAATCCATATAAATGATTCCAAAAAAGCGCTCGGGTCTCGAGCAGATAGACATGAACATATTGGTAAGGGAGCGATAGGGTTAGACGCCTTTCGACTCTTATTTACTGATAGCCAGCTGGCCCACATCCCCAAAGTACTAGAGACACCAAAAGAATCCCTGGAAGATGATGCACGTAACATGGCAGTCATCCGGGACCTCCTGCGTCGGGCGTAGCTCCAAAGGAGCGTAGACCGGATATAAGAAACAACCGTATATATTAGCTGATTTTAAGTTAAGAATTTGAGGCGAAAAGAGAGCAATAGATAAGGTCTAATCTCTCAAGCTAAGAAGGAATTGCAGTAAGCTTATTTCTTCTAGCCCTTATCTATTACTCTCTCAGTAAGCAGTGCCTCAACCATACTTCATTAAGACCTCCCCCTATTTAAGAGGAGTAACTTTGAAAGTCATGTCAAATACATCCCTAGTATGGTCCGAGAAAAACAAAAAACGAAAAAAAAACTGTGCATCAAAAATGCAACAACACAGGAATGTCCAATAGATGGGCGTTTTCAAAAAAACATGGTGTTTAAATTGTAAAAACAACACAAAAGCAACACTATTTTTTACTGTTTTATCCCCATAAAAGCGTACTGATCCATACAAGTAGAAAGAGAACACCCAGTAAAATAGTGGGGATTGTTACTAATAAACCAATAGTAAAGAAATATGCAACCAAACCAAGATAAAAAGAAAGGGCTCCCACATAAAAAAGAATAGTTTTTTTATGCCAGTCGTGAGCAAGTAGATAGCTCGAAAAATGATCTAAACTACCCTGATAAAAAGGAATCCCTTTTATCGTCCTTATAAGAATAAGCGAGAAACATTCCAGTAGGGGAATGGCCAAAATAATAATAGGAGTAAGATATCCCAAACGATTATATGTACCCCAATCGAATAAAAAGGGGATAGTTGCCAAAAATCCTCCTATAAAAAGCGAGCCCGAATCCCCCAAATAGATGCGAGCGGTCGGACGGTTGTATAGAAAAAAGGCACAAAGCGGACCTAAAAATGCCGCAAGTAATATAAGCACTACCATATGATGCAAGTAGGCTGCAATCGCCACAAAGGTTATAGTGGCCGCAATCGCAAGTAGTGTGGCCAAACCATCCATCACATCAACTAAATTAAATGCATTAATAACCGTTAGGATCCAAAGCAGCGAAAGCGGCAGATTCCACACATTGTAAAATATATGTTCCTTTAGATAGAACCCCGCTTTTAAAAAACAAAGGGCAACAATGAACTGCCCAAAAAATTTTTGATATGCCCGCAGGGGGATCAAATCATCAATTAAACCAAGGAGTAGCAATAAGGTGGTACCAATCAGCAGAAAAAAGATTTGATTTTGAAACGGCATCGTGAATGCTAGTCCACATAAAAAACCACAATATATCGCAACCCCACCAAAATAGGGAGTCTCCTGGCTATGCCGCTTAATCTTCCCATCAGGCACATCCACAAACCGTAACGTCCGTGCAAGAGAGCACAAAAAAGGAACAAGGTACAGCGTAATAATAAAGGAAAAAATAAAAGAAAAAATGATTTTAATGGCGATGTTGCTCATACACTATCCCACTCTCACCAAAAACAGGACGTCTAATACTACTTAGGAAGGTTCACGAAGCATTCCACGCGATCATCCACTTCCCAATCAGTCATACCTTCTACTACAAACCCACATTCATACCCAACATGGACCTCTTTCACGGTCTTTTTTTCCCGTTGCAAACTGGTGATTTTACCCTCTCCTATTTTCTGTCTGCCACGCCATCCCACGACATAGCCATCTTTGGAGAATCGCCCATCCTGTACATACGAGCCAGCAATCACCCCAATTCCCTTGATATCAAATACACGACGCACTACAGCTTCACCAATTTTTGTTCGTACCATTTCTATTGGTTTAGCCTTCTCTGCTCGCTCCTGGAGAGCCTCAAGCAGTTTGTAGATAATCGTATAAAGATCTATCCTCACCTCTCGTCGTTTAGCAAGTGATCGCGCATTTGATTCAGCTTTTACATGAAGCCCTATAATCGTGGCCCCCGTGTTGTAGGCTAATTCAATGTCACTTTCACTAATATTTCCTACACCCGCATACACAATACCAAAGCCAATATCTGATTTCTTAGTCAGTTTATTAATCGCATCAGTTACCGCCTCTTTTGATGAGTTGGCATCTGTCTTAATAATTATATTGATGGCATCTTCTGATATTGCTCGCGAAGCAAAAGAAATATGAGTGCGTTGTTGTTGTTTATCCCGTTTAAACTCATCTTTTGAAACAACCCGCAATACATCCCCAACTTCAGGCAACTCATTAAACCCGGCAACTAAAACGGGAATTGATGGGGCTGCCTCTTGGATAGTTTTTCCAAACGAATCCTTGATAGAACTTACTTTTCCTCCGGTTTTGCCACAGACAAAATGATCACCAACACGCAAAATGCCATTCTGGAAGATTAAAGTGGCAACCGACCCTCTGCCTCGCTCCAACTTTGATTCCAACACAAAACCACGCGCATTGCCCGTACGGCCTGCACGCAGCTCCAGCAACTCAGCCTGCAACGCAATCATCTCAAGAAGCTGGTTAACCCCAGTACCATCGAGCGCTGAAATAGGAATACAAATAGTTTGACCTCCCCACTCTTCCGGAAGCAAATCGTGCTCGGCAAGTTGTCGCTTTACCGTTTCAATACGAACGGAATCGGCTTTATCAATTTTGTTAATCGCAACAATAATAGGGATACCCATTGTTTTTAGATGTTTCATAGCTTCAACGGTTTGCGGCATAATACCATCATCGGCAGCTATAACCAACACACCGATGTCGGCAACGCGCACCCCACGCTGTCGCATTTTAGGAAACGCTTCATGTCCTGGGGTATCAAGAAAGACAAGATTCCCATGCTCGGTGGCTGCTTCGTATGCACCTAAATGCTGCGTTATACCACCCTTTTCCTTGGCCACAACTCTTGTTTTACGGATAAAATCAAGCAGTGTTGTTTTGCCGTGATCAACATGACCAAGCACTACAATCACCGGAAGCCGTTTTTCTAACGTACCGGTCGTTTCTACCACAAGCGGCGTAAGCTCTTCCTTACTCACCTCTCGCGACTTCACTACCTCAACCCCATAATGCCTTGCAAGTTTTGCGACAGTATCTTTAGAAATAAGTTGATTCTTTGCAGCAATAATACGCCAGCCCATTATCGTTACAATAACATCATTCACTGCAACACCCATCCTTTGAGCTGCATCTGAAACAGTCATCGGTTCCAAAACAATTTCTTTTACAGAAGAAGAAACTTCCTTTGAGGGCGCAGGAATACTGCCAGAGACTGATGGTAAGGATTTATGAGTCGACTTACTAGTTGGCCGAGATTTCTTTGCCTGTTCAGACTGTTGCGTTTGTGTTTGCATGAGGCCTTTACTCTTTTGCTCTGGCGCTTTCGGTTCAGATTTCTTTTGGGCGCCAAATTTGTTTTGTAGTAGCACAACGGCGGCATCATCAATAGCAGACATATGACTTTTCACCTGTATGCCTTCTTGACGAAGCACCTCTAGTAATTTTTTAGCCGGCACACCCAACTTTTTTGAAAGTTCATATACGCGCATATTTCTTTCTTACCTATTACTCTACAGTACCATCATTCTCTATAAAAACTATTCTTCCACTTCGATCTTCTCTTCAATCATCCCTTCCAATTCACTCAAATCGGATACATCTTTTTGCATTAGCTGAATATTTAAACCAGTCAACCGAGAAGCCAGCGATATATTTTGACCCATTTTACCAATGGCCAGCGCCCGTTGATCCTCATTAAGCCACACATTAGCCGAAGTATCATCAACCAACTCAACTCGATCAATTTGAGCAGGCTTAAGAGATTGCTTTACCAATGCTTCCTTGGATTCTGTCCACGGAATCACATCAATTTTCTCAGTGCCAAGCTCCTTTAAAATAGGTTTAATTCTACTACCCCCAACCCCAACACAGGTACCAACTGGATCAATGTTTGAATCATTGGAAGCAACAACAATTTTTGCCTTATACCCCGGAGCACGAACAATGTTCTTAATCTCAACAAGCTTTTCAAATATCTCAGGAATCTCCAATTCAAACAATCTACGCAAAAACTCTTCAGAGGAGCGATCGAGAATTAACTGATAATCATTACGAGGTTCCTCTAGAACCTCTTTTAGCAATGCTCGAATAGGGTAACCCACAATTGATTTCTCGCCTGCCGGTGTCAGCGATTTTGGCAGCAATGCCATCGTGTCATCAAATTTAACAATCGTACCACCGCGCTCACTCTTATGTATCACGCCATGAATGATTTCACCTTGTTTATCTTTAAACTCGTCGTATATGAGGGATGCTTCAACTTTTCTGATCTGATTTGCAATTACTTGGCGAGCTTTTAAAATTTCAATACGCCCTATGGTTCCATCAAAGGGAACCCACACTTTATCACCAACTTTAAGTTTCTTATTAATATTTCGGGCTTTTTTAAGACCTATCTCAAGATCTGCATCTTGAACGGAAGTAGCAACCTCTTTTTCTATCAAAATATTGGTTGTTCCGCTTTCACCGTCATATTCAACCTTAAGGGGTAACTCAGGGTACTTGCGATTGTACGCAGCTAACATACCCTCACAAATAATAGAGTTAAGCGTTTCGCGATCGAGTCCTCGTTCAATAACGAGCTCTTCTATAACATCAAAAAGATTCACGGTGTCCTTCGTTTTAGCTGAAGTTGATTACAAAAAGGAACGGCAAGGGAGCTATAATGCTCAACTAATGCTTTCTAGCTTAATATAAACAAAAAGAATCTGCAACCTAAAACCTGGGTGTCGGATATCGGTCGAGTAAGTTATCCACCACCCGGCCTATTATTATATTATATATATATATTATTATATAGTAATAGTAGTCTAGCCCCTCGGTGGTGGATAACTCGGGGGGTAAATGGCCCAATCGGCCGATCAGATCGATAAATCAATTTTTCAAAGAGTGGTGGATAAGTGGTGGATAAGTGGTGGATAAGTGGTGGATAACTTTTTGACCCCTTTTTAGATTTCACGTCCAGATCGATGATTTGGAGATATTTTCTTCCGATAGGCTGAATAGCGGGGTATATTGAGAATTGCACTCAAAGTTATCCACCACTTATCCACCAAGTTATCCACCACTTATCCACCACCAACTTTTCTATTTGAATGATAGGTTTATTGCGGCATTGATATCGCGGACCAGGGTTTCGAGTTCTTTAGGGTTTCTAAGGATATAGGCTGGGTGATAGGTGGGTAACACAGTGATACCGTTCCAGGGGAAGGGCTTGCCTCGTTCTTTGGTTATTTTGACCGGGCGGCCGATCAGTGCCTCAAAGGCAGAAGAGCCAAGGGTGCATATGATTTGGGGGTTAATAATTTTAATTTGCCCCATTAAAAGGGGTTTGTTGGCAGCGATTTCTGCTGGAAGAGGCCGCCGATTGTTTGGGGGGCGGCATTTGACCACATTGGTAATAAAGATGGTTTCTCTTGGTGCTTTTGCTGATTCAAGGATTCGGGTGAGGAGTTTTCCTGAGCGTCCCACAAAAGGTTTTCCTTGTAGGTCTTCTTCTCTGCCTGGAGCCTCTCCTATAAATAGTATTTTTGTGTCTGGGTTACCTTCGCCAAATACGATCTGTGTGGCGAGGGGCATCTTAAAATGGCAGCCTTTGCATTTCTTATAAGGTTCGTAGAGCTTATTGAGCAGGTGTTGTTTGTGAGTTGTTGCATTCAAGATATTCCTTGTTGCTTTTTGGTGGCAAGATTGAAATTTGCCTTTACTATACTCGTAATTTTTTAGAATGACGAATCTGTTGCTTTTTTATCGTAGGTAACGAGATATGAAAGAAAGCCAAGCGGTCTTTTTTGCAAAGTTTGTTTTCAGATATGACTCATGGATGCGGGTTTCTGGGAAATAAATCGAGAGTCCCCCGGCCATTTTTAGGTTTTTCCCTGCAACATTTTGTATGATGGACGAGCTGAGTAGTTTGTCACCTTGTATCAACGTGCGATTTAAATCCTGTATGAGTGATCGCTTATTTTGGTCGTTGAAGATGAATTTATTAATGTTTTCACGCAGATTTGTGTAAAAATGATGGATATCAACATAGCTTGGTTCGTCGAAACTGGTACAATTTCTTCGATTCCGGCACTGTTTAATAGTGTTTTTTACTGAATTGTTCTTTTGGTGCGTTAGACATTCAACAAGAATGCGTGCAACTTCGCTTATATTTTGTTCTATCTGATCGATACGGGAGAGATTGATTGCCGATTGGGTAAAATCATTCGTTATTTGATCGTAGGAATCGCGGTAGGCGTGAACGATATGTTGGGCGAATGCGGTACAGCTGAGATTTTTTGAGGTGAATGGTTGTAATACTCGGGCATAGTTCCATCCTGTCCCGAGCTCAACTTCCTGAGAGCCAACCAAAACGTCTGCATATTCTTTGGCAATGTCTGCTACCTCGACCATAGACATTAAGCAGGCATCAAATCCGAGAATGTTTAATTTTTTGTGTCCTAGGATTCGGGTGCAAATCTCATGGAGGGCGGATTCCATTTTTTGATTAGTAAGATAGTTTCCGGTTGTTCCATCCATACAAACTCCTCTCAGGTCCAGGTTTTTGTAGGAGAGAAGGTCGAGGTATCCAACAGAGCGATCAAGTTCGAGCTTATTGGTTTGTGGATTAAACATGAATAGATCGGTTGGGTTGATAATTTTATAATGTCGAGGGTCAATTATGCCCGTTCCATGATTCCACAGGATAAGGGCATAGTTTTGTGCGGGATAGTGTCTTGTGGCAGATTCACAGAAAGAGACGAGTGTTTGGGGGTTGCCACTATCCATATGCTGATTCTGTGAGTGAGGATCTATTGGGGTAATTTTGTTTTTTTCGACGTAGTAGCGACGGGTCATTTTTTTGTTGCCGTTTAGGCGGATATCTAAATGGATTACAATATTGATGTTTTTGTTCGATCCGATACTGGCCATCTGTTTTATATTGTTTGCTGCAAATGCTCGTAGATCATTATCGGCCGCGATATAGACCATAAAGGTCCATGGTTTCCTGGTGGTGGCTCGAGTGATTTCTTCTGTTGGTGCTATTTCAAGATGAATAGGATCTGTTGGATAAATATCGGGAAGCGGGAATGGCATCTGGCTGGTGTGGAAAAATTGTTGCTCAAAGGTTTGAGCGCTTGTAGAGGCTTTGGTTTGTAGAAATCCTAATGTGATGAGTAAAAAGATCGCATAACGCTTACTATTCATAACTCCCCCTTATTCAAGTTTAATGTATGAGATCAAGACTTATCCTACGGGATCAATGGCCTTATAATCAATACTTTACCGAATTCGGGGTGATTTGATCTGTCTTGTATAGATTTAACCAACCAAGGGCAAAGGTAAGGCAAAAGCTGAGCTGGAAGTCAAGAAAGAAGAGGTGCATGGGGTTAGTTAGCAGGATGATATAACAGGTGGCAAGAAGGATATGAAGAAAATGAGTGGGTATCTGAGCGAGGGCAGACAGTTTATAGTAGAGGAACATGATAAATGCTCGTATAAACGATATGCTCGACCAGCTTAAAAGGTAATATAAAATTCCCAGCAGGAGCAAAAGAAGGTGTTGGGCTATAAAGGGGAGTGGAATAAAACGAAGAACTGCTTCATAGATCGCAATAACCACTGCAAGATGGAGTCCTGATCGTGCTAAGTAGTGCAATATTCCCCAATATTTAAACTGCCTATTAACTGTTTCGAGTGCTTTTTTATTTTTTACTCCGAGAAATAGAGAGGCAAATAGATGAAAGGTTGCGGGTGATAGCTGGCTTTGGAAGCTGGATAATAGGTTATTCTTATACGTAAAAAACCATCTACGGACTGAATAGGTGGGGCGATACAAAAGGGTCCATTCCAATTTTTTGGTGAATATGGTGGTGAGAGTCCCCTCTTTAATGAGATATTGCCAAAAGTTATCATTGTTTGGTTTTTTAATCGGTATATTGTCTATTTTTACCCTGTCCCCCACTTCTAGATCGGGAGCAATGGCAACATATATCCGAATCAGATGGTTTGTTTTAAGGGAGGATGTTTCTCTGTGCACAGAAGTAAGTGCTACTACGATGTATTGGCTCATATGGGGCTGATCTGTTTTTACCTTGTTCAGCACGGTGCCTTGTATCGTGGCGGGTTCGTTTGAAAAGGGAAATGAGTGGTAGGAGTGATATAGAGAGGCGCTTCGGAATAAACCGCATAGAATGGTAATAAGTATGAGAGCTGCAATAGTGCGAATGGTGGGTATGTAGTATGCTGGTATCCCTATCAGTGTAATGAGTAGGCTATAAAGAATAACTATGATGAGGTAGGGGGAATCATAGCTTATTAGGAGGTGGAAACTTGCGATAGTGCCAATCAGGGCTATGAGAGGTAATAGGATGATGGGAATTCTTTGGAATGTGGGCATTGCTATTTTTTGTTGAATCATGGTTGGCTAACTTGTATTAGTTGATAGACTGTCCTAATATTCAGTGTATGAGTTTTTGCTGGAATATAAAGGAAAATAGGCTGTATGATTTATTTTTCTTTTCATAGTGTGAGAGTGGGTTTGTCCTTTTAAGGAGATGAAGGGGTGAGTTGTGTGTGGTTTATTTTTATTTTTTATATCGTTTTTTTGTATAGTACAGGATCTTGGCGCAATGAATACGCAGTATAATGACACGCTTAATATAGGCACTGTTTCAAAACATGTTCTTAGTAATGGGATGACTATTTTGGTTCGTCCTATTCATACGGTTCCAAAAGTTTCCGTTCAGCTTTGGTACAACGTTGGTTCTAAAGATGAAATGGATAAAGAGCGAGGTATCGCTCATCTTATTGAGCATATGATTTTCAAGGGAACGAAAAAATTGTCTGAATCAGATATTAATTTTGTTACCCATATGCTTTCAGGCTCTTGTAATGCGTTTACCTCTTACGACTACACGGGCTATCTCTTTAATTTTCCTACGCAGCATTGGAAAGAGTCATTCAACATTATGGCTGATTGCATGACGAACTGTACTTTTAAGGATTATATGCTCAACTCCGAGATGAAAGCAGTGATTCAAGAGTTGAAAATGTACCGAGATCACTATGATAGAAGTTTAGTGGATGAAATGATTGGTATGATTTTTCCCGATCACCCGTATCATCATCCGATTATTGGGTATAAGCAGGATTTGTGGACGGTAACGAGCAAAAACCTTCAGAAATTTTATAAGAAACATTATCTGCCCAACAATGCAACATTGGTAGTAGTTGGTGACGTTGATCTGCAAGAGGTGTTTGCGTTGGCAGAAGAAAAATTTGGTTCTATTGCGGCAGATTCCACCTACAAAAAACGGGATCATTACTATAATCAGGACATTGTATCAAAGTCCGTAACGCTTTATCGGGATGTGAAACAGCCAATAGTGCTCTTTACCTTTGTGGTGCCGGGCATTCGCTCTAAGCAAGATAGTACGCTTGAACTTCTTGCTCGTATTTTAGGGAGTGGCAAAGGGTCCCGTTTATATCGCAAGTTGGTCAACGAGCAAAAAATTGCTACATCGGTATCTGCAAGCAGTGAAGAGCTGTTTGATTATGGCCTATTCTTTGTAATGGTTGAGCCGAAAAGTGAAAAGGATATTCCTGCTATAGAACAAAGTATTTCTGATGAGATTGAACTGGTTAAAAAAGAGGGTATTACCGATACGGAGCTCACGAGAGCGATCAAAAAAACAGAAATGTCCATCTACTCCTTGATGGAGAACTTTGAGCATCAGGCATATGAGATTGGTAAATTTTATTTGGCTACTGGTGATGAAAACTATCTTTTTAGTTATCTCAGTAAACCAAGAGATCAGCTGAAAAAAGAGATGCATGATATAGTGGTTACTTATCTACGCCCTTCGGTGATGCATAAAGGATTTGTGCTTCCGTTGCCGGATCAGGAACGGGAGGCGTGGGCGAAGCTACAGAAAGAATCTGATGAAGAGGATAATCGCATTCTAGCTGCTCGTGATCGTAAAGAGCCGGTGGAGCAACCGGTATACGCAAAAACAGTAGCCGTAAAAGATCCGGAGCGGTTTGACTATCCTAAAGCGGCAGCTATGGAACTAGGGAATGGGGTGAAGGTTCTCTCTTATTATAATGACAATACGCCTAAAATAGATCTCCTTCTCGATTTGAAGGCAAAGCATTATTTTGATCCATCACACAAACTTGGTCTTTCATTGTTTGTAAGCAAAATGCTTCTTGAGGGAACGAAAAACTACACGGCCGATGAATTGATTGATGCAATCGAATCAAGAGGGATGAGTATTGCCACCTATCCGGGTGGTATTGCCTTGAGTATGTTGCGGGATGATTTTGAGTTTGGTCTATCCATTCTTCAGGAAATTTTAACGAATGCCACATTCGATAAAGATGAGATAGAAAAGGTTCGAACGCAGCTTCTTGCGCGATTGCGGAATTTTTGGGATGACCCACAATATTTTGCAGGACAGCTCACTAAAGAAGAGATATATAAAGGACATCCGTATAGCAAGACCAGTCTTGGTACTATTGAATCAATCAAAAAAATAAACCAAAAAGATCTGATGGATTATTACCAAACGTATATTTCTCCTCAAGGAGCACGACTGGCTGTTGTGGGAGATATAAAGGATGGTGACAATGAAGCGTTGTTAGAAAAAACGATTGGTGCATGGCAGGGGCCTCCTATCAAAGAGGTTGTATTCCCATCTATCAAGCAACCTGAAAAAGATGAGATTAATTTTCCTATAAATCGTGATCAAGTGGTGTTGCGTTTTGCGGGGCTTTCAGTTGAAAGAATGCACCCTGATTATGATAAATTGTTATTATTCGATCAAATATTTAGTGGTGGCGTGTTGGGCTCTATGGCATCTCGGCTATTTCAACTTCGTGAACAGTCGGGACTGTTTTATACGATAGGTGGTTCGTTGATTGCGGGAGCCGATGAGCAACCTGGAATGTTTTTAGTGCAAACGATTGTTTCTCTTGATCGATTAAAAGAAGCAGAAAAGGCGATCAAACATACGATCGAAACAGCAGCGGACACGATTAATCAGAATGAATTTGACGAAGCCCGTCGAGCAATCGTCAATGCGCAGGTTGATAATTTTGCATCAAATTACAATATTGCAAACGCTCTTTTGTTTTTGGATCGCTATAAACTACCTATCAACTACTTTGATCAACGTGCTGCAAAATTAGATAGTATTTCTTTGGTAGATATGACTGATGCTGCTAAGAAAGTACTCAAGAGCAAATTGATTACCCTGCGAGTGGGGCGTGTGGGTGATACACAGAGTTTATAGTGTTAGGATGCAATATATTTTCTAATAGCTTCTGCTGATTGGTTAAGCTGTTCTTTTTCCCTTTTATTAAGAGGGAGTTGTAGGATACTATCTACTCCATTTTTCCCGAGAACTACGGGAACGCTCATGCAAAGATCATACTGTTCTAAGTAACAAGAAACGGGAGTTACTCGTTTCTGATCAAAGATTATTGTCCTACATAATGCAGCCACACAGGTTGCAATGCCGTAGAAAGTTGCCCCCTTACATTTAATGATCTCAGACGCCTTATCGCGGGTTTCACGGGCTATTTTTTCAAGGTCGTTTTCAGTGAGTGAAAAATCTTGCAGAGGGATACCGGCAATGCGAGCGCAGGACCAGGCCGGAAATTGTGTATCTCCATGTTCGCCAAGAATGTAGGCATGAATCGACTGCTCGGCGATATGTATTTTTTGAGAAAGCAACCCTCGAAGGCGTTGTGTGTCTAAGAACGTTCCTGAGCCAAATAGCTGTGATCGTGGATGGTTAACGAGTTCTTGTGCATAGAGGGTAAGGATATCAACTGGATTGGTTACCATGATGATAATGCTTTCTTTGTTGATTGGTTGTATCTCCTGCAGAATCGATTTGATAATTTTTTTATTGGCGTCAAGTAGTGCGATACGATCTTGACCAGGCTCCTGTCGTTTTCCTGCTGCAATGATTATGATATCGGATTTACCCGCATTTTTGGCGGTTTCGCCGTGAATAAGCGCGGTGGCGCCAAAAGAAAGAGCGTCGGAAAGGTCCAAAATCTCACCACAACGTTTTATTTCGTTTACATCTACCAGGCAGATTTCCGCTGCAATATTTTTTAGTATGAGCGCGTAGGCAATAGTGGAGCCAACCGCTCCCGCTCCGATAATAGAAATTTTTGTGTGTTTCATTAGGTTTCCTTTATACTATAAGCTTTTATCTACCATAACTTAAAAACGCAAAAACAATCCATGGATCATGAAGCTTAGCAAACATACAGTCAGTTTATTTCAGAAAAAGATATGGGATTTTTATAAAAACCAGGGACGCTCCTTTGCGTGGCGGAACGTTTCAGATCCTTATCGGGTACTTATATCAGAGCTGATGTTGCAGCAGACGCAAACGCATAGAGTGATTCATAAGTTTGAAGAATGGATGCAGGCATTCCCTACCTTCGCGGCGTTGGCGCAAGCAACCTTGCATGAGGTGTTATTGGTTTGGCAGGGGCTTGGTTATAATCGACGAGGCAAGTATCTGCACGAAATTTCCAAAAAAGTAGTTGTGGAGTTTGATGGTACGTTGCCGGTAGATCAAGAGGTGTTGATGACATTTCCTGGTATTGGGCAAGCAACGGCAGCATCAATCAGTGCGTTTGCCTTTAATACACCAACGGTGTTTATTGAGACCAATATTCGCACGGTGTTTTTATATACATTTTTTCAAAAAAAAGACCGTGTTCATGATCGTGAAATCCTGCCTCTTGTGGCTCAAACAGTTGATCGTTTTAACCCAAGGGAATGGTATTATGCTTTGATGGATTATGGGGTGATGCTCAAGCGGGAGCTCAAAATTTCTAATAGAAGCAGTGCTCATTACGCTAAACAGAGTCGATTTGAGGGTTCTGATCGGCAGATTCGAGGGCAGATTATTCGATTGTTGACCCGCCGAGGAATGATCAGATTCGATGATCTGATCGACTTATTGGCTTGTGATAACAGAAAGGCTCAGCGTATTATTGCCAACTTATCTAATGAAGGGCTTATCGGGTTCAACAATGGAGACGTCTCTATCGGGAGTTTCCCCCTTTAAATTGCGGGTTTTTGCAGTATAATAGGGGATAGCTTAAACATTTTAACATGTGCAGAGGAGTCTCCATGAATAAAAAAGTCTTAGGTTTGTTGGTGGTAGTAATAGTCGGTGCTCAATCCATACAAGCACTTACCAAAAAACAAGTGGTAGCAAGAGCAGCGATAGTAGGATTAGCAGCGGGAACTGGTATGTACATTGCCTATCTGCCAGCAGGAAATGGTTTTCTTGGCCGTCAATTGATTTGGCCATTGAGAAAGTCTACGACTGAAGAGGGGCACTTATTTGATCTGCCATGCGGACCTCAATGTACCTTTCATGAAGGCGCAGAAGCGGCAACCGTTGCTGGTTTAGGAGCGTTTGTTGGAATGAGTGCATTGTCTGCCTGGGTTTTCTCTCACTGGACAGCAAAGTCACGGTTAACATGGGCGCAAAAACAGTATGAGCAGTTGGTCGACCAATCTTTATATCGAGTACAAATGAATTCCGCTAATATCAGTAGAATTTTGCAGAATTCGGGATGTGAGTATGAGGATATGCCGCTTGTTGAGGCATTTTTACGATTGCGTTCCTATGATGAAACGCTCAGAGATATTGAGAAAGAGCTTATAGCGGCTATCAATGAGGTTGGTATATATTCAAAGTTGGGTAGACGATTAAAATCTCTATCAAAACAGATTGGTTATGATCTCAATCGTGTACGAGCAAATGAAACATTTATTAAGAATCATGATAAAACAGCATGGATTGAGCAATGGAAGATTCACCAAAAGCGAGAGCTCGAACGTGAACGAATGCGGCAGCAGGCATTAGCTTATGCGGCACCACAGATTCATGGTCACGTGATATACCATTGGCAATAAGTTGTTAGTACATGGAGTAAAAGAAGTTATTAGGCCAAATGCTTTTTGAGCAACGTTTGAATAACCTTTGGATCCCCTTTGCCTTGTGTTTTCTTCATCGCTTGGCCGACAAAGAAACCAAATAAGCGATCTTTGCCTTGTTTGTATGCGGCTACACTATCAGGGTTTTCATCAACAATCTGTTTTATAATTGCATCAAGCTCATCCACCGATCCAATCTGTTCAAGCCCTTTTTCTTTGACGATATCAGCAGGCTCGCCACCAGTTTGTGCAACAAGGATAAATACCTCTTTGGCCGCATGATTGTTGATTTTTCCTGATTCAAGCATCTCAATGATTATTGCCAATTTTTGTGGGGTGACGTTGCATTCTTTGAGGGAGACATTGTTTTCTTTGACGTAGCCGAGAAGATCTCGAAGAATCCAGTTAATAATCTGCTTGCTCGTACTGATCTTGTGCGCTTCATCAAAATAGTTGGCCAGATCAAGATCCTCCACTAGAATATCCGCTTCGTATGCTGATAATCCTTCTTTGGTGGTGAACCGTTCAAACTTTGCATGGGGAAGTTCGGGAAGCTCTTTGCGTACTGCTTCAATCCATTCATTGTCTACCTTAACTATTGGTAGATCAGGATCATTAAAATAGCGATAATCTGCGGCTTCTTCTTTGGAGCGCATGGCAAAAGTTGCACCAATTTTTGAATCCCATAGACGCGTTTCTTGTTGTATTGTTTTGCCATCTTCGACGCGCTCTATTTGTCGCTTCAGCTCATATTCGATTGCATCGCTGATGAATTTAAACGAATTGATGTTTTTGAGCTCTACGCGAGTGCCAAGTACTGTTGCCCCTCGTTTACGAACCGAAATATTAGTGTCGGCTCGAAAAGCCCCCTCTTCCATATTACCGGTACAAATACCCAAATATTGTACGATTGATCGCAAAGTTTTTAGATATGATTTCGCTTCTTGTGCGTTGGAAATTTCTGGCTCGCTTACGATCTCAAGAAGAGGAGTTCCTGCGCGATTAAGATCCACAAAACTCTCTTTGCTGATTCCGGAGTGAATATTTTTACCGGCATCCTCTTCCATGTGTATACGAGTAATATTAATTTTTTTTGTACTGCCATCGCTCAGACGAATAGGTACATATCCTTTTGTACAAATAGGTTTGAACTGTTGAGTTATTTGATAATTTTTGGGCAAATCTGGATAAAAGTAGTGCTTGCGATCAAAGAGTGATTCTTGAGAAATAGTGCAATTTGTTGCAAGGCCTGCACGAATGGCGTAATCAACTACAACCTCATTAAGGACCGGCAAGCTCCCTGGATAACCTGCGCATATGCTACAAATATCGGTATTAGGTTCTTTGCTTACGTGGTGGGGCGATGCACAGAAAATCTTACTCTTAGTGGTGAGTTGTACGTGAACTTCAATGCCGATAATCGCTTCATATTCAGGATAGGTTTCAAGAACAGAAACAGGTCGCGTCATCATAACCTTTCATGCGGTGATATAACGGTTTAACTGCTGATTTTGCAATAGTAAGAGTGTATCACTTTTTCACAATTTTGTATTGGGAGGTTTTAAGTTTTGGATCTGAGAGAAAGGTGATCTTTGCCTTGTGGAGTTTTTCAAGAGAAAAGATGGCGTTGTATTCCACCGAAGATAGATAGTCAAATACCATTGGATTGATTCCAATCTCTATCTCTTTTGTTCCTTTCAACTTTTCCAATTCCAACTCTATTGCGCGTAAAATGGTAAAACTATCTGTTTGTATCGCAGAAATTACTCCCAGGCCGCTGCAGGTTGGGCAAATTTGCATTAATTGTTGAATTAACGTTTTACCTGACCGTTTTCGCGTCATTTGCACGAGACCGAATTCGGATACTTTCAGAACAACTGATTGAAATTTATCTCGCTCGCGCAATATTTTTTCTAAAAAGTTGTACAGTTTTCTTCGATTGCTGATGATTGCCATATCGATAAAATCGATCACAATCAACCCTCCGATATTTCTCAATCGCAGTTGGCGTGCAACCTCTTCGGCAGCCTCAAGATTGGTTTTAAATATCGTATCTTCCAGATTTGCTTTACCGATAAATTTACCAGTATTTACGTCTACCACCGTCATTGCCTCGGTAGACTCGATAACCAGAGATCCTCCAGATTTAAGAGAAACTTTTTTTTCAAGAGCGGTTTCAATTTGCTGCTCTATATCAAATGCTTTAAAAATCGGGGTGGGGCTATCATACAATTTCACCTTGAACGCATGTTCAGGAGCTATACTTTTAATAAACTTATAGAGTTCCAGTTGCTTTTTTTTATCGTCGATAATAACTACTTCAACGTCATCGTCCAGATAATCTCGAACTACTTGTAAAGAAAGAGGGATATCCTCATAAATTTTTTCTTGTTGCTGAGCCGCGTCAAATTTCTTTTGAATCTCGTTCCAGGTTTTGATCAGATATCGAATATCCTCAGTGATCTCTGGAGTGCTTCGTCCCTCAGATGTTGTCCGTATGATGCCCCCCATTCCTTCGGGCAGATGAGCTTGTACGATATCCTTCAATCGTTTTCGTTCCTCACGATCCTCCACCTTTTTGGAAACTCCTAAGCGAGGAATATTGGGGGTAAGCACGAAAAATCTTCCTGGTAGCGTGAAGCAGGTCGTGAGCTTGGCTCCCTTTTCATAGACCGGTTCCTTGCTAACCTGGACCAGTATAGAGTCCCCTTCTTTGATGATCTTTGCGATGTTTGGCCTTTGATACCGAATCTTTTTGCGGCTTGTTTCATCGAATTCTATCTGAGCGAATTTGCTCATATTCTCGATGGCCATTTCTCGGTCTATCTCGGAAATGTGTAAAAATCCGGCCTTTTCGCGCCCTATTTCCACAAATGCGGTCTGAATGCCAGGCAGCACCTTGGTTACGAGTCCCTTGAAAAATGAACGCTCTAATATCTCCTGAGTATGGGTGGAGAAATAGACATTTTCCAGGGTATCATTGAGCGTAATGGCAATTCTTGTTTGCCATGGATTGGAGTTTATTATTATTTTTTTCATCAGTTTTTTACCTAAAATCTCTTATTTGTACTATCCCTCTACCAACCAATATACCGAATAATTGCACAGATGAGTAGCAATATGAAAAATTTTATGATAAGTTCTCGGGGATAAAGTGAGTAGGTCGTTCAAAATTCAAAAAAAATGAAAGGATATGTGATGATCAAAAAGGGATCTTTGCTCTTGATAGTCTTACTGCTCAGCCTTCCTAGTTGCTGGCAGAAGAAAGACAAAAAAGCTTCTCAGCCAAAAAAATCCAAAAAAGTGGCTCAAATGGCTCCTGATAGAGCTCCAGATGAGTTTGAGTTGGCTGATGCTGATATGGAAAGTTTCTTCAGTGAGTTAGGAGAATTTGACCTCGCTGATGCCGATGATGAAACAATGCGAAAAGAAGAGTTTGCATGGGCTGATGAAGATGATGAAAGCAGACTTGATTCAGTGTACTTTGCCTTTGACAGTGCAGATGTCCAAGGGAATGAAGCTGATAAGGTACGATCAAGTGCTGATAAAGCAAAGCAACTTCTTGCCGAAGCACAAGCAGATGGATTTGAAGCAACGGTGGTAGTAGATGGATATGCATGTAAATCAGCTGGCTCTGAAGAATACAATAAAGAAATTTCAGCAAAACGAGCACAACATGTAGCAGAACAGCTAGTTGAAAGCGGAATTCGTGAAGAAGACGTGAAGATAAAAGCGCACGGAAGCACCAATCTCGTTGTAGAAGATGGATCACGCGACGAACAAGAACCAAACCGTCGTGTAGAACTTCATGTGGTATACAGCTAATAGAAGAAATGAACGACTTTAATAAAAAGGGAGAGCCAAAGCTCTCCCTTTTTATTGGCTCGATAGCATTTGTTTGACGAGTAGCTTAATTTCGTGTTCTGGGTTTTTCTTATCAAACAGAGCGAAGTTCATTTTCATTCTGTCTTGTTCTTCTTTGCGGAGCATTTTTGTGACCATCTGTGGGATACGGTAGCTCTTTTTAACCACTCTGCCCAGGCCGTGCTTTTTAACAAAATCATGATTAAATTCCTCCCAGCGCAATACGGTTGAAGTGCCATCAAGGAGCATGGGAACTTGTCCATAAATGGCCTCATTTACCGAGAGGCCGCCTGATTTGGTAATAAGAAGATCTGCCACACTCATGAGCTCTGGTATACGATTGGTAAAGCCAAGAATGGTGTGAGAAATATGTTTAGGGAACCAGACTTTGTGCAGCTGTCTCGTTAAGTGTTTACTTTTACCAAGTATGATCACCAGGTGGACGGGAACTTTTATCTTTGCAATTTGCTTGCTAAATGCATACAGCTGGCCAGACCCTTGTGATCCCATCATAAGCAAAATGACCGGTTTATTTTCAGGGATACCAAAGACCTTCTTGGTAGTCCGCTGATTTTTTGGAGCAAAGAGGGATTTCTTTACGGGAAAACCGACGTAAGAGATATATTTTTTGTCGATGCCTGCCCCGGCTATTTTTTTGAGGATCGATGGATCATCATAGGCAAGGCCAAGACGAAAGTTGTTGTAGTGAGGTTTTTTTATACCAAGGGTTGCATTGCTTCCATCTAAATCGGTGGGTATTATCAGGAAAGGAATGTCTAGTTTTTGAGCTACTTTTAGAAGATTATTATTGACGATCGGTGCCACCGAGATGATCAGATCTGGTCTGTGTGTAGTAATATATTTTTCAAGGAGCTTATTGATTGTTTGCTTTCTGAGTAGAAAATACCAGGAACCTACACGAGCGACGAAATTTGCCATGCGATGCCAGCTCTTTCGCATGAATTCGTTGTAGGAGTCAACAGAGGTTTTCTTATCTAGCCGAAATTTACTGGTAAGATCAATCGATTGTAGCAGGTTGGAAAAAACAAAGGTGCTTCCTACGCAAAATTCCGGTTCCAAATATTCAGTTATTGCGTTGGTAGCGGAAATATGCCCCCCACCTCCTCTGCTTGAGAAAATCAATATTTTCTTTTTATCTTTGTTGTGAGTCGTGAGGTTGTATGGTGATTTTTCAGAGAGATTTCGTTCAGGCACTAGATATACAAGAGCAAGTCCTGAACAGAAAAATATAGCGATTACGATAGCCGATACTTTTTTCATGATTGATCCCTTTTCCTATTTCCCCACACAAAATTCTCGAAACACTGCATTCATACTTTCTTCACTAATAGTTTTTCCGGTAAGTTCGGCAATATGAGCAACGGCATCGCTTAGATGGTATGAAAGGAGCTCATATTGAATTGTTCCTTTCAAGAGGGGGAATATCTCTATCAGCTTTTGTTCTAGCTGTAATAGTAGATTAAATTGGCGCTGATTGAGAAGAAGTGGTGATGCAATGGTGGTAAATAGACGATTAATCATACGCTCAATCGCCTGATTAATTGTCTCAATACTCTTTGGTTGCTTGTATGACGCACTGATTGCGTCAGGAACTATATCCACATCTTTCGCTATATCCGCTTTATTTTTAATGACGATTGTTTTATGGCGATGAGTAGTATGGAGTTCATGATAGATTGCCTGTTCTTCTTTGCTGTTTTCGCGTGATCCGTCTATTATCAGCAGAATAATGTCTGCCTTCTGTGCTTCTTGTTCGGATCGCTTGATCCCTTCTTTTTCAATTTTGTCCTCCGTTTGACGCAGGCCGGCTGTGTCCACCATGGTTAAATAGGTTCCGTTTCGATACAGGCCCGATTCAATCACATCTCGTGTGGTTCCTGGTTGTTCAGTAACGATTGCGCGATCTTTGCCAAGCAATGCATTAAATAAGGATGATTTGCCTGCATTAACCGATCCGATCAATGCAATGCGGATCCCGTTCCGTATTTGATTTTGCTGATCAAATGATTCTTTGATCTTTTCTATATCGTCCATGATACCGGCAAGAATTTTTTCTATTTGGGTTCCGAACGCCATATCTTCTTCATCAATAAATTCAAAACTTGCTTCTGATAGAGCGATTGCCTTGATAAGTTGTTTTTCTATCTGGTGAATCCATGCAGATAGGGTTCCGTTAAGCTGTGCGAGTGATTGCTTTAGTGTTTGTTGATTGTTGGCATGAATGAGATCATTGATCGCTTCAGCCTGGATGAGATCCATTTTTTTGTTTAGAACCGCTCGTTTAGTAAATTCACCCTCCTGTGCAAGCCGAGCTCCTGATTTGAGTGCTGCTGCGGTAATAGCTTCTATAATAAATGGATTATTGTGGCAGCTGATCTCAACGGTGTCTTGTCCGGTAAATGTTTTGGGGCCATGCATCACTAGAAAAAGAACCTGATCGATGGCTGTCCCCTTCTGATCTACTACAGAGCCATACTGGATGGTGTGCGTGGGCACGTCGATTAATTTTTTACCTGATGCAAGAGTGCTCATTTTACTTGCAATATCAAGGGTATTAATGCCTGAAAGGCGAAGAAGCGCAAGAGCGCCGGATCCCTTTGGTGTGCACTGAGCGATAATAGTAGCTTCATCCCGACTTAACAACATGTTTCCCCCCATGAATGTTGTTTCGTTAGTTGCTGATAAGCACCACCTTCATATGGTGAAGTGATTTTTTATATTTCTGCCGTAGCGAGGTCATCATCAAATGGGCAAAGCTGCTGAAAAGCATTCTGTCAGTTGATTCTTTGCCGGTGACATAGCTGTCAAATTCAATCTTTGCAAGATTTCCTGAAACCGTTACAGAAAACTTCATATTTGGCAGACCCATAATATTGAGTGTTTGTTGTATCCACCCCTTGGCGAAATCAACCATATCTGTTGGCCACGCGACTCTTTTTGGTTTAGGAGATGTGGTGGCTGGCTCTGATGGACGCGGTTCCCTTTTGGGAGCAGCATAGCGTTTTTCTCTGGCTGGCTGCGGAGTTGCGGTTATTCCCACTTTTCCGTCAAAAAACAGACCAATCTTTGCTGATTGTGTGGTGAGCCCGAACATATTTCTTCGAGATTCTTCAAATATTTTCACTGAAAAATCAGCTGGGCTTCCAGCTCGAATCCATGCTTGTTCGATTGCTTTGCCAATCGATGAAGCTTCTTCCACGATAGATTTCATAATTTTCTAATCCTCACATAATATCGAACTATTTTAATGTAATTTGGCATCTCCATAGGGTGCAGACTGAGACCCGTTAATCAATTTAGTCTGAATCCGCATAAGCTGGCTGCGCCAGGCGTAGCTTACCGAGTCGATAGACCCGGATAAGCGAAGACTGGAGCGGAAAACGGGATTCGAACCCGCGACCTTTGCCTTGGCAAGGCAACGCTCTACCAACTGAGCTATTTCCGCAAAATCATGCCAAATAAGGTAGAAATTACTCTATCATGGGGGGATCTTTTGTCAATAAATAGTGAAAGAAAGCCCTGATTATAGGCCGCTTGCCAACCAGCCTGTTTTTCAGGTACATTGTAACCATATTTGCGGCCCCAACAATGAGGAAAATTCCATGATATATGCCCTTACGGGACTGGTCCAATCAAGCAGAAAACAGGCGATTACCCTGCTTGCGGACCCTATAGCTCTCGATGTTGTGGTTCCTGATGAGACACTATTCAAGGTGGGTCAAAAGCAAACGGTGTATCTGTATCTTCATTGGAATCAGGAGCAAGGGCCGTCTCTCTATGGTTTTCAGAAAGAACTTGATAAAACGGTGTTTCTTTTGATTATAAGCTGCTCTGGTTTGGGGCCTCGCATTGGGCTTGCCGTGCTTGCTGGCCTTGGTGCGCAAAGCTTTCTCGAAGCGGTCTATGCAGGTAATGAAAAACTACTCAGTAAGGTAAATGGCATTGGGGCTAAAAAGGCAGAGCAGATGATTGTTCATCTGAAACACAAGGTAAATAAGCTGTTGCAGTCGGGTGTATCTTTTGAAGGATCGGGTGATCATGCGCACTGGAATACGGTGATGGAGGCGCTATCAGCATTAAGTTATTCACGAACTGAGATAACGCAAGCGGTTAATTATGTTCGTAATAATACCGCTGGATCGGGTGTTGAATTCGATCAGATAATGCGGCAAGCGTTATCGTTTTTATCAAAGCAGCCGTAACGCATTGTACGCTGTTTGCTCTCTAATAAGTACGGTTTAAAGGAAAATAATGATGTCGGTGAATGATTTTTTTAGTTGGTTGAATAATAATGTGCTTGATTATCCAGCCGTACTGCTTTTTTTTGGGGTCAGTATTATTCTCACGATCAAAACTGGCTTTGTGCAACTGCGCGCTTGGCCACGATTTTTCCAGTTGATCACCAAAGGGGTTCCTGAATCGCAAGATGATAAAAAAGATACAATCAGTCCGTTTCATGCACTCTTTACTGCTATGGCTACTACGATTGGGATAGGAAATGTGGTAACCCCCTCATTAGCAATTATGGTGGGAGGTCCCGGAGCGATGTTCTGGTTACTGTTTTATATGTTCTTCGGATCGGTAACCAAATATACGGAGGTTACGTTTGCGCTGGCCACGCGTGAAGCACTCCCTAATGGATTTATTCTGGGCGGTCCAATCCAATATTTGAAATCAGTGAGCAGTGTATTATCAAACTGGTATGGGTATCTTATTATCATTGTGCTCGTTAGTTGGTCGGGCGCGCAGTCAAACACGCTTGCTAATATTTTGGCATTAGAAGGGGTTTCTCATTGGATGGTTGGGCTCGTATTGGCCATCTTTGTTTTGATTGCATTGAGTGGAGGAGCGCGCCGAGTGGGTGAAATTTCAAGCCGATTGGTGCCGATCATGTTTGCGTTGTACGTAATTTTTGCGTTCTCCATTATCCTGCGCAATCCCGGAGCGATGATGATGGCTTTTAAGCAGGTGTTTCAAGCTGCGTTCACGCCAGCTGCCGCAGTGGGCGGTTTTTTTGGTGCGTCGGTGTTTCGGGCAATTCGGGAAGGAATGTTTCGTGGTATCTTTATTTCAGAAGCGGGGATCGGTACCTCTTCTATTCCTCACGCATTGGCAGATACGAAAATTCCATCCGATCAAGGAGTGCTTGCAATGGGATCGGTGCTCGCTGATGCATCTCTATCATTACTTTCGGGGTTGCTTGTGTTGATGAGCGGTATTTGGCAGATAGGTTCTTTTCGGAGCACGTTGCTTTATGAAGTGTTCAAGCTGAATGCTCCCGGCATTGGCCAGTATGTGTTACTATTCAGTGTAGTCCTTTTTGTGCTCACCACGGTGATGGGAAACAGTTTTAATGGAGTGCAAAGCTTTGGCGTTCTCGTTAAAGATAACAAGCTCCTTGTGCGTTGTTACATGGCGGTCATAGTTGGCTTTATTTTTGTGGGAGCGATCATGCCGATGCGCCTCTTGTGGACGATCATGGATACACTGGTGATGGTTGTGGCGATACCAAATCTGATCGGGCTGCTTATTCTTGCGTTTCGCAAGGGTGAGGTATTGAAGTTACGATGATTGAAGAAGGTTGAGCAGTTCATCTTCCTTCTTTTGCATCAGCTCATAATCCTCATCCTTGATATGATCATAGCCTAGAAGATGGCAGATGCCGTGAACCAAAAGCACTCGCATGCGCTCATCAAACGATTGTCCCCAGTTGGGCAGATCCTCTTGAACATATTCAGGAGATATGATGATATCCCCCAAGTTTTTTTGCTCATCACTCTCTGTTTGAATGCGCTCTCCTGCTTTGAGCTTGTCATGAAAGGGGAATGAGAGGATATCGGTTGGCTTATCTTTATTGCGATGTTTTTTGTTGTACTCATGGATGGTGGCGTTATCAGCGAGCATGATCCCTAAATCAAAATCTGAGTAGTCCAGATATTCAAGAATGCGCTGTGCATCTTTCTTGAGTTGCTCTTTGTTGACGGGCATTTTTTGATTATTGATTATTGTTATCACGATTCAGTCCTTTATAGCCAATGACCGGTGACCCTTCGACACGCTCAGGGCGAACGGGGAGGGGAGCCTAAGCCAACGTGGGCACTCCAATTCTCAGCGGAACCTTCTAGCTTTTGCGTATCTACTTTCTTATCCGAGTAGGATATTTTTTCAGCCTGCGTAATCCCCTTAATGAGTTGTTCGTGCGGTTTAATTGTATTGAGCATGTCGGGCGATCCTGCAATAACCAAATTCGAAAGCGGAGTTTTCAGAGAAAGCTGATGTTCTGTTTTTAATTTTCTCACGTTTGTGATTACTGCAATGATATGCGGCATAATCGTTTGTGCGGATGCAAAACTGTATGGCTTTTGGATTTTACGAAACTTCGTTTGATGGATAGAAGGAACGCCAATTTGCTTTTGGTATTGAAGCTGATAGATCGATTCAGTGATGTAGGGCATATAGGGTGCGTAGAGTTGCAAGATACGCAGGCCA
>SDBT01001862.1_pt1 | contig 37821 bp, 34 predicted proteins | sample 2277101 | NCBI WGS metagenome assembly SDBT01 (sample SAMN10404973, study PRJNA504765) | marine sediment metagenome | isolation source: marine sediment core GS10_PC15, 103 cmbsf | place: Arctic Ocean: Southern Knipovich Ridge | collected 2010 | reverse complement strand
CTTGCCATCGATGTACCTTTCAATTGGCTATATGACGAATTCTTTCGTCTTTGTACACGAAGGAATTCGTCACATCAACCTGAAAAGTTTAATTATTTAAAAAATAAATATGATCGCATGAAGGTGGGGCGGATTATTCCGCTTCGGTGGGTGGGGTGGCGGCAGCGTCGAGTACTTGCTTGAGCCGCTGCAGAAGTTCGTCCACGTCAGCATAAGCGTCACAGTTCGCCACGATCGGGCGGGCGATAACGATTATTCGACAATCCTCTGCTATCGCAGCGCTGAGTTTTGCACGCACGGCTGCGGCGTTTCCGCCGTCTTTGGTGACCAGCACAACCGCATTGCACTGGCGAATGTGCCGACGATTGTCTTCGACACTGAACGGGCCGCGCCCGGCGATGATGTGGCTCGAATCGATCCCGGCAGCGCGGCAAGCATCGAGCGATTCCGGCCGATCCAGCACGCGGGCGTAGAGCGGCAACCCGGTTCGGCGAGCCTCGCATGCGTATGGCGACAGATTGCCCGCACCGGTCGTCAGCAGTACCGGCCGTCCAAAGGCGAAGGCTCGCTCGGCCGCTTCTGCATGGTCGGCTGCGCGAATGACGTCGTCTTCGGCGCCGATCGCCGTCGGGCGAACGTAGGTAAGGTAAGGCCGGCCCGTTTGCTTGGCAGCCTGCCGGGCGTTGGCTCGAATACCCGTCGCGTACGGATGCGCAGCGTCCACGATGGCCTGGATGGATCGCCGCTCGATCAGCGCGGCCAGTTCGCCGGCGTCGAGCGGATCTATGCGCCTTTCGATCCGACTGTGACGGCCGACATCGAGATCAACGTCGCTGGCCGTCGAGACCAGTACGTCGCAGCCCATCCCGGCCAGTCGCTCAGCCAGCGGGCCCGTGTCGCTCGTTCCGCCCAGCAGCAAAATCATATCGTGTACCCTCGCGCCGTCACCATCCGCCCGCCAATCATGCGCGTGGCGCTGTTGCCGAGTATCACCACGCTTTTCATGCCGATTTCGCAGGCCAACACGCCGGCCAGGTCGGTCAGCACAATGTGCTGCTCGTCCGTGCCGGCCGAGGTGACCACAGCGCAGGGTGTGCTGCCCGGTCGCACGTCGAGGAAAATTTCCACCGCATCAGTCAAGTGTCGCACGCGCTTTCGGCTGCGGGGGTTGTACAGCACCGTCACCATGTCCGCCCCCGCCAACGCTTCCAGCCGACTACGGATCGAATCCCAAGACACCAGCAGGTCCGACAGGCTTATCGTGGCGAAGTCCAGCATCAGCGGCGCCCCTACCGCCGCGGCGGCTGCGTTGGCGGCACTGACGCCGGGGATGATTTCGATCTCCACGTCGATCCCGTCGGCCTCGGCAAGTTCCAGCGCCAGCCCGGCCATGCCGTAGATGCCTGCGTCGCCGCTGGATACCAGCGACACGACCCGCCCAGCCGCCGCCTGCTGCAATGCATGGCGCGCGCGATCAACTTCCTGCCGCATGCCGGACGTGAACGTTTCCTGCTCCGTCAGCAAGTCGCGGATCGACTCGACGTAGGGCGTGTAGCCGACGATTAGTTCGCTGCGACGAATCGCCTCGACTGCCAGCAGCGTGCGATGGGCAGGCCCGCCTGGGCCTATGCCGACCACAAACAATTTTCCGTCGCCAGCGCCACCGTCACGCCCTGAATTATCTGTTTCTCGAGTAATAGTTTGGTTCTCCGTCCCGCCAGCAGGGCAGCCGGCTCGGCCACCGCGGGCAGGGATACTTTGTCCTGTACGAATTGCGAATGTGCAAAATTGCGACTGCATTCGCGGATCAGTTCGCTCGATATGAACCGCAGCGGCACGTTAAGCTTCTCGGCCGCGGCGATCAATCCAGCCTCGTTGCGTTTGATATCGGCCGACGCGATCAGTCGCAGATCATCGACCGACTTGCCGGCATGGGCCAGCGATTGAGACAGCGCTGCCAGTATTGCTTCAGCCTCGACGCCCTGTCGGCAGCCGACACCGGCGATAATGGTTTTCTCCGCCTCGGTCGTGGTTGAAATCACAGGCTCGGCGTCAATCGCATTGGCGACTCGCACGGCCAGTTCGTTCGCTCCGCCCTCGTGTCCGCTAAGCAGGCTCACAGCCCACCGTCCGCCGACGTCGATGGCCACCACGGCCGGGTCGGTCGTCTTGTGCTGGATGCAGGGGGCGATGGCCCGCACAACCACGCCGGTCGGGCAAATGTAGACCAGGCTCGCATAGTTGTCGAAGATCTCGCGTGTCAGCTCGACCACGCTGGCGAACGGCTTGGCCGATTCGCACTGGCCGGCTGATTCGTGGGCGTACAGCTCGCATCCGCCCAGTTCGTCGGCGACTTGCCGGGCCACGACCAGCCCTTTGTCGCACAGCGTAATCACCGCAACGGGCCCGCTCATGAAGATTCTCCCTTGCGGTATCCGTGGGAGAAATCCCGCGCGTACAGCCGCGACGCCTTCGACAGCGGGCGGGCCAGGGCGTGGCCGACCAGTACCATCGCCGTCCGCGTGATGTTTGCAGCCTGCACCTTTTCGGCGATGTCGGCCAGCGTGCCGCGAACGATTTTCTCGTCCGGCCAGGATGCACGATAGACCACCGCCGCCGGACAGCCCGACCCGTAGTGTCGCATCAGCTTCTCGGCCACCTCGTCCATCCTGCCCACCGACAGGAACAGGCACAGCGTCGCCCGCGTGGCGGCAAGGCGTTCGATATCCTGCTCGTCGGGCACAGGCGTCCGCCCTGCTATCCGCGTCAGTGTGATCGTCTGGGAGATTTCCGGCGCGGTCAGCTCGGTTTTCAGCGCAGCGGCTGCAGCTTGGAAAGAGCTAACGCCGGGTATGACCTCGTAGTCGATCTTCAACTCGTCCAGCGCGTCCATCTGCTCGGCGATCGCACCATAGATCGACGGGTCGCCCGTGTGCAGGCGAACCACGTCCACATCACGGTCGGACGCTGCACGGATTACGTCGATGATCTCGCCCAGGTCCATACCGGCCGAGTCATGAACCTCCGCACCGTCCGGCAGGAGCTTCAGCAATTCGGGGTTGACCAGCGAACCGGCCCAGATGCAGCAGCTCGCCTGCCGCAACAGCCGTCGGGCTTTGACGGTCAGCAATTCCGGATCGCCCGGCCCGGCTCCGACGAAATATACTTTCATGATTCCTGCCTCCGCAGAAAGATCAGCACCGTCAGCGACGGCGCGTTGATGGTTCGCAACTGCTCAGGCGCGGCTTGGTAAACGCGCTCTTCGGGCAGTGTCAGGTTTTCGCAGACATGCACGTCGTGGCTGGCGGAAAGCCGCGCTGCCAGGTCAGCCGACCATGCCATCGCCGCCTGCGTACCGGCCAGAACGGCGAACTTCGCTTCGCCAGCCAAATCCTCGGCCGAGTCTTCCGGAACACGCCCGTGCGCGCTGACGATCCGCGCATTGGTCCAGGTTTCACCCAGACGATCGAACGCCACTTGCACCGAACTGACGCCTGCGATCACACTGCAACGCTGGTCGAAACGCTTGGTGATCGCATCGGCCAGGCTGAATACGTTCGGGTCGCCGCTGACGAGCACGGCCGCGGTGCGATCGGCAGTGTGTTCGTCGATGCACTCCATCGCATCGGCCACGCCTGGGGGAAGCTCGACTCGCTCGCCAAGCGCATCGGGGAATAATTCCAAAAGTCGCTTCGAGCCCAGTAGCACATCCACATGGCAGGCTGCCTGGGTGGCCTCGTCGCTCACATAGTCCGCGCCGCCTGGCCCGCAACCCACGATCAGGATCTGGCTGCCTGCCGCCCATGGTTGGCGGTCGCCGCAGCCGCCCAGAGTCTCACCTGCCATGTTCACCAGTTCCACCGCCAGGGGATAATTAATGCCTGCTCGCTGCGTGATCTTCTCGACAATTCTTTGGGCTATTTTCTCGGCCAAAGTTGTGCGGTCTTCGACGGCCAACCCTTGAAAAACGCCTTCGACGGTATCGGTGTCGGCCAGCGTTTTGTCTAGCAATTGCCCGGCCAGTTCCGCTACTTCGCTGCAAGCCGACGGACTCTCGCCCGAGTGCGTGTTCCAGTGCCCGAAGGCGATCTTGGCGAGCTTGCCTGGATGGCCGACGATCAGCGCCGCTGCAAAATCATGCTCGCCGAGCAAGTCCGCGGCGAGGCCCCACTCGTTGCCGACCTCGATGATCTGGTGCTCAGCCAGGCCATAATGCTCGGCCGCTGCTGCGGCGCCGATATTGCCCGGCACGACGACCGGCCGGCGAATGCCCGACGCGGCGGCCACGCTGAACGCACAGCGAATGGCGTTGCGACTGGCTCGGCGACAATACGGGCGAACGATGCCCGTCGTGCCGAGGATCGACAGGCCACCCACCACGCCGAGGCGCGGATTGAATGTTTTCGCCGCCAATTCCTCCCCGCCAGTAATCGAAATTTCAACGCGCACGGCTCGGGCGATGACTTGGCGAATCGCTTCGGCGATCATCCGACGGGGTACCGGGTTGATTGCTGGCTCGCCGGGTGGGATCTGCAGGCCCGGCCGGGTTACCGTCCCCACGCCCGCCCCGGCGACAAATGTCACGCCCGTTTCGTCCGACCAGCTCAGGCGAGCGATGATCTCCGCGCCGTCGGTGACGTCGGGGTCGTCGCCGGCGTCTTTGCGCACGGCCGCGATGACGCCGCAATCACACTGCTTGGCGTAGAGGATGTCCACGCGTTGCAATTGCCCGCCCGGCAGGGTCAGCTCGACATGCGAAGGCGCATCGCCACCGGCCAGCACGCATGCGGCGGCGTGGGCCGCAGCGGCTGCACAAGTTCCAGTCGTAATGCCCGTTCGCAATTGTGTCATTCGTTGTCGGCCCAGGTTCGCCGTCCCACATACACCAACACTGTGGTCATGTACCCATGATGCGTTTTTGCAGCAGCGCGAAGATCGTCCGAAACAAACTGCTTGCTGCCCTGTTCGGCGTAGCAGACCAGCCTCGCGCGATCGGCCAGCCCGCGGCGTTCGAGCAGATCGGCGATCTCGTTGATTTTTCTACCGGCCTTGTAGAGCACCAGCGTTTCGCAGTGGTCGAGCGCCGCTTCCACGCGAGCCATGTCTGTCGCCGGCATGAGTGTCATGCTGTCTTCCTGGATCGTCAGCGGCTGATCGAACAGGCTTGCCGCCGCCTGGAAGGCGCTAATGCCCGGTACAACGTGGACGCACTCGTCCGCCAGCGTCTCGCGTACGAGCGAAAGCAGATAGCAGCTCGTGCTGTAAATCAGCGGATCGCCCAGCGTGATCTGCACGACGCTTTTGGCGGCTCGGCATCGCTCGCCGGCCAGGTCTGCCACCTGGGTCCACAACTGCATCGTACGTTCGACGTCACGGGTCATCGCGTAAACGTGGTCGATTACTTCCTGCCCGTTGATAAGCTCTTGGACGGTTTCGAGGGCGAGGCTCTTGTCGGCCTTTCGGCTGCGAGGGGCGATAATCACGTCGGCCGAGCGTATCAGCGCAGCAGCGCGAAACGTCAGCAGGTCCGGGCTGCCAGGCCCGACGCCGATAGCATAAAAATGCCCAGGCTGAGCTTTTTCGTATTGATTATATTGGTTCATTGTCACATCCTTATCCATTCCAGATCATCAACATCACTACAGTGCATCCTGCGAGGAACGCCATCCGCAGCACCTGCGCACCGATCGCCATTATCAGCCCAGCGCGCGGGCCGAGCACGGCCAGGTACGTCGGCAGCGCGTGTTTGAGCGTGCGAACCGGAGCGGTCACCATCGAGCCTACCAGGATCGTCAACACCGCCTGCTGAACGGTGATCTCGCCGCTATCGAGGAAGCTGGCGGCCACAATCGCGCCGTTATAAAGACTCATCGCCTGGGCGGGAATAATCGCTGCCGACTCGGCCGGCAGGAACGACAGCTTGAACAGGCCCGGCGCAGCCCCGGTCAGCCAGCGGAAAAAACCATTGTACTCCAGCGTCGCCAGAATTGCGTAGGTGGGGATCAGGCAAATCACCAGCCGCAATAGCGTCCGGCGAGATCGTTTCCAAACGGTCGGCCAGAACCCGCCGGCCCGTTCCAGCCTGGCTTCGGCCTTGATTCGGGAGGCCTGGGCGGCGGCGAGTTGCTCGGCCGTCACGGCTAGGGACGCATCGCTGGCGCTGGCGGCGCGGTGGCGCAGGCTGGGCAAAATCACGAATCTCGACACGGCGAGCACGACCAGAATCTCCAGGAAGATCGCCACGAACCGCACGGCGAACAGCGCCACGGTAGCCTGCACACCTAGCACCGAGCCGATCGGAACGACGTAGGTCGGCAGGTGCGCGAACAATGACAGGCAGGAGACGACCAGCACCGACGTGTAGAGCTGGCGCCCGTCGATGCTGCCGTCGGATCGGCTGGACACGAGCATGCTGTTGGCGACCGCCCCGCTCTGAAAAGCCATCAGGAACGCGGGCGCAGCCTCCTTCTCGAGCTTGCCGAGTTTGACCAGCGGCCAGGCTATCACGGCTAGGTATTTCACCACGCCCGCGACCTCCAGCACCTGGGCCAACACCACGCCCACCGCGATAAACAGCGTCAGCTCGCCCAGCAGCCAGCCCTTTCGCGGCCAGAACGGCAGGCTGCGCTTCCAACTGGTGTAGGCTGACGATTGTCGTCTCGGCGGAGCAACCTTGTCGACCAACAGAGCCGAGGCGCTTTGCATCGACGTCGGCTGCGAACTCGGCGCGGGCGCAGCAGCAACAGTGACGGCCGGCAAGGCAACGATCAGCATCGCCGCGGCCGCGATGGCTATTTGCAATTTCACTTTGGTGCTTCGTTTTCGCATTCGGTTTTTTCGGCTATTCTGTTATTTGGAAAAGTTTCGCGGACGCTTCGTCCACGTGGCGGAAGTACACTTCCAGCACCGCGTCGTTGTAACCGAGCGGCCGGGTGAGTGTGGTTTGTTCTGCGGTGACGATCGACTTCCATGAATCGGCCTGGTCGCCCATTACGTCATCCATTACGTGCCCGCCAGCAACGATCATCAGCGGGATGAAGTTCACTCGGCCTGTTTCGACGGCCATGGCTTTGGCCAGTGCGAGTTTCCCGGTTCCCGGGCTGCCCTCGACCGAACAGACCAGCACGTTTTCGTACTTTGCTTCGATCGCATCGGCAAATGCGACGATCTGCGCGTTGAATTGCGGGTAGCGATTGTTGCCGTGGGCGATGATCACGTTGATGGCTTCTTTGTCAATGTCGGCCTCAACGGCTGCGATCACGGCGACAATGTCTTCGTCGCTTGTCAGCAGCGCCTTGCCGACGGCGGTTTTGATGTTGCCCGTGTCTACCTGGTCGATCTCGCGGAATTCCTGACCCGGCGCGACGTGCAGCGACTGGAACACCGCCCGCTCACAGCCGGCCGCTGACAAGTCGCCGACGACTTCGGCGAGGCTCTGCGTGGCCACGCCGCGGGCTGCGAGTTTCCTGCGGATAAACTCTGACGTGAACGCCCATCGGATATCCCGGCCGGGGTATCGCTGGGTGGCCTTGGCGTCGATGTAATCGAAAACCTCGCGTGCTGCGGGCACGGACGTGCCGAACGCCACGATCACGAGTGTCGGCGCCGCCATGGCGGGCGCCTCAGGTTGATTGCATCCGTTTGTCATGCTCATGGTCATTCCTAACCCAATTGCCGCGAGAATCATTCTTCGTGTCCGTAAGTTCATTCGTCTGTCCTTTTGTTTAGGGTTGTGTCCTTGGCCAGAACGGCCAGTGCGTTGACCGCCGCGGCCGCGACCGGGCTTCCGCCGCGAGGCCCGACATTGGTTATGCTGCACAAATCGCTCTCGGCCAGGGCCTGCTTGCTCTCGGCGGCGCCCACAAAGCCGACCGGCAGACCGACCACCACGGCCGGGCGAATGTTCCGCGTCTCGGCTAGCTCCAGCAGCTTCCAGATAGCCGTCGGCGCGTTGCCGACCGCTACGATCGAACCGTTTAGCTGCTCGCCCATCAGCTCGAACGCCGCCGCGGCGCGGGTGCAGCCGGCTGCCTTGGCTGCGGCGATTATTTCGTCATCGCGAATTCGACAGACAACCTCGCACTCACTCCGCGTGATCCCAGCCTGCAGCATGCGAACGTCGCAGAAAATCGGCCGACCGTCGCGAATCGCACGGACGCCTCGCTCGATTGCCTCCGGGTTGATCCGCAGCGTTTCGGCGAAGCTCACGTCGGCAGACGCATGCACCACCCGCCGCACAACCGGCAGGATCGTCGCGGGCAAGTCCAGCCCGGCAAGTTTTTCGTCGATGATCGCGTGGCTGCGTCGCTCGATGTCCGCCCCGCCGGCGGGCAAGCCCTCGGCCAGCGGATGAGACCACTCTGTATTGGTTGGATGGTTCATGATTATTTCACACAATTCCTGCAATGGTCCACGAAGCGGCTGGCCGCATCGGGTCGGCTAGCCCAGTGCAAATGCACGTAGCTGGCCAGGATGTTCGCCCGCCGGAATCCCTCGGCCTCGACGGCGTCGCTGCGCCTGCGGCGAAGATCGTAGACCTTCTGCCAGCCTGCCGATTCGAGTTCGTCCGAAACGATCGTCGAATAGTGAAACTCATGGCCGCGGATAGTCTCGCCCCGCCGGCCCCATGGCGTGTCCAGCCGCATCGTCACCTCGACGTAGCCCAGCGTCCGCAGACGTTCGAGCTTGCGGGTGACGATGGGGATCAGCCCGACCATCGGCAACTCGTCGCCTGCATCGTTGCGAATCGCCCGGCCGAGATACATCAGCCCGCCGCACTCGCCGTAGATCACGCCGCCTGACTCGCCGAATTCGCGAATGGATTGACGCATTGTTTCGTTGGCGGCCAGCGCCTCGGCGTAAAGCTCCGGGTAACCGCCCGGCAGGTACACGCCGGCTAGGTCGGCCGGCAGTTGCGCGTCGGCCAGCGGCGAGAACGGAACCATCTCGGCCCCGGCCGCGGTCAACGCTTCGAGATTATCCTGGTAGGCGAAGTGGAATGCGGCGTCCCGGCCAACGCCGATGCGGATGGCCGGCTTGGCGTTCGGTGCTGGAGCATCGGTCGGCTGCAATTCGACGGCGCCGGCAGCTTTGAGAATAGCATCGAGATCCAGATACTGCTCGCAGGCGTCGGCGAGCGCGTCGACCTGGTCTTCGCTGAGCGATTCGGCGTCGGCAGAGACCAGCCCGAGGTGCCGGCTGGGCAGGGTTGGCAGTGACTCGCGCGGCACGGCCCCCAAAAGTGGCGGCAAATTCTCCGCAGCCAAAGCATCACTCATCCACTCGCGGTGTCGGTCCGAGCCTGCATGGTTGGCGACGATGCCTACGACTCGCACTGCGGGGTCGAATTCAACAAAGCCCTTGACCAGCGGCGCGATGGTCCGCGCCAGGCCGTGCGAGTTCACCACCAGCACCACGCCCGCGTCCAGCCAGGCTGCGATCTCGCCGGTCGAGCCGGAATTGTCGGTCGGGTCGCTGCCGTCGAACATGCCCATCACGCCCTCGACGATAGCGACGTCTGCACTGCCGGCAGCGCGGGCGAACAGTTGTTCCACGTAAGAGCGGTCGGACATCCAGCCGTCGAGGTTGTAGCAAGGCCTGCCAGCCGCACGCGTTAGATACGTCGGGTCCAGGAAGTCCGGCCCGACCTTGAACGGCTGGACCCTAAGGCCACGTCGACTCAGTGCGCGAACGATCCCCAGCGTCAGCGACGTCTTGCCGACGCCGCTGGACGTTCCTGCGATCACGATGGCTGGGATGGCGCGGCTCATAATTCCACCCCCTTCTGCGCTGCGATGCCCGCCTGGTAGCCGTGCTTGACGCATCGAATTTCGCTGACCGTGTCGGCCTTCGCGATTAGCCGCTCGGTCGCGCCGCGCCCGGTGAGCACCACAATCTTGCCCGTCTCGGCGTGTTGCAAAACAGCCAGCACATCGTCTTCGCCGAGCAGGCCCTTGGCGACGGCGGTACAGATTTCGTCGAGGATCAGCATGTCGATCTCGCCGGCGGAAATAGCCGCTGAAGCCAGTTCGAGCGTTTCCGCAGCGGCCCGTTGGTGTTCGGCGAATTGTGGCGCGTCGGCCGACGGCACGAAACCCGCCCCGCCCTGCGTGACTTCAACGCCCAGCCGGGCCAGTGCGGCCAGCTCGCCGGTGTTCGGATCGTTCTTGATGAATTGGATCACGCAAACGCGCAGACCGTGGCCAACCGCTCGCAACGCCATACCGAGCGCCGCGGTGGTCTTGCCCTTGCCGTCGCCGGTGATAATCAAGACTCGGGTTTTATCGTTCATTGGTTCATCCCAATTCATTCCATGCGACCGCCTTGGCCGCACGGTTACTGGCAAATATCAAAAATCGGGGTCGATCTTTCATTGGTTCGCTCCGATCCGTTCGATTGCCTCAATTACAAGCACGCGCCCGCCCAGAATGATTGCTGCGAAAACCAACGTCGCGGCCAGGAAGAGGCGATTCGCTTTGCGGATGTGCTGGTGTCCGATCGGTTCGGTGTTGTCGCCGAGGGTAGGGTGTTCGACGATCTTCCCGCCGTATGGCGCTGGCCCGCCCAGTTGCACGCCCAGTGCGCCTGCGAAGGCGGCCTCGCCCCAGGCCGAGTTCGGGCTGGAATGCAGGCCGCGATCGCGAAGGCAGATCGCCATCGCTCGCCTGGCGCGCCCGCCCGTCACGCCGGCCGCCAAGGCGACTACCGGTCCGGTGAGCCTGGCCGGTATGAAATTCGCCACGTCGTCGAGCTTCGCTGACGCCCAGCCGACGCGGAGGTATCGTTCGTTCTTGTAGCCGACCATCGAATCCAGCGTGCTGACGGCCTTGAACGCCACGGCGCCGACGGGCCCGGCCAGCGCGGCGAAAAACAGCGGCGCAGCCACGCCGTCGATAAAATTCTCGGCCACCGATTCGACTGCAGCACGACTGACACCGGCTGCGTCCAGCGCGTCTGCGTCGCGACTGACGATTCGCCCCACGAATGCCCTTGCTGCGTCCAGGTCGTCGCCTGCCAGCGCAACTTGCACGCGCCGACTGTGGCCGACCATGTCGCGAACCGCCATGCAACTGGCGATGATCAGGATCGAAACCACGTCGCCGGCCAGCGGATGAATTCGTCCTGCGCCGTAGACCACCGCCCAGCAAATGCCTGCACTGATCGCGATGGTTGCAATGGCCAGCACCAAACCGGCCGTGCGCGTATCGCCCATCAGCCGACGCAGCGCACGCTCCAGCCGAGTTATTAGCCAGCCCATCGCCCGCACCGGGTGCGGCAGCCATTGCGGATCGCCGAGTAGCAGATCCAACATCACCGCCGCCAGGATTTGGTATTCCAACCGGATCACAAGCCCATTGCCTCATAGATACGCTTGACGTCGATGCTTTCCCGCACGACCGCGGCCAGGCGATCCAGAGCGGGTTCGATTTCGTAGATTGCCTGAGGCGTTTCGAGCGGGGCCAGCCCGCGCCGCACTCGCAGCCGATTTATCCACCAGCGGCGGAATTCGTCGGCGTCGAACACGCCGTGCATGTACGTGCCCCAGACCATCGCCTCGTCAGACGAAATACCGCACACCTCGCCGCCGGCGGTGCGGAACATCGCCTCGCCGTCGCCCGCACCGGTCCGGCCGTGATGAATTTCATAGCCTCTCACCGCCAGCCCGGTCGCAACGTGCGCAGCTTCGGTCCGAACGAGCGTTTTTTGCCCGGCCAGCGTGGTCGATACGTCCAGCAGGCCCAGCCCGACCTCACTTGGCGCGTCGGACTCGATCCGATCCGGGTCGAGGATCTCCCGCCCTAGCATCTGGAACCCGCCGCAAATTCCGACGATCTCGGTCTGGCCAGCTTCGGCCAGTCGGCCCAGCCGCGCCGCCAAGCCAGAGGCTTTCAGGTGCGCCAGGTCGCCCAGCGTGTTCTTGCTGCCGGGCAGGATCACCGCGCCGGGGCTGCCGAGTTGGTCTGCCGAGCGAACGATGCGCAGATGCACGTCCGGCTCGATACGAAGCGCGTCGATATCGGTGAAGTTCGATATATGCGGCAGGTCGATAACGGCCACTTCAACGCCCGGCTGGTCGGTCGCCGAAGCATCCAGCGCGCCGCTCTTGAACTCGACCGAGTCTTCCTCGGGCAGGCCGAGATTGGGCAGGTAGGGCACGACGCCGAACGTGTCCTTGCCGGTGTATCGCCTGGTGAACTCGACGGCCGACGCCAGCAGCGACGCGTCGCCGCGGAAGCGATTGATCACGAACCCGGCCACCATCTGGCGCTCCCACTCGGCGAGCACTTCCATCGTGCCGACGAACGATGCGAACACGCCCCCGCGATCGATGTCGCCCACCAGCAGCACGGGCGAGGCGGCATGGCGGGCCATGGTCATGTTCACGATGTCGTGATGCTTGAGGTTCACCTCGCCGGGGCTGCCAGCCCCCTCCAGCACGATCGCGTCGTACTGGTCGGCCAGCGAATCGTAGCAGTCGCACGCGGCGACGAACGCCTCGGGTTTGTAGCGGATATATTCGCCGACGCGCATGTTACCGACCGCCCGGCCGCGAACGATCACCTGGCTGCCCGTGTCGGAATTCGGCTTGAGCAGGATCGGGTTCATTCGCACGTCCGGCTCGAGCCGGCAGGCCTGGGCCTGCGTGACCTGGGCGCGACCCATTTCGCAGCCGTCGTGGGTGACGAACGAATTGAGAGACATGTTCTGGGATTTGAACGGCGCGACGCGAACGCCGTCCTGCATGAGGATGCGACACATCGCGGCGGCCAGCACGCTCTTGCCAGCGTTGGAACTGGTGCCCTGGAACATGATCGCCGGTGTGCGGCGTTTGGGTGCGGCTGGTGCCTTGCCGGCCAGCACGCTTTGCAATGTTTCAACGAGGCGTTGGTTCTCCTCCGCCGTGCGCACGGCTACGCGGAAGAATCGCTCGCCGAGCCCTTCGTAGTTGTCGCATACGCGGATGGCGATGCGCTTGGCCAGCATTTTTTCGGCAAGCTGAGGCGAGCTGGGTTGGGCCGCATCGAGCTTGACCAGCAGGTAATTCGCCTCGCCGTCGAAGATCGTCAGCCCGCCGATTTCACGGAGCGATGCGGTAAGTTGCTCGCGGTTTTCGCGCACGGCTTGTCGGGTGCGATGGGCGTAGTCAGCCTCGGCGAACACGGCCGCTCCGACGGCCTGGGCCAGCGAATTGACCGACCAGGGCGTGAGCAGGTTGCGGATAGCGACTGCCAGATCGGGCGGCGCGACCGCCAGGCCCAGACGCAGGCCTGCAATCGCGTAGAATTTCGTCAGCGATCGGAGTACGACAGTGTTCGGCAGCGCGTCGGCTACGAGCGACTCGGCCTGGTCGTCAAAATCCATGAACGCTTCATCGATGACAAAAAACGTCTCGGGATGTTCAGCCGCGAACTGCCGAAACGCCTCTGCCTCAAAGCCCACACCGGTTGGGTTGTTCGGCCGACCGATCAGCACCACTTCGTCGCCGGCGAGTCGCTCGCCCAGTGCAGACCAGTCGATTATAAAGCCAGTCTGTTCGGACAGCAGGATGGTTTCGACGGCTTTGCTCGACTGCCGGGCAGCGGCGAGGTAGTCGATGTAGCAGGGCACGGGGATGACTGCACGCGGGCGATCGATCACGCGCATCAGCGCGAAAAGGATTTCCGACGAGCCGTTACCGGCCACGATGCGATCGGCCGGGCAGCCGTAGGCGACGGCGGCGGCTTGGACAAATTCCGTCGAGTGCGGATCGGGATAATGCAGAATCGTTTCCAGGTTCCGGCTGATGATCGCGCGGAGCGATTCGGGCGGCCCGAGCGGATTGATGTTGGCCGAGAAGTCCAGCAACTCTTGCGGCCTGCATCCGGCACGCTCGGCCAGTTCGCGCAAATTTCCGCCATGGCCGGTGGTCATATCCACGCCCCCTGCGCCAATTGCTGAACGGGGTAAACGCTCAACGTCAGCAGCGTCGCAAGCTCGGCCAGCTCGCACGAGGCGCCCATCGTATCGCCGGTAGCCCCGCCTATTTTGCGGTGGCACTGAATGCTGAACGCGCCCACGACCGCCACGGCCACAGCGGCTGCGACCACTCCCGCCAAGCCCAGCACTGCGTAGCCGCCGACGCCGGCGACGACGCATGCCAGCAGAGCCTCCCACCATCGACGGCGGGCCAGGAACATCGCGCCAAGCCCGCTTTTGGGGTTGGCCGAAGGGAGGATCACCATGCCCACCAGCATCGCACATCGACCGGCCAGTGGGGCCAGCGCCGCAGACCGCCACAGCAGCGGGCGATCCATGCAGCCGAAGCTAACGCCCTTGCCGATCAGGACCATCACCATAACCGCCACGCCCATCGCGCCGATGTGGCTGTCCTTCATGATCTCCAAAATCCGCTCGCGCGGCCGGCTGGAGAAGAAACCGTCGGCCGTGTCGCTAAGCCCGTCGGCGTGCAGCCCGCCACTGATGGCCCACATCGCCGCGACCAGAGCCAAGGCTGCGACGGGTTCGGGCACGATCATCACCAGGCCGAACGCCAACGCGCCGAGCCCAGCGCCGATCACCGCGCCGACAACGGGGAACATCGTACCGCTGGCGCAGAGCGTCTCGGTCGAGCCGCCATTTCGGCCGACCGGAACGATCGTCAAAAATCCGAATGCCGCCAGTAGTCGTTTCATAATTTCACCTCGTAACGCCGCGTGCGTTACTCATCCGCCTCGCTGACATGGGCCTCTTCGAAGGTCGCCACGTCGGTCAGCAGTCGCCCGGCCGCCTCGATCAGGCTCATCGCCAGGGCGGCGCCCGTGCCCTCGCCCAGGCGAAGGTTCAGGTCCAAAAGCGGCTCCTTGCCCAGATGCGTGTGCATGGCGCGATGGCCTTGCTCGACGCTGCGATGGGCAGCCACGATATAATCGCCCGCCGCCGGCGCCAGCGCGTGGGCGATCAGCGCCCCGGCCGTCGAAATGAAACCGTCGACCACCACGGGCTTTCCCTGAGCGGCCGCTGCGAGCACCAGCCCGGCGATGCCGCCGATTTCGAACCCGCCCACCTTGGTCAGCACGTCCAGTGCGTCAGCCGGGTCGGGCGAGTTGAGGAGAATTGCCTTTTCGATCACTGCGATTTTGTGTTGAAGCTGCTCGTCGTCGATGCCCGTGCCGCGACCGGTAACGTCGGCCACGGATGCACCGGTAAGCACAGCCACGATCGCCGTCGAGGGTGTGGTGTTGGCGATGCCCATATCGCCCGTGCCGAATACGTCGGTCGTCGCGCCGAGTTCGTTGGCCACTTCGATGCCTGCCTCGATAGACGCCACCGCCTGCTCGCTTGTCATCGCCGGACCGGCAGCTATGTTCGCCGTGCCGAGCGCGATCTTCTTGTTGATAATCTTGCCCGCCCGGGCCAGTTCGTCCATGTCGGCCGCGATGCCCAGATCGACCACAACCACGTCCGTGCCGGTCACCTTGGCCATGGCGTTGATGGTGGCCATTTCCCCCACGATGCCGAACACCATCTGCGGCGTGACTTCCTGGGGATATTTGCTGACTCCCTCGGCCGCCACGCCGTGATCGCCGGCCATGGTCACCACGGTTCGCCGCGCCAATTGCGGCGACATCGATCCGGTCATGCCCGCCAGGTCAATCGCCAGGTCCATCAGTCGGCCCATCGCCCAGTGAGGCATGATAAGCTGGTCGAGCCTGGCCCTGGCCTGGTCGCGCAAGGCTGCGTCCTGCGGAGTAATTTTCGCCAGTGTGTCTTGCAGCAAACTCATTGCCCATTCCTCTCGGTCAAGATGGTCGCTCTCACTGCCAAAATGCTTTTTAATAGAAGCTATGCTTTCAAATGCAGGGGGATTCCACACGATACCAGCGTAACCACGTCGGCCTCGGCGGCGATTATCTGGTTTACCCGCCCGACCAGGTCGCGATACCGGCGGGCCAGGGCGTTGTTTGGCACGATTCCCATGCCCACTTCGTTGGTGACCATGACGACCGTACCGTTATGCGCCCGGCAGGCCGCGAGCAGTTCACCGACGGATTTTCTCACGTCATCTTCAGTGAAGTCGCTGCCGGCCTGGTCGGCCTGGTGCATCAGATTGTTCACCCACAGCGTCAGGCAATCGATCAGCAGCACGTCGTGATCGGCTGCGTTGATGGCGGCTGGCAGGTCGAGGGGCTGTTCGATCGTATCCCACCCGCGGTCGGCCCGCGCGAGTCGATGGGCTTCGATGCGGCTGCTCATTTCCTCGTCGATAATGGGGCAGGTGGCGACGTAGACCCGCCGGCCGGGACGCAACTCGGCGAGTTTCTGGGCGTAGTCGCTCTTGCCGCTACGACAGCCGCCCGTTACCAGGACGATCTCAGCCACGGTCGGCCTCCTTCCGCAGCGGCGTGTCGCTCATGGAGACCAGCACGCCCTTGCCGTCAAACAGTTGAAGCTCGGTCACCGACGCGTACGGCGGGGCGAACAGCACGTACTTCGACGCGGGCAGTCCCAGCAGATGGCAGAGCATCGTGCGGATGACACCGCCGTGGGTGACTACCAGGACAGTCTCGACCGGCTCGGCGGCCAGGCGATCGGCCAGTGCGTTGACTCGCCTGCAAAAATCGCCGATCCCTTCGCCTCCAGGAAATGTGAATGCGTCGTCGAACTCGGCCCACTGGTCAATGGCGGCCGGGTCGTCGGCGCGGATGTCATCGAAGGTTTTGCATTCCCACCGGCCGAAATCGATCTCGGCCAGGTTTGGCTCGACGGCATAGTCCAGCCCGGCCAGCTCGGCCGTGACTCGCGCCCGTTGTAGCGGGCTTACCAGGCGAACGTCGGCGGTGCGATCTGCATTGGCCAAGGCTGCTGCCTGCCGGCGGCCGCGGGCGGACAGCGGCGCGTCGGTCGAGCCAAGAAACTTGCCCTGGAACTCGGCTGCAACTTCAGCATGTCGTATCAACAGCAGTCGGCTGGCCATGTCGGCGCGCGCTCCTCGTAGCAGGGGCAATGAAAAAAGCTCGCCTTCGAGTGGGCGAGCCGTCAGGACTCAGCGCGAGGCCGCGCAATAAAAAATACGGCCTTCCCTCGAAGGTACGCCAAAGGCGTCTCTTGGTGTCCTGACTTACGGGTCATCCTACTGGCCGCTGCCTTCCCATCCCATTTCGGGACAGTGGCGTTCGAGGCGGCTTTCGTCACCGATCACAGTGGCGGGGCCGTGCTGGATTTTCACCAGCTTCCCAGTCTTTGCTAGCAAAGACTGTCCTGATCGTATCCAGCCAATCAGACGGGGTCAAGATGAAACAATTTGTCCGCCAGCCAGACTGGGCGCTTGACGTGTCGAATTAAAGCGGCTATCGTTCTCCCGTTGCAGCATACCGGAACACGGTGAAAATCCGTGGCGGACCCGCCGCTGTAATCGGCGAGGCGCAGGAGATAGCTAACAGCCACCACTGTCGGGACTTATCCCGGCGGGAAGGTGCTCCAGGCGTTGACGACCCGAGAGCCAGAAGACCTGCTGCGACGTAACTGGGAATAAAAACGAAATCTGACGGTAAAGGGTTTCGGTGGACGAAATACGTCTGCCGAAGCTCTTTTTTTATTACACTTTTGTAATACCACAGGCGCGAGCCCGTGGATTTTAACTTGGGCGTTTCAACCAACAAGGAGCAATCATGAGCAAGCCCAAACAGCGTAAAGGCGTTATCGCCTATCGCAAAAGCTGCAAGGCCAAAGGTGTCGGCCTGTCCCATTACATTCTCATGGACAGGAAGGCGAAGTAATGCAGCCACGCAGCGCAGAGACGAACGGTGCGGCGGCCCCCTCGCGGGGCCGCTTCGCCAACACCGGCAACGGACCGAAATTCGACGTGCTTGATATCGGCCACGATAATTACGCAGCCATCATAGAAGCCGACACCGCCTTCTGGTCGCTCGCGCCCAAAGACCAACTCGCCGACACGCTCGGCGGAGGGGCGCTGGTCAAGGCATTCAAAAAAAAGCAGAAGCAGTTCGCCGACGAAATGCAGGCGCTGCGGTTCGGCCTGACGCCATCGGCCGTCTACTTCAACCCAACCGAGCGGTGCAACCTGAACTGCACGTACTGCTACATTCCCGAGAAGATGCGGCGCGACGGCAAGCACATGTCGGCCCGCAAACTCGCCGAAGCCCTCGAACTGCTCAAGAGCTACTTCCGCACGACCATGCCGAAAGGCTCGCTGCCGCAGGTCATATTCCACGGCTCCGAGCCGATGCTCAACCGCGACGCAGTCTTCGCGGGCATCGAGCAATACAGCAAAGATTTCCGCTTCGGCGTGCAGACAAACGCGACGCTGCTGGACGATGAGGCCGTGGAGTTCCTCACCAGCCGCGACGTGAGTATAGGCATTTCGCTGGACGCGCCGACCGCCGCAATCGCCAACAAGTCCCGCCGAAACTGGGACGGCCAGGGCGTGTACGACAAGGTGATCGAGGCGATGGAACGCCTGAAGGGCTATCACGGCTGGAGCGTGATCTGCACGATCTCCAGCGATAATGTCCGCCACCTGTCCAAGCTGGTGGACTTTTTCCACAAGCATGAGGCCCCCACCTGCCTGCTGAATATTCTGCGATGCACGCTGCCTCGCTCGCGCACCGTCAAGCCGACCGACGCGACGGCGGCGAAGTATTTCCTGGCCGCCCTCGACCGGACGTACGAACTTTACCAGCAGACCGGTCGCAAACTGCCCGTGGCGAACTTCTCCAATATCCTGCTGGCGATCGTCGCCCCGACGGCCCGCAAGCTGATGTGCGATATTTCCCCGTGCGGCGGCGGGCGATGCTTCTTCGCGCTCGCGACCAACGGCGACCTGTTCCCGTGCAGCGAGTTCATCGGCCTGAAGGATTTCCGCGGCGGAAACCTGTTCCGCAACGACATCCCCTCGGTGCTGGCGAGTAAAGCCTTCCGCACCGTCACCGAGCGGAAAGTCGAAGACATCGACCCGTGCAACCGCTGCGCGATCCGGCATTTTTGTGGCTCGCCATGCCCGGCAGAGGCTCACGAAATGAACGGCTCAATGGAACGAACGGGCGCGTTCTGCGAGTTCTACGAAGAGCAGGTTCGCTACGCGTTCCGCCTGATCGCCGATGGCCGGGAGGATGCATTCCTCTGGGACGGCTGGGACAAAGACACGAAGCTATCTTTCAGCATGTAGAGCTTTTCTCAATTACAGTTCCGCTAACGAAATCGCAGCCGGGCAAATGCCCGGCCGTGACTTGTTTAGCATGGATCCACCGCCACAACCCCCAGGCGCAAATTGACTCGGGCCGCATCGGCCGTGTAGGATGGGCACTGCAAGTCGTTCTTACAGTTCCCTCCCAGGCCATATGTCAAAGCGCTGCGGACGGAGCCATTGAAGGAGCAAACTAAATTTGAATCTGGGACTGACAAAACACGGCCGACGGGAATTGATCGCCGCGACGCTAATCGCCGTCGGTCTTTGTGCGATTACCGCAATGGCGGCGACGAGATATTCGCCACTGTTCTGGCCGATGAAGGCTGCGGTGATCCTGATCTGGCTATGGGTGTTGTGGTTTTTTCGCGACCCGCAGCGACAGATCCCCAGCGAGCCGGGCTTGTTCATCAGCCCCGCTGACGGGCGGGTGGCCGATATAACGCCCCTGGGAGCCGAGGGCCCGCTCGGACGCGAGGCGATGCAAATAGGCATCTTCATGAACGTCTTCAGCGTACACGTCAACCGCGCGCCGTGCGCCGGGCGGGTCGAATCCGTGAAACACCTCGACGGCGCGTTCATGGACATTCGCAAGGCCGAAGCGATCCTGAAAAACGAATCGACTACCATTCGTATGATGCACCACTATGATGGGTGCGATTATCCGATCATCGTCCGCCAGGTCGCAGGCCTGGTCGCCCGACGAATAGTGACCGACCTGTCGCCAGGGCAATCGCTTGAGCGCGGCGAGCGAATCGGCATGATCAAATTCGGCTCGCGGCTGGAGATTGTCGTCCCGATCGAACTGGTCGGCGAGGTGCGCGTGCAAGTGGGTCAGCGTGCCTGGGCCGGGCGAACGATATTGATATCAACAAACAATAGCGAGAAAGCCTGATGGAAGAACATCCCCAACAGCAGCAGGAACAGGACACGCAAGACAAACCCATGCGTTCGATGCGCGGGCGGCCTTCCCACCGTCGCCGACGTGGCCGGCGGATGCTGGTCAGCACGGCCGCCCTGCCTGCGCTGCTGACGATCATGAACGGGCTTTCTGGTTTTGCGTCGATCCACTTCGCCACCAAGAGCGCGCTCGGCCAAGCCGATCCTCGGAACCTGAGCATCGCCGGTTGGCTGATCGTAGCGGGAATGGTTTTCGACATGCTGGACGGACGAGTCGCACGCATCACGCGAAAAGTCAGCGAATTCGGCGAGCAACTCGACAGTTTGTGCGACATGATAACGTTCGGCGTGGCGCCGGCCATGCTGATGGTGCAGACTGTTCTGATGGTGCTGCGCGGACACATCGACCGCATCGACATCATGCCGGGCAGCGGGCTGGGGGTCGAGCGAGTGATCTGGTGCCTGGCGGCCCTCTACGTCGCCTGCACCGCGTTGCGGCTGGCGCGATTCAACGTGGAAACCGACCCGGACGAATCATCACACATGGCCTTCCGCGGCCTGCCGTCGCCTGCGGCGGCCGGGGCGATCGTAGCTCTGGTGATGTTGTTCGCGGACTTCGAGGCCGAGCAAACCGGCTGGCGATCTCAGCCGTTTGCGCTGGCGACCGTGAGCGTCACCCTGCCGTTGATGACGCTGCTGGTGGCGCTGCTGATGGTCTCATCCATTGCGTATCCGCATCTGTTCAACCAATACATGCGCACCAAACGGCCCTTCGGGTTCATCGTGAAACTTGTGCTGGTGATCCTTGCAGCCGTCCTCGCGCTCTTCACGACCGCAGCGGTGGCTGCCGTCGCTTATGTGTTGTCCGGGCCGGTGAGACACTTCTGGCTCGCCCGCAAGAAGGCCCGCCAGGGCTGAAACATTTCACGATTGAGGCCGCTTAGTAGTGGACCTTGCCTATCTTGAGTTTGAATTGCCTCGTCCGGTTTACCATCAGCACCGCCGCTGCCATTGAATGCAGCTTAGCGTCGGCCGAGTCGGCCCGGCTGGTGAGCACGACGGGCGACTTGGCGCCGACCAGCAGACCCAACAGCCGGCGACCGCCAAGATAGACGAGCGACTTGGCGAGTATGTTGCCCGCTTCGATAGTCGGCACGAGCAAAATATCTGCCTGACCTGCGACGGGGCTGTCGATTTTCTTGAGCTTGGCCGCAGCCGGCGAAATTGCGTTATCCAGCGCGAAAGGCCCGTCGACCTGGCAGCACGGAACGTACTGCCTGCGAGCGGCCATCGCACTCAGAGCAGCGGCCTCCAGCGTGGCGGGCATGGACGGGTTGACCAGCTCGACGGCCGCCAGCACGGCTACCTTCGGATTCACAAAACCGAAAACGGAACTGAGATAAACCGCATTGAGAAGTATCTCCGCTTTCTGCTCGAGGTCTGGCGCGATGTTCATCGCAGCGTCGGTGATGAACAGCAGTCGACCTTCGTCAGCAAGCTCCGCGACGAAAACGTGGCTCAAGACCGACCCGCTCCGCAGGCCGTAGTCGCGATTCAACACGCCTCGCAGAAAATCGTCCGTGTGGATGTACCCTTTCATCAGGATGTCGGCCTCGCCGCTGGAAACCAGCTGCACCGCCTTGGCGACGGCCTTGATCGGGTCGGGCTCGTGGACGATTGTCGCCTCCGCCTCTTCCAGCGAGACACCGGCTGCCTCGGCTTTTTGGCGAATCTCGGCTTCGTCCCCAACCATTATGGCTGTGGAGATTGTCCTCTTTCGCGCCAGACCGACCGCCTCGATCACGGAGGTATCCTGCGCGACCGCGATCGCCACCTTGCGCAGCGGATGCAGCTCGACGACATCCACAAGTTCTTCGAAGTTTCTCATCTTCGCATTTGTCTCTTCCATGCGTTTCCCTTCAGGTATGTTGAGTTGAGCCGATTCTCCTCATTTTACCCGCCACCGAAAGTTTTTTCTAAATCGTCCCTGTCATATTTTAAAGCCCGGCACTGTTAGTCGAAAGCCTTTGACATCGCCCCAAACCGGCCGCTACACTGTCGCCACCTGCTGGGCGTTGAAGCCCCTCCACAGGGAAACCCCGCTTCGATCAGGCGAGTCGTTGCTCGAACCGCTCTGGCCGGACGGTCGAATCGGGAAATGGAAACGCACAATAACGACAATCAACCTTTTACTCGTAACGGAGATGAATTGATGGCCAAGAAGACCAAGTACGTCTATTTCTTCGGCAAGGGCAAGTCCGAAGGTAAGGCTTCCATGAAGGAACTACTCGGCGGCAAGGGCGCAAACCTGGCTGAAATGTGCAGCTTGGGCCTGCCCGTACCGGCCGGCTTTACCATTAGCACCGAAACCTGCGCTGCCTACTACCGCCTCGGCCGCAAGTACCCCAAAGAACTCGCCGGCCAGGTCGATGCGAACATCAAGAAGCTCGAGAAGTTCACGGGCAAGACCTTCGGCAAGGGCAAGAATCCGCTGCTGGTTTCGGTACGCTCCGGTGCGGCCGTCTCCATGCCCGGCATGATGGACACCGTGCTGAACCTCGGCCTCAATGACGTGACGCTCAAGTCGATGATCGAGCTGACCGGCAACGAGCGGTTCGTGTGGGACTCCTACCGCCGATTCATGCAGATGTACGGCGACGTGGTTTTGGGAATGGAACATCACGATTTCGAGAACGCACTGCAAAAGGTGAAGAAAGCCCGCAAGGCCAAGCTCGACACGGACCTGAACATCGCAGGACTCAAGCAGGTCATCACGGAATACAAGAAGGTCTACAAGAAGGCCCGCAAGTCCTTCCCTCAGGATGCCCGCAAGCAGCTCCAGGGCGCGGTCGACGCGGTGTTCGGATCGTGGCACAATGACAGGGCGAACAAATATCGCGAACTGAACGACATTCGCGGCCTGCTAGGCACGGCCGTCAACGTCCAGACCATGGTCTTCGGCAACATGGGCGACAACTGCGGAACGGGCGTTGCGTTCACACGCGACCCCGCCACCGGCAAGAACGTCTTCTACGGCGAGTACCTCATGAACGCCCAGGGCGAAGACGTAGTGGCCGGCATCCGCACGCCAGAGCCCATCTCGAACCTGAGCAAGCAGGACCCCAAGAGCTACAAGGAACTCCTCGCGATCCGTAAGAAGCTCGAGACGCATTACCGAGACATGCAGGACGTCGAGTTCACGATCGAAAACGGCAAGCTGTACATGCTCCAGACGCGTAGCGGCAAGCGCACCGCAGCGGCGGCCATCAAAACCGCAGTGGACATGGCCAAAGAAGGCCTGATCAGCGAGAAAGAGGCCGTCCTGCGAGTCGACCCCAAGTCGCTGGACCAGCTGCTGCACCCGACGTTCGACCCCAAGGCCGAGTCGGCCGCCAGGCTGATCGCCAGGGGCCTGCCCGCAAGCCCCGGCGCCGCGACCGGCAAGGTTGTTTTCTCGGCCCATCACGCCGAAGAAATGGTCGAGCTTGGCGAATCGGTGATCCTCGTCCGCATCGAAACCTCTCCCGAAGATATCGGCGGGATGGATGCGGCGAAGGGCATTTTGACCAGCCGAGGCGGCATGACCAGTCACGCGGCGGTCGTCGCTCGAGGCATGGGCAAGTGCTGCGTGGCCGGCTGCGGCGATATTAGGATCGACTACAAGAAGAAGACCCTCACCGCCGGCGGCAAGGTGATCAAGGAAGGCGATTGGATCAGCCTCAACGGCTCGCTCGGAACAGTGTACGTTGGACAGGTCGATACCATCGATCCGAAGTTGACCGGGCCGTTCGGCACGATCATGAAGCTGGCCGACAAGTATCGCACGCTGGGCGTCCGCACGAACGCAGACACGCCGCACGACACGGCCGTGGCGGTCAAGTTCGGGGCGGAAGGCATTGGTCTGACACGCACCGAGCACATGTTTTTCGAAGGTGATCGTATCGTCTCGATGCGAAAGATGATCCTCGCCGAAGACGAAGCCGGCCGAAAGAAAGCCCTCAAGGAACTGCTGCCGCTTCAGCGGAAAGACTTCGTGGGCATATTCAAGGCTCTCAAGGGTCGCCCGGCGACGATCCGCTTCCTGGACCCGCCGCTGCACGAATTCGTCCCGCACGACGAGGCCGGCCAGAAGCAAATGGCGAAGGCCATGGGCGTCACGCCCCGGCAGATCAAGGAAAAGGTCGAATCGCTGGCGGAGTTCAACCCGATGCTGGGTCATCGCGGCTGCCGGCTGGGCATCTTCTATCCGGAGATCACGGCCATGCAGGCCCAGGCGGTCTTCGAGGCGGCCTGGAAGGTCAAGGGCGCCAACCCCGAAATCATGATCCCGCTGGTCGGCCATGTTAAAGAGTTCACCCACCAGAAGCAGATCGTTCTGGAGATGCTCGAGAAGGTCAAGAAGGCCAAGAAGGCCAAGAAGGTTCCGTTCGATTACAAGATCGGCACGATGATCGAAGTGCCCCGCGGCGCTGTGACGGCCGACGAAATCGCCATCGAAGCCGAGTTCTTCAGCTTCGGCACGAATGACCTGACGCAGATGGGTTGCGGCTTCAGCCGCGATGATGCCAGTCGCTTCCTCAAGCAGTACGTCGACCTGGGCATCTACGAATACGACCCGTTCCAGACGCTGGATCGCAAAGGCGTGGGCGAGTTGATTCGCATCGCGGTAGCCAAAGGCCGCAAGACCCGCCCGAATATCAAGCTCGGCATCTGCGGCGAACACGGCGGCGATCCGGACAGCGTCGAGTTCTGCCATCAGCTCGGGCTCGACTACGTCTCCTGCTCGCCTTATCGCGTGCCGGTGGCCCGACTGGCCGCCGCACAGGCGGCGCTACGACACGGAAAGCCCAAGAAGCGCAAATAATCCTGGGCATCAATTGATTGACGAACCAAGAGCCCCCCGTTCCGAGCGAGGGGCTCTTGTTATGCGCTGGGCGAAGAGCATTTTAAGTTTTCGTGAAGCAATGGGGGGCACTGGCGAGGACGGCGAAGTCGGTCGATGCAGCAGCAGGCTGGAATGCGACAGATCAAACGTGAATTGCTCTAAAGGGTTACTTGCGGGCCCGCCTCTCGCTACAATAGACTGCATATCGGAAGTTCAGGGAGGTGAACCGTGAATGAAAACGCAAAACGGAATCTGAAGAACGCGATGGTGCTCGTGCTGGCCGACGGCGAATTGGCCGAAGGCGAAAAAACTTTTCTGGAGACACTGCGAGACCGGCTGGGTCTGGACGCGGCTGATTTCAGGCAGGCGGCAGCGGAGGTTCGCGAAGACCGCAAGAAAATCTCACTGCCGGCCTCGCCCGCCGAAGCCGAAGAACTGTTGCGAATTCTGGTCGAGGCAGCCAGTGCCGATGGAATCGTCACCCCAGCCGAGCGCAACCTGTTGGAGCGGATCACCGATCATATTGGCATTTCAAGATCGTCATTAGAGACGATGCTCTCGGCCGGCGCCAGCCAGGAAAGCGAAGCCGAAATTACTGCTCTCACCGATGCAATCTATGACGAGTTCACCGGCTGGGACGAGCCCACCCGCATCGAACGAATAGGCCAACTGGCAGGCTTCCCGCAAGGAGCTCTGGCGATTCTGCGTCTGTTGGAGAGCTATCGCGTGCCGGACGACGCCGAAAACTCGCTGGAACTCAAGGCGATCCTTGTTGCGCAACTGGGGCAAATCGGCGACGAGCGGGCGGTGTACTATCTGGTCCAGCAGGTTTGTATCGGCGACGGCGAAGACGAAATAACCAATGCTGCGTTGCGACAGGCCACGGCCGAAGCGATCGGCAAGATCGTGAAAGAAAATTTCACCGCAGATTCCGCGGGCATCCAAGCGGCCCGGAGGTGGTGGCAAAGCTCGGCTTCAAAACCCTATGACCACTTGGCGATATGAGTGGAAGTTACCCCAAAAACCGCTTCGCAGGCTAAATCGTTTTTTTGTATAGCTTCGAGTACCAGTTGGAAAGGATGCAAATGCCCAACCGAAATTTCGCAGACGACCGATACGACACCATGCCCTACCGCCGCTGCGGGCGAAGCGGGCTCAAGCTGTCCGCTATCAGCCTGGGCTTCTGGCAGTCTCTCGGCGATGAGGGCAATGAAGAACTCTGTCGTGAAGCCTGCTATTACGCCTTCGATCACGGTGTGACGCACTTCGACCTGGCCAACAATTACGGCCTGCCACACGGGCACAGTGAAATCGCCGTCGGCAAAATTCTCCGGGACATGCCGCGCGACGAACTGATCGTCTCCACCAAGGCGGGCTTTGAGATGTGGCCGGGGCCGTACGGCGACTGGGGAAGCAAAAAGAGCCTCGTCGCCAGCCTCGACCAGTCGCTACAGCGGCTGGGCCTGGACTATGTGGATATTTTCTATCACCACCGGGCCGACCCCGACACGCCGCTGGAAGAAACTCTCGGCGCGCTCGATCAGATCATTCGCCAGGGCAAGGCGCTGTACGTAGGCGTGAGCAACTACCGCGGGCCGCGATTCTGCCACGCCGTCGAAACCATCCGCCAGCATGACTGGGCGCCGATCACCATCCACCAGCAGAGCTACAGCATGCTCTGGCGCCACTGCGAACTAGGCTTGCTCCCGCACGCCGAACGAACCGGCACGGGCGTGATTGCATTCTGCCCGCTGTCCCAGGGCCGACTGACCGACCGCTACCTGGCCGGAATGCCGGCCGACTCGCGACGCGGACGCAGCGATGACCAAAAGTGGTATGACGAGCAAAAAGCCCTCGGAACGTGGGACAAGGTGGCCCGGCTGAACGACATCGCCGCCCGGCGCGGCCAGTCAATGGCGCAGATGGCACTGACGTGGGTGCTCCGCGACGAGCGAGTCTGTAGCGCGCTGATCGGCGTGTCGCGTCTGGAGCAGCTGAAAGAAAACCTCGCAGCCGCTACCGCCCCGCCGCTGGACGAACAGGAATTACAGGACATCGAACAGATCCTCGAAGGCTGATACCGGAACCTTTGCCAGCGTAATGGCGTATCAATGGAATTGTCGCCCGCGCCAGGAAAAACATTTGTGCGTTTGCATAGAATCTGAGACAGTTGTGGCCCGCCCGCGGCGCAGTGTGGCGGGACTACGAGCCGAACATGATTATTCCGCTGAAAACCGATTACCGCATGAGGCACAAGCCGTGGGTGAACTACGCCCTGTTGGCGATCAATGTCGTTGTATTCTTCCTGGGCTACCAGGCTGGAAGTGAAAAAGGCCTCCGCCTGGTGTACAGCTACATGCTGCACCCGGACGACCCGGCACTGGTGCAATTTTTCAGCTCGATGTTCCTGCACAGTGGCTTTATGCACCTGGCGGGCAATATGCTGTTTCTCTGGGTGTTCGGCAATGCGATCAACGATCGGCTAGGGAATGTGGGGTACCTTGCGTTTTACCTGGCCGGCGGGATACTGGCCAGCATCGGCTACCTGCTGCTGGGTGGAGCCGCCCCGGTGGTTGGCGCCTCTGGCGCCATCTCGGCCGTGACCGGCGCGTACCTGGTGCTGCTGCCCCGCAGCCGGGTTACCGTCCTGGCGATGCTGATCTACGTTTTAATGCCCTTCGAAATCCCCAGCCTGTACTTTTTGGGCTTCCAGGTAATATGGAACCTCATCGGTACGGTGGGCGGCATGACGAGGTTCACGGGCGGCGGAATCGCTTTTGCAGCTCACTTGAGCGGATACTTTTTCGGCATCGGTCTGGCGGCTGGGCTGCTGGCGCTACAGGTCTTGCCGCGCGATTCGTTCGACCTGCTGAACCTGATCAAGGCCCGCAAGCGCCGCAGCCGCTATCGTCGAATGGCTACGCAAGGCTACGACCCGTTCAGCTCGGACAGTTCCAAAATTCGCAAGCCCACCGGCCGATGGGTCGAAACCCAAACGGTCGACCAGGAGTCCAGCGAAACTCCCACCAGCCGGGAACTCGAGCTGCGTAAGGAAATTTCCAAGGCAGTCTCTCATCACGACCTGGGCGAAGCGGCCAGGTACTATCTCGAATTGGTCCAGATTGCAGACGAACCCGTCCTGCCGCAAGGCCAGCAACTCGACGTGGCCAATCATCTGATGGCCAACGAGCAGCACTCCGCAGCCGCGGACGCCTACGAGCGATTCCTCAAACACTACGGCAACTACGAATACCTCGCCGACATCTATCTGATGCTGGGTCTGCTGTATGGCCGATATCTACAGCAGTACGAACGGGCTGAGAAATGCCTTGAGCGAGCGGTCGAAGCGTTGCACGATCCGCAAAAGCTCAAACTGGCCCAAGACGATCTGCGAACCGTGCGCCGCCGTAGACGGTAGCCGTCTGCAACGAGCCAAACGCACGGCCACAAGACAAGGATGTCGCAATGTTCGGTATTCCCGCACCGCCGATGCCCCAGTGGTCCGACGCGCTAGCCTTCGGCCTGGCTGGCGGCGGCTTGATGGTCGGCGCGGTGATTTTGCTCTGGGGCAGGCTGGTCGGTCGGGCTTTTCTCTGCGGCATCGCGGTCGTGGCGGCGATCCTGATAAGTACCCCGCTTTCCCAGGAGCTGGCGTTCGACTTGCTTTGGGTTCGCCTGATATTGGCGGTTGGGCTGGCGTTGCTCACGCTGCTTATGAGCAGGTTGATCTGGGCGGTTCTGGCGGCGGGCCTGTTCGGACTGCTGGCCGAGTGCGCTTTGCTGGGGCGATGGATCGATGCGATTCCGTCCGCCCAACGCCCCAAGTTCCTGGCGGCTGGCGAATCGATAGTCGACTGGGCCGAAGGCGTGGCGTATTTCTTTGCCGACGGGCTGGGAGCGATCTGGCAACTTCACACGATCGAGACACTCATGGTGATCGGCATTGCGGCCGGAGTGCCGCTTCTGACCTGCCTGTTTTGCCGGCGACTGGCCAAAATATTCATAACCTGCCTGCTGGGCGGACTGGCCGTAGCCGGATCGCTGATCCTGGCCGTGTCGCAACTGCGACCCACCCTCTGGCCTAGCCTCCGAATTCACTGGGGTGTACTCGGCTGCATGGCGGCGACGGCGATAACCATCGGTCTGGTGCATCAGTACAGAGCGGACTTCCGCGCCGAAAAACTCCGGAAAGAAAAAGAGCAGGCCGAACAGGAAGAATCCAAGACCGAAGAATCGTCTTCCAAGTCGGATAAAAACAAAGGCGACGACTGACACGCTATGGCCCAGGTGCAACCATATCTCGGACGAGCAGCCCAATATGGTGCCGACTTCTGGCAGAAGCTCGGTGCGTTGGAGATGCCCACGCAGGGCGAATACGCCGACGCGCTGGCGGGGATGAACGCGCTGGCGGCGATGATGCTGATCGCGTGCGGCGCGGTTTATCTGCTGCGGGGCTGGAAGGTCTTCAAAATGCTGGTGCTCATCAACGCCGCGCTGCTGGGCGGGTTTATGGGTAACCAGATCGGTCGGCTTGCCAACGGCGGAAACATGCCGCTGCTGGGAGGCATTGCAGGCGGGCTGCTGTTCGCCGTGCTGGCCTGGCCGATGATGAAACTCGCTATCAGCCTCATGGGCGGGCTCGTCGGCGGACTGATCGGCTACGGAATCTGGGTATACGCCGCCGAGATCGCCAACAAGCCCTACCTGGCCGAAAACGCATGGGCCGGCGCGCTGATCGGAATGATCCTGCTCGGACTGCTCGGACTGCTGCTGTTCAAACTGGTGATTATGATCTTCACCTCGTTCCAGGGCTCGCTGATGGTTGTCTCCGGCGCGTGCGCGGTGCTGATGCGATTGAGTTTTCTGCAGCCCAAACTGCACGCCGCTATATCGAATAATTTGCATTTGCTGATGCTCCTGATCGGCGTGCCTGCGCTGATCGGCTTCGCGCTGCAATACACAGCCATGTCCACAAAGGTTCGGAAAAAGAGAAGGGCCCTGGAAGGTGGTGCCTGATAGAACCGTCGCACTACCGAACACTTCACGCTTCTCAGTTGGCATGAATTTGTCAAAATCTTTCTCCGATTGTAAAACCATCTTTCCGAACGCGTACTTTCCGAGCCGGTCGAAACCCTGGCAGCCCTGGCAATGCTGGTGGCGATGATCGCCGCATGGCGAACCGATGCGACCCGGCCCGCAGCCGAAATGCCCGAACCCGCCGAGTGAGCCTTGGACCTCGCTGCCCTCCGCCGCTATAATCGCCGCGTGATGTATCTTTATGGAGAGGCATAGCTGATGGCGTGGCGAGCATGGAGGCCTAATTCGAAGCAGTGGAAGATCGCCCCCAGATGGGACGGGGCGGACGAACTTGCGCGGAAACTCGGAGCCGCGCCACTGGTCGCCCAACTGCTGGCCAATCGCGGCGTGACCGGCGTCGATGCGGGCAAGGCGTTCCTCGATCCCAAGCTCTCCGATCTGCACGACCCGACCGAGTTGGCCGGCGCCGAACTGGCGGCCGAACGCATCGCCAAGGCCGTCGCCGACAAACGCCGAATCGTCATCTACGGCGACTACGACGTGGACGGCATCACGGCGGTGGCGATCCTCCACGCGTGCCTTCGGATGGTAGGCGGCAACGTCGGCTTCTACGTGCCCCACCGCCTCGAGGAAGGCTATGGCGTTAACGTCGAGGCCGTCCGCAAACTCATCGCCGACGGCACGGAAATGATCATCACCGTCGATTGCGGCATCAGCGCGGTCGAGCCGCTCGCCGAAGCGACCGCCGCAGGTGTCGAGGTGATCGTCACCGACCATCACAGCCCACCGCCGCCGGACGAACGCCCGAGCGTTTCGGCCATCGTCCATCCGCAGATCGGCGACTACCCCAACCCCGACCTGGCTGGTGCGGGCGTGGCGTTCAAGCTCGCATGGCAACTGGCCAGGGCTGTCTGCGGCAACCAACGCGTCGACGAACCCATGCGCGATTTCCTGCTGAACGCGACCTGCCTTGCAGCCTTGGGCACGATCGCCGACGTCGTGCCGCTTGTCGGCGAGAACCGCGCGCTGGCGACCTTTGGCCTTCGCGGCCTGTCCTCGAGCGACCACCCCGGCCTCAAAGCATTGCTGGCCTCGGCCAAGCTCGACGGCGAACAGATCAGTGCGTTCCATGTGGGCTTCGTGCTGGCCCCACGGATCAACGCCTGCGGACGGATGGGCCACGCCCGACTGGCCGTCGAATTGCTCACCGACGCCGACCCGGCCCACGCCCGCGAGATCGCCGACTACCTCGCCAAGCAGAACACCGCTCGCCAGAAGATCGAACGCGAAATCACGCAACAAGCTATCGAAATGGTCGAATCGCAAGGACTCGCCGAAGACGGGCGACGCACCATCGCGCTGTGCTGCGAACAGTGGCACGGCGGGGTAATCGGCATCGTAGCGTCGCGGCTGGTAGATCGCTTCGCACGCCCGACCGTACTGGTGGCCGTCAACGGCGACGACAAGGGCCAGGGCTCCGGCCGAAGCATTGCGGGCTTCCACATGCGCGACGCGCTGGCCGCCTGTAGCGAACATTTGATCGGCTTCGGCGGGCACGCGATGGCAGGCGGAGTACGTATCGATCCAAGCCAATTTGACGCCTTCGCCGAAGCGTTCGAGCAGTACGGCCAACAACACGGGCAACAGGAGCAACTCGGCCCGACGCTGCACATAGACGCCGAGGCGAACCTGTCGGAACTTAACCTCCAGGTAGCCAGCCACGTCGAGCGGCTCGCGCCGTTCGGCCAGGGCAACCCCACTCCGCTGGTCGCCGTTCTCGGCTGTCGCGTGCTGAGCCCGCCCAAACGAATGGGTCGCAACGGCGGAACGATCGGCCTGACTCTCGGCCAGGATAACAGCCGCATTCGCGCGGTCGGCTTCGGCATGGGCGACCTGGCCGACCTGCTCGTCGGCGTCAACACTATCGACATTGTCGGCCAGCCGGTGCTCAACCACTTCAATGGGTCCACCACCGCGGAACTCAAGCTCTCTGATGTGCATTGGGACTGATTCGAACCGGAACGAACCAACGCGTACGAGAGCGTACCTGACTGTACGAAACGGTCCTAACTGGTGCGAGTGGGTGTGAAAACGAACCAGCCTCGATGTCGCCAGGTCGTTTTTATATATAGTGTTAGTGTTTTGCATGAGCGGCTTGGGTGAAATTCGGCCGGTTGATTGGTTCACCGGTTGCTTGGTGAACTGGTCTTCACAATCGATGTTGTTATGTTGTTTCAAGCTGTTCAAATCCAAAATCAAAACTCCAAAATCGAGAGGTTAGCGCGTAGCGCGACCCTCTACCCTTACTGGGGGTGTACCTGTTTTGCGCGCGCAAACGGCACCGAACGCGGGTTGCCAAATCTCCAATCCCTTATTCAGCCAATGGCAATATAATTTGATTTTCCCTCCGCGCCTTGCGCAAAAACCAGCCGAAGTGCGCGCGCATTTTTAACCATTCCGAAGCGGTGCCCTCGCCTATGTCAAATTGAAAGAAGCCGGGGGGCACAGCCGCTTGCAAAACATTACCCAGGACACCGGCCAGCTGGATACATTCCGCGAGCAACAAGTTGCTCGCCCTACCTTGAGGGCAGGGGTACAATACCTCGTCGTGTTTTTTATAGTTTTTGTTATCTGCAATCTGAAGATGATGAACCCGGGCGGCGAAAAGGCACTCGTTGGAAAGGAAGCACCGATGGAAAAACAGGTTCGCGGCAAGGCGTTTGTCCTGGGCGACAATATCGATACGGACCAGATAATCCCGGCTGAGTTTCTCAGCTACAACCCGGCCGACAGCGACGAGCGGAAGTTCTTCGCCATGTACGCCATGAACGGCGTGCCAGTCGAACAGTCCGGCCTGCCGGACGGGCAGGTGCGCTTCGTGCCCAAAGAGGCGTTCGAGAGCGAATTCGCGGTGATTATCGGCGGGCGGAACTTCGGCTGTGGCTCGTCGCGCGAGCACGCGCCGCTGGCGATCGCCGAGGCCGGCTGCCACACGGTCATCGCCGAGAGCTACGCGCGGATCTTCTACCGCAACAGCGTCAACGGCGGGTACCTGGTTCCGCTGGAGACTGCAACCCGGCTGGTGGACGAGATCGCAACCGGCGACGAGGTGGAAGTTGACATCGAGGCTGGCACGCTGAAAAACGTCACGCAAGGCAAGAGCTACAAGCTTGAGCCGCTGGGCGACGTGGCCGAGATCATCGAAGCCGGCGGAGTGTTCAACTATGCCAAACAGTCAGGCATGTTGAAGTAGTTTTTCATATACATGACAATTCAACTATTCATAGCGCGGCGAGGCTCGGAGTCCCGCCGCGTTCTAATTCATAAACAAAAGAAGAATCTGGCCACGCAAGCGTGGGCCATGGCACCCGAGACGGGGCGACTATGAAAGAAGTCGAACGGATGAGCATTCGCAAAACAACCTACGGGCACATGGTGATATGGCAAAAGACGTTGAGCGTTTGAACATTCGCGAAGTAGCCGAAGGCGCGATCCTGACGGTTAAGGTCGTGCCCGGCTCGTCGCGCGACCGGGTGGTAGGCGTGCTGGGCGATGCGCTGAAGATCGCCACGTCGGCCGCACCCGAGAAGGGCAAGGCCAACGCCGCCGTAGCCAAGACACTGGCGGCAGCGCTGGGTGCCGACCGCCGCGACGTGGAGCTGGTCGGAGGGCAGACATCCCCACGCAAGGAATTCCTCATTCGCGGCGCGACGGCCGAGCATATCCGCCGGAAGCTGATGGGGTGAAAAGAAGAACATGCTTCTCCGCTTCGCTTAGAGAGGCATGGCACCCTGGTATTAAGCGAAGGCACTCGCTATTCCATTGCAACGCGGCGGTTTTGCCCGTTCTGTGGGAGTGTCTTGTCGCGGCGTTTCTTGGCTGCGGCGAGGAACTTTTCGATGCCTGGCGCGTCGGCGATTTCCAGCAGGTCTCGCAGCTGCATCAGCGAATCGTCGAACGAATCGATCGCGGCGAGAATCGCCTTGCGATTCGTCATAAGGATATCCCGCCACATCTCTGGATCGCCGCCGGCCAGTCGCGTCGCATCGCGGAAGCCGGTCGCGGCGACTTCGAAATCTTTGCTCTTGGGCGCCATCATCAGCAGCGAGGCCAGCACGTGCGGCAGGTGCGAAACTCGTGCGGTGGCGCTGTCGTGGGCGGCCGGCGTCATCTTGAGCGTTCGCATGCCGAGCGACTGCCACAGCGCGACGGTGCGTTTGGTAAGACGTGGCGGAGTGTTGGTGGTGGGCGTGACGATGCAGGTTGCGCCGGCGAACAGGTCGGCCCGCGCGAAAGTAACGCCCTTGTGTTCGCTGCCAGCCATCGGATGGCTGCCTACGAACGGGCCGCCCTTGCCGAGGACTCGCTCGGCGGCACGGACGACCGATGCTTTAGTCGAGCCGACGTCGGTGACCAGCGCGCCGCGCCGCAGGTGCGGGGCAATGGCGCGAAGATGCTTTTCAAAAGCGCCGACCGGCGTGGCGAGTATCACCAGGTCGCTATCGGCGACGGGGCCGGCCGGGTCGAGATGGGCCGTGTCGATCGTGCCTGCTGCAAGTGCGGCGTCCAGGCTAACCTGTCTTCGGCCGACGCCGGCGATGCGGACTGACGGGTCGTGCGCGCGAAGCGCCAGGCCGGCCGAGCCGCCCAGCAGCCCCACTCCGATGATCGTAACGTGTCTGGTTCCGCGTTTCGCCATAACTCACGTTAGGGTAGCAGCCAGCGGTTAAGGGGTCAATCGCGGGCGAACATTTCTGTCTGCGGCCAAGCGAGAATTGCCCTGATGTGATTTGCTGCAAAGAGCTAACGTGTGCCGGTAATGCCGTCGCGAGGTATTTTTACTGACAATACCGGCCGGTTATGGTAAGCTGGAATCTGAAATGGAACTCCGCCAAAGGACGCCGCTAGCGTCCTTTGTTGGTATTCGGCGGCAGCGAGGTTCCCTGCTGGAACGGCTGTCTTATCAAGATAGAGGACCATGTCCGAACAAGGCAATAACGGCGTCGCGAACGAATTTCAGTTACCGTTCGAGAGGCCTATCCACCGCTTACTGCGGCAGATTGAAGAGCTTCAGGCCAAGCAGATCGAAACCGGTCGCGACTACTCGGCCAATGTTCGTGAGCTGCGCGCGCAGTACATATCGGTTCTGCGGACGACCTACGGCGGGCTGACCCCATGGGAAACGGTGCAGGTCGCACGCCACCCGCAGCGCCCTCTGGCGAGCGATTACATCGACCTGATCGTCAAGAATTTCATGGAGTTGCGCGGCGATCGCCGCTTCGGCAACGACAAGGCGATCCGCTGCGGTCTCGGCCGGATCGGCACGGAAAAGCTCATGCTGATCGCACAGCAAAAAGGCCGCGACACCAAAGAGAAGTTGGAATGCAACTTCGGCCTGGCGCACCCGGAAGGCTACCGAAAGGCGCTGCGGGCGATGAAGCTGGCCGAGAAATTCCACCTGCCGGTGGTGACGCTGATGGACAGCACAGGCGCGTATCCGGGCCTCGGCTCGGAGGAGCGCGGCGTGGCCGAGGCGATCGCTCGGAACCTGATGGAGATGGCCCGGCTGCGAACACCGATCGTCTGCGTGGTGATCGGCGAAGGCTGCAGCGGCGGGGCGCTCGGCATCGGCGTGGGTGACAGGCTGGCGATGCTCGAACACTCGTACTATTCGGTAATCACGCCCGAGGGCTGTGCGGCAATTCTGTGGCGCACCGGCGAGAAGGCCCCCGAGGCAGCCGAGGCGCTCAAGCTGACGGCCAATAATCTAAAGCGGCTGGACGTGATCGATGACATTATCCCCGAGCCGCTTGGCGGGGCGCATCGTAACCCGGTCGAGTCGGCCGCCAATCTGGAACGCTACGTGGTCAGTACGCTGCGTACGCTTCGCCGCAAGAGTAGCGATGATCTGCTGGACGCGCGCTATGAGCGATGGCGTCGCATGGGCAAGGTCATCGAGACAGATCGACAGTACCAGCCGGTCCACCAGCCCAGCGCCACTCGCACGCAACCGTAAGCGAAGTCTCCCGAGAAGCAGCTTCTCGACCCCTCCCCGAACCCAAGCGGACTATTACTGTAGGAAACTCGCCAGTTTTTCTATGACTTGCCCGACGACGATTTCCGGGCTGGACGCCCCGGCCAGCACGGCGATGCGCAGCGGCCTGGTTTGCGGCAGCCAGTCGCGAGCGACGGCCTGGCGGTCGGCGTGAAAATCGTAGGTAGTAAGCTCGGCCTGCGACAGGATCGCCTCGGCCGACTCGATGAAGTAGGCAGGCACGAAATCACCAGCGAGTTCGTAGAGGTGGTGCGTGTTGGACGATCCGAACCCCCCCACCACGATGGCCAGGTCGCAGCCTTGGCGGCAGAGTTCGACGGCGGCCGACTGGCGGGCCTGGGTGGCGCGGCAGACTGTGGGCTGGAAACGCAGGCGACCTTGGGCTTGCTCGGGGCCGAAACGTTTCTCGAACGCTTCCTGGATTATGCGGCGGACCTCCATCGTCTCGTCGTAGAGCATGGTGGTCTGGCTGACCTGCGCCAGCCTCAACATCGGCTCGAGCGATTGGGCATTGGTGGCGTCCGGGCCGAACCGCGCTGCAAACTCATCGGACGAACAATCGTCTGCAACCATCCGGCAGAACTCGCGAACCTCGTCTAGATTGCCGGCCACGACGTACTTGCCCCCCGCCGCTGCCAGACGCGACTTGGTGACGACGGTTTCGTCGTGCATGGCGCGGCCGAACACGAACACGCCGTAGCCGTCACCGACTGCGCGTTCAGCCCACTTCCAAAGCGTAAGCACGTCGCCGCAAGTTGTGTCCACGATCTCGCAGCCGATGCTCTCAAGCCGCCGCTGAATCTCCAACGTGACGCCGAACGCCGGCACGATCGCGCAGTCATCGGCGGCGATGAAATCTTCCGGGTGGTCGCGTTGTGAAGGCGAGAGAATCCGCACCCCCTGCTGCTCGAAATAAGCGTTCACCCATGGATTGTGGATGATCTGGCCGAGCAGGAAGAGTTTCCGCCCTTTGCTGCGTCGGCTGCGGACGGCAGCGTCGAGCATGTCCAGTGCCCGTTCCACACCGCGACAGAAGCCGAACACTTCGGGCAGCAGAATCCGCCCGCGGGGCAGTTCCAGGGCGCTGCCCGCCTGGCGGGCGCGATCGACGACGGGTGAGCCGAACGTGCTCAGCCGCGCTCGACGGTCACCGCGAGGCGACGACTTGGAAGATGTATCTGACATGCCCCCAATGATACGCTCACCCTCCCCGTGGCGAAAGGCCTTCGCCTGCAAACAGTCGGGGCAGCAGCACGGAATGGTTTGCTTCAAGACGGCTGACACATCTCGACCGCCGGACGGATGATTCTCTACAAGATCAGAGAGGAGCGACAATTTGAGCCACCCCGCTCGTGGAGCACTTCCGTCGCGTATCATAGAAAAGAACCAACCGATTGTCTTATCTTGACAACGTTTCGGTAATCGTTTATTCATAGTGATATGAACTTTCGCATTGCGACAATTTGCAACACCTTTGGAACAGTTTGGAACAACCACAAGGACCATTCGGTTGTAAAAGTTGTTACAAGTCAAGCAAGCGACGTGAGATAAGCCTATGAATAAAGGCTTGGGCCGTTAGCTCAGTTGGCTAGAGCGCGCGGATCACACCCGCGAGGTCACTGGTTCGAGTCCAGTACGGCCCACTGTTTCCGGCTCTGTGCTTGCGCATGGAGCCACTTTATTGCGAATGTTCCCGCCAATCGAAGGTTTCGCAACCTGCACCTTTGCCTCTTGTGGCTCCCTGCTATTCAATGTGGACAC
>SDBT01001861.1_pt1 | contig 37822 bp, 35 predicted proteins | sample 2277101 | NCBI WGS metagenome assembly SDBT01 (sample SAMN10404973, study PRJNA504765) | marine sediment metagenome | isolation source: marine sediment core GS10_PC15, 103 cmbsf | place: Arctic Ocean: Southern Knipovich Ridge | collected 2010 | reverse complement strand
TAAAATTCGGAGAAGGCCTTATAGTGTAATTTTACTTGATGAAATTGAAAAAGCTCATCCCGAAGTTTTTAATATTCTACTTCAGATTTTAGAAGACGGCAGATTAACCGATGCCAAAGGCAGGGTGGCTTCTTTTAATAATGCTATTTTGATTATGACTTCAAATGTCGGTTCAGAACACATTGCCAGGATGGGTTCTCTTGGTTTTGCAGGAGAGACAGAACAGACAGAAAAGCAATCATTGAAAGAAAAAGTATTAGATGCGCTCAAAGATAGTTTCCGGCCGGAGTTTTTAAACAGGATTGATGAAATTATTATTTTCAATTATCTTAACAAGCCGGAGATTAGAAAGATAGTTGATCTTGAATTAGAGAAGGTTGCCCAACGCCTGGAAAATAAAAAGATTAAAATTAAAGTTTCAGAAAAAGCAAAAAAACTTCTGGCCGAACAAGGATTCGATCCCAATTTAGGAGCCAGGCCCTTGAAAAGGGTGATTCAGCGAAAGGTTCTTGATCCCTTAGCTCTGAAAATTGTAGCTGGCTTGGTTAGAAAGGGAGAAGAAGTGTTTGTTGAAGAGGAAGCTAAAAAAATTGTCATTAGAACTCCGGGCGATTTGATAAGAACTAAAAAGAAAGAAAAAGTTCTGGTTTAATATATACGAGAACGGTTCTCGTTACGAGAACCGTTCTCATTTTAACGATGCTTAAAAATATTTTAAAAATTATTTTTATTTTCGTAATTGGAATGGGTGGTGGAATTTTTGCTACTCAGATTATGTGGCCCCATTTTGTAGAAGAGCCGCTTTATAAATATCAGTTTGCTGATGGTCCGATCTATTTGACTGAGAAAAACGAAATCACTGTTCAGGAAAATGTTGCTCTTCAGAATGCTGTTGAAAAAGTTGAAGAAGCAATAGCGGGAGTAATAACAAGAACCAAGCAGGGAAAAAGCATATCAGGCTCCGGCTTAATTGTTACTTCAGACGGCTTGGTAGTTACTTTGGCAGAACTTGTCCCTGAGGGGGGTGAGTTCACTTTTTTTGTTGATGGCAAAACCCCAAAAGTTCAAGTTTTAAAAAGAGATTTAGAAAAGAATTTAGCTTTGGTAAAAATTGAAGCAGATGATTTATCTACCGTTGGCTTTGTTGATTACGAAAAATTAAAATTAGGAGAAAGAGTTTTTCTGCTCGGAATGATTTTTGATAAAAAGGGTCCCCTAACAATGGTTAATCAGGGGATTGTTAAATTTTTTACCAAAAATTATATCCGCACCAATATCTTTGAAAAATATACCCTTAAAGGAAGTTCGTTATTCAATATTAGCGGGGAATTATTAGGATTAAATATAATTGATTCTGAAGGAAAAGTCACTGCCATTCCTATTACAGAAATCCGCGACTTCATCGGTTTTTAAAGAAGCATAAGTCCCTGCCTCGCCGGCAGGCGTCCTGTAGGGAGAGCAGGCTAGTGCTCGGTTCGAGAGACCGAGAGGCATCAAAATAATTTCAAAGCTTGACTTTTTCTGACAATTTGCTATAATAGCGGTATAAAACAAAACATTGGGTTTTGTTGCATTAAGTGTTCTTTTTAAAGAAAGGAGGACGATAACAATGGCTAAAACATTGATTACGTCCGGTCAAGAAAAGCAGTACAAACGATTAGTCGAAGATGCTGCAGATAAGGCGCTTGTTAAAGCTAATCTGGACAAGGATGGGCTTCAAAAGCTCATCGAGAATGGAGACGAATTTCAGTCGCGAATTATGGTTGCTATCAAGGAACTCTCTATAAGCAATCAGTTCGCCAGCGAAGAGGTGGAGTCAAGCTACGGCTACCTCTCGGGCTACAAGCCCAAGCCGATCGTCGAACAGATGAAGGTTCTGCGCGAACTCTTCCCCGAACTTGGTTCGGTCGACGAGAAGCTGGCCGAAGCGGAGCTTCCTCCGAACGCCGAAGGATGGTTCGCTATTCCAAGATGGGAAAAGATTGCATCGACTTATGGCGAAGCCGTGCAGAAAGTGCTTGATCTGATCAAGCAGACTCGAGACGGCAAATTCCACAATTACTGTGAAGGCAAACTTGGTTCGCAGTATCTGCGTCAGCACGTCAAAACAGCTAAGATGTTCCAGGCTTTCGGAGACAAACAGAAAGATTACGACATCTTTGTTGTTCCGGCTCAATTTGGCCTGAATCATCGTGGCAAATCCGTTCGTCGGGCACGTGAAGTTATGAGTGCTTCTGAATTTGGTCTCGGCGCATTTGCGATCGGTATTATGCTCTTGACGCATCCTGAGCGTCTCCGACACGATGACGATCTTTGGATCGATTGTGCTGGTGACGAGTATTCTCCGGACGCTGATCGCGATTTCTTTCACGCTCCGTACTTCGACTTCGACGGCGGGGTCGAGTTCGGCACGGTCGGGACTGGCATCCCGTTCGACTACTGCGGTTCTGCTTCGGGGTTTGTCCCGCAGTCTTGAACCTCGAAGTTTTGAGTTCTTGAGTCTTTTGACTTCTTGTCTCTTGATTCTTGAATTCGCGACAAATTTTAAGGGTTATCCATATTAACGTGGATAACCCTCTTTTTTTATTTCAAAAACTTGCTTCTTTCTTAAAATTTAATATACTTATAAATGAGCTTAGGCTAATGTATGGTAGTCTATGGATTACTGTCGCCGAACTCCCTTTTCCTTTTCCTCTTGACTAATTAATATATTTAGCTAAGATAACTTTAGTGTCTTTTACAAAATAATAATCTTAATTTAAGGAAATTTGAAATGTTTGAAATGAATCCATTCTACTGGTATTTTCTGGCCTTAACACTTGCTCTTACTTCTTTGATTATTTTTCTTTTTAGCTCAATACTTTTTCAACAGCTTAAAAAACTACCCAGAATCCCAGCCAATAGTCTAATGCTTAAGGCAGCAAAGATATTTTCTATTACCGCATATCTTCTTGTTTTTGCTGCATTGACAATTAGACTAATAGCCCCTGTTGCCTAATGGGGCTTTTTTATTTAAACTAATGCTATTTCTTTTAAATTAATAAATACCAAACCATTCATTTCTTCTCTTATCTGTCTCCAATCAAAAGTTCTAAGTGCGTCCTGCAGGGGGAGCAGATTTCAGAAAATCGCCAAGAAGGCGATTTTTTGGTAGAATAAAATATGGCTTCTGTTAGGCAAAACACAACAATAAGAGAGTATCAGAATTTTGTAAAAGAAGTTTATGGTTTGTCTAATGACAGATATTTTAGTTTGTGGGATATGGTTACTAATATGGAACGATTTATGATGAGAGGGCTTAAAGGTATTAGAAAAGAAGATGCTGAGAAAACGAAAATCAATTTACTGATTGCTTTCAGCTGGTTTATATCTATAACGAATCAGCTCCATGTAAATTTAGAGGAAGAGGTTTGGAATAGATTTCCTTACCTCTGTTCTTATTGCGCTTCTTGCCCTTGTTTATGCAAAAAAAACAAGATAGAACACAGAAAAAAGGTTCCAGTAGATGACATTAAAAGGCCAAAATTACTTGAAGAATTTCAGAATATGTTTAATCAGATATATCCAACCGAACAAAGAACTTTAGAGCATGCGGGCGTTCACTTAGCAGAAGAAGCTGGCGAGTTTTCAGAAGCGATATTGACTTATCGCGGAGGTCACGAAGATAAAGATTTTAAGAAGGTTGAATTAGAGATGGCTGATTTTTTCTCCTGCATAACAGGTGTTTTTAATTCATTAGGAACAAATGTTGCAAAAGAACTCTCCATTATGTTTTCTGATAACTGCCATGTATGTAAAAACGCTCCTTGCGCTTGCAGTTTCAGAGATATTACTAACTTTAAGTCTTAGTTTTTGTAAGAAAAGGGGTCTGCCTCATTCCCGGAAGATTTGATTATTTAATTTGACAAAATAGATGCTGCGTGTATACTTAAAGCAACTTTTCTTTTTACCCCGTAGAAGAAATTCGACAAGCATTCTGTAAAGCAGAATGCTAAAATGCTAAAGGCAGTCAAATTTTCTCTACGGGGCTTACAAGAAAGAATGTCGTACTATCTAAATCTTGCGTTAAGTTTCTTATCTGTGAGAACTTAGAAGTAGGTCGGTTTAATAAAAATTTTTTCAAAAAAAAGATGACAAAAAAAGTTTATGTAGGAAGTCTTTCTTTTGACACCACTGAAGACGCTTTAAAAGATTTGTTTGCTGAGGCCGGAAAAGTAGATTCTGTCTCAATCATAATAGACAAATTCTCTGGCAGGTCAAAGGGATTTGCATTCGTAGAGATGTCTTCAGAAGAAGAAGCAAAAAAAGCAATAGAAATGTTTAATGGGAAAGAATTAGATGGAAGGAACATTGTAGTAGATGAAGCTAAGCCAATGGCAGATAAACCTTTCAAAAAATTCTCTGGTGATCGCAAAGGATTTGATAGAAAGAGGTTTTAAGAAGAAGACTAAAAATCAAACAACCCCGCCAAGGCGGGGTTGTTTTGTTATAACTTGCCCTCAGACCCCGCTAAGCGGGGTAGTGATGGGCTTGCCCTGAGCGAAGCGAAGGGGTAAAATAAAAAATAGTTTATGGAAAAGTTGATTAAATCAAAAATTAGAGAGATCCCCGATTGGCCTAAAAAAGGAGTGAATTTCAAAGATATCACTCCTTTAATTGAAGATAGCAGGGCGTTTAGAAAGATTATTGACGCAATGGCAAAGCCCTATTTGGGCAGGAAGATTGACAAGATTGTTGGCATTGATGCCCGGGGTTTTATACTGGCCGCTGCTTTAGCTTATAAACTGAAATCAGGAGTGGCTATTGTCAGGAAAAAAGGAAAACTCCCCTCAAAAAAAGTTTCCAAAAAATATGCTCTTGAATATGGAAGCAACACTATTGAGATGCACAAAGACACTATTTTAGCCGGCGAAAAAGTTCTTTTAGTTGACGACCTTTTAGCTACCGGCGGCACAATGAAAGCTGCTATAGATTTAGTTGAAAAACTCAAGGGTAAAATTATTAGCGTAGATTTTTTGATTGAGTTAACCTTTTTAAACGGCCGGAAAAAATTAAAAGGATATAAAATAAGGTCATTGGCAAAATATAGTAGCTAAAGCCTTCAGGCAGATTATTAATAAAGATATGTTAAAAAAGCAAATAAACCCCCACACCAAACGAGCACTGCGCTTCGCGCAAAAAAATAAAATTTGTGCTTATTGTGGTGTGAGGGCGAGAATCGGATTAATCGGCGGCACGGGTTTTTATGAGTTCTTTGAAGGAAGAACTAAAGAAGTTGAAGTCAAGACAAAATTTGGCAAGCCCAGCGATAAAATTACAATAGGCAAATTATTTGGCAGAGAAATTGCTTTTTTGCCGCGCCACGGAAAAAAACATCAGCTGCCACCTCACAGAATTCCCTACAAAGCCAATATTGCTGCCATGAAAAAATTAGGCGTTGAAAGAATAATTGCTCCCACAGCAGCAGGATCCTTAAAAACAAAGATTAAGCCGGGTGATTTTGTGATTTGTGATCAATTTGTTGACAGAACCCTTAGGGAAAGAGAAGACACCTTTTTCAGAGGGCCAAAGGTGGCTCATATAGAAATGGCTTATCCTTATTGCCAGGAACTAAGAAAAATTGCCGTAGACCAAGCCAAAAAACTAAAACTTAAAATACATCCCAAAGGCACCGTAGTGATAATTGAGGGACCGAGGTTTTCAACTTTAGCCGAAAGTATCTGGTTTTCTAAAATGGGCTGGGATTTGGTTAATATGACCCAATATCCAGAAGTGGCTTTATCTTCAGAGCTTGGTATTTGTTATTTGAATATTTCTTTGGTAACAGATTATGATGTGGGAATTTACGCCAAAAAGAAAGTGAAACCGGTTTCAATTGGAGAAGTGCTGATAAATTTTAAAAAGAATACCGCCAAATTGAAAAAATTAGTGTCAGCTATTATAAAAAATATACCGAAGGGGAAAAGATGCGGCTGTCAAGGGAAAGCTGAACGGGCAGTGATAGGGTAAAAGGACGCCCTTTTCTTTTTTCCAGCCCAAGGCTGGTCCGCCTATGGCGGAAGTTTTCCACAGGTTTTGTTTACCGGATTTTAGAAAAGGTGTAAAATGATATAAAGATTATGAATTTTAAAAAACCCTCACACCAAACGAAGACTGGCTCTGCCAATTTTCCCGCCTTCGGCGGGTTGTCCTCATTATGGCGTGAGGGTAAACCAAAATTATTAATAAGTATTATTGTAATAGCCAGTATGCTGGCTTTTGTTTTTTCCTCATCTGCTGTTACTTTATCACCAGGTATTTTCCCTGACACCTTAGACGGACTTCCCTTGTATGAGATTATAGAAGAAACAGAAGAACAATTTTCCTATCCCGAAATTATAGAGGCATATTGGGTTGATTATTTGGCTGAGGATTGGAGCAGGGAAATTGTAGTGCTATTCTGGCGGTTAGAAGACGAAGAATCTGCCCAAAGAATAAGCCAAGGGCTAATTTCAGATATGAAAGCCGACTATTCCGAAATGTTTGACAGTGTTGACTGGGGAACCCCCCAGACAGTTGATATAAAGGGGTATCAAGCCATAGGCATTAATTACACAGCTTATATTGATACAGATTACCTGAACGGAGGGATGATGTCAGTAGCGGTAGGAGAATATGTGATTGCCGTCTCAGTGATGAAAATTGAAACAAGACCTTCAATGGCAGAAATGAAAAGAGCCTTGGAAGTTCTTGTTGGGATTATTCTGGGAGAGGGGCTAGAACTGGATGTTGATTTTCCCGGCACCCTAAACGGCGTTCCTTTAGATTTAATCCAAGAAGAGTCGCCAAGCGAAGATATTCCTATAGGCTTTTTAGCTTCTTACGAAAATGAACAGACGCTTATTACCGTACTATTCTGGCAGGCAAAGGATGAAGAAACTGCCAAAGAAGTAGAAAGAGATACGGCTTCTGAGCTGGAAGCATATTATCGGGCATTGTTTGACAGTGTTGACTGGGGAACTTCCCAGACCGTTGATATAAAGGGGTATCAATCCACAGCTGTTAGCTTTAAACTTTACGCCGAGGGTGAACAGATAGATGGGGGAGTTATCCTTTTGGCTATTCGCGAATATTTCCTTCTTGTCCAGATATTAGATCGCGAGAAAGCGCCTTCCTTGTCAGAACTAAAAAATGCCCTGGAGGTTTTTGTTGTTCAAGTTCCGGGAACCGGGTCCGAGTGTGTCTATGATTACGATTGTCCAGAAGGAGTTTGTACTTCAGAGAATTTGTGCATTAAGTTAAAATCAGAAGAATTCCAAGAAGTGAAAGACAAAGAGATAATTAATAAGATTTACGAAGACCAAACCAGCTACAAAAAAGAATATGTTGATTCTTATAATGAAGTAGAAGATTCTATAACCACTGAGATGGAAATTAAGGATGCTGACCTTGATGTAAAGCTTGAGGTTCAGGGCAATACAGCAGGAGAGGTTCTAAAAGCGACTAAGGGAGAACCAATTGAAGTAAGATTAGAAATTGAGAATAATTCAAGCGATCAAGTGGTTTTAGCTGCTGGAATTTTGTACCCTGATGACTTTGACCTTGATGAGAAAAAATATACTGTAAGTTTTGACTGGGAAGGGGAACTCTCTTCTTTAATCGGAAGCTTTGAAATAGAGTTAACCGACGGTAAATTTATTGTAATGCCGCCGGGTTCAAAAGTTTACGTTTATTCAAAGGTTGTTCCCGAAGAAACAGGCGATTTAGATGTTCAGGGCTTGATTTACTACGCTACAGAGGAAAAGTACCAAAAAATGGCTCCCGGCTTCTTGACTGACATTCCTGATGACTACGAAGAGTCAGAAATTTCAAGCTCTATTCTTGCTGAAAAAAAGCCCTGTAACTGGTGGCCTATTTGTATGTAGTTTTGTTTGTTTATGAAAAATAAATTAAAAGTTATTTTAATCCCTGCCGGTATTGTTGTGGCTTTGGCAATAGCTGTTGTTTTGGGCTGGCTTCTTGTCAGGGTAATTATCGGAGAAGAATGCGATCCTTTTACTCCTCTTACCTTAGAGAAATTTAGAATAGCTGGTGGGGAAAAACCGCTTGAAGGTGAAAAATGTGAGATTTCCAAAAAGAGTTATTTGTTAATAATAACTTATGACAGTTCTTCTGAGGCAAAGGAAGCTAAGAAGGGTTTGGAGCTGGCAACAACGCCTGGAGACAGAGACAAAATAGACAAGCTTAATTGGATAACCGACGAAGGCAGTTCCGCAATTTTCTGGACAGAGGATGATAAATTAGGGATTTTAGTTGCGCCAGACGAGGATAGCGAAAAAGCATTAGAAAAAGAACTAAAAAAAGCCCGCAAAAAACTGGAATAAAGATAGCAACTTATCTGCATAATTAGATTTTTTAATAGAGTTCCCGAGAACTATTTTCTCGGGTTTTTGTTTATGCTAATATATCAGAACATGCCGATTACACCGTTTCATTGGGGGCCGAGTTCATGGATAGGACTACTTTTATTCAGGATTTTGGATTTTCCCACCTTTCTAATAGCCAGCGTTATCGTTGATATTGAACCGTTTTATCTCCTGCTTTTTAATTTAGGTTACCCTTATCATAGATTTCTCCATACTTTTTTAGGCGGCTCAATAGCAGCAGTATTAACCGCCATAATTTTGTATTTTTTGAGAACTCAGATTAAAAAAATAATGGCTGTTTTCAAGCTGGCTCAGGACTCCTCATTTAAAAAAATCCTCTGGACTTCATTTGCCGGTGTTTATTTCCATGTTTTTCTGGATTCATTTATCAACAGAGATATGAAGCCATTTTATCCTTTGGAGACCAATCCGCTTCTCGGAGTATTTTCTATCACACAAATCTATACTTTCTGCGGAATATCATTTTTCGCTGGAATTTTATTATATTTAATTAGATTAGCAAGAAAAAATCTTCCTAAATAGCTCTTTTTATAGCTCTTTTGAATAGTTCTTTTAAAAATTAGCCTATTACTACCTAAAACAGGGGTGAGGGTGCGAAGACAACTTATTAGGGGATTATGATCATTATTTTCAATATTTTAGAAAACCTTATAAAAAGGTGTTTTTTATATATTTTTCTGCTAATTTTTATAGTGGGATTTTTGCTTTGCTTTGCTTTTTTAAATAAATCCGAAGTATCTTTTAGTAAAATAAAGTCCGCTATTTCTAATACAGGTCTTTTTACGGCGACAATAACTCCGAATCCACTACCTTCTGAGAATTCAACCCCGAGTTCAACCCCAGGGGTTGAGGAGAAAGGGTTAGGAGAGATAGTGTCTGAGCCAGCCGCCTCCGAAGAGGGCGAGCCCCGTCCAGAAGATTCTGGGCGGGAATCAGAACAGAAACTAACTTTTACTGGAATTCAAGAAACGCTTGATGATATTGCCGAAGAAATAGACGTAATAAGCCAAAAAACTGCTGAATTAGTGGGAGAAAATCAAGAAGTTCAAGGCGAGGAAAAAGAAAAACAGGAAGAGCCGATTGAAGAAGAACCGGAAGAGGAAGAAAAAGAAGAGAAAGAAAAGGAGGAAGAGGAGGAAAAACTCGAAAAAGAGGAGTTGGAAGAAGAGGAAGAGGAAGAAGGAATTTCTCTGTCTTTAGTCAAAGTTTTAATCAATGAAATTCAAACAGCTAGTTTAATAACCGCCAAAGACGAATTTATTGAACTTTATAACCCCAATAATCAAGATGTAGATATTTCTTCTTGGTCTATTCAAAGAGCTACTCAGAGCGGAACTGTTTATAAAAAGAATTTTGGGGAAGAGAATATAATTGGAGCCAAGGATTATTTTTTAATCGTAAATAACAAAGCTAATCAGGATTTATTAAATTTAGCTGATATGGCCCATTCCAGTTTTGATTTGACTAATAATAACACCATTTTCTTAGTAAAAAATCAGGAAAAGATTGAAGGCGGAGAAGATAAGAATATAGTAGATAGGGTTGGCTATGGCGAGGCCTATTTACCAGAGGGAAATCCAGCTCCTAATCCAGAAAAAAGTCAGTCTATCGAAAGAAAAAATAATCAGGATACTGATAACAATTTCCATGATTTTATTTTACAGTCAAATCCTACCCCAAAAGGACAAATCATTACCTATCCCAAAAGAAGAAGAGGCGGCGGAGGGGGCTCGAGCCCGCCACCGGGAAAACCAGAAGAACTGAGTTATTGCCAAAAATTGCCAAACAGTCAGCCAAACAAAGATAAAGTTATTATCAATGAAATTGCCTGGATGGGAACCGATAATTCGGCAAATGATGAATGGATAGAGCTTAAAAATCTTACCGATAGTTCAATTAGTTTATTAGATTGGCAGATTTTTGACCAAAAGAAACAGATAAAGATAATTTTTCCAAGCAACAACATTATCCCGGCCAAAGGATTTTATCTTTTGGAACGAACAGACGACGATTCAGTTCCAGACATTACTGCTGATTTTATTTATACAGGCGCCCTGAACGATAGTGATGAGGCCTTATATCTTTTTGATAATAATTGCCAGTTTCAAGACGAGGCAGTGGCTAATTCAGTTTGGCCAGCTGGTGACAAGGGAGAAAGGAGGTCAATGGAAAGAAATAGCGATTTAAACTGGCAGACTTATTATGGAGAAGGCGAAAACGGAATAATGGGGACTCCTAAGGCAGAGAATAGCTCCCTGCCTTTGCCACAGCCGATTTTAGAGGTTTTCCCAGGAATCATGGAGTTTAATATTATGGAATTTGATACTACGTCTCAAAGCAAAATATTTACTATTAGCAACAGCGGTGAAGGCATTTTAGAATGGGAAAGTATTATTGAATATGATTCTTCTTCCTTTAATGGGACAGAATGGCTAGGAATAGAGCCCAAGTTTGGAATAGTTTCAGTTGATAGTCCTTCTGATGTTTTGGTTTTTCCAGATATTTCTGATTTAACATCGGGCGTTTATGGCGCAAAAATTATTATTACAGATTCCGCAGCTGAGGGAAGCTTTAAGGAAATAGAAGTTAATTTAAATGTTATAGAAAAAATTCCGGAAGATACTACTTCTCCAGAAGTTATTTTTGATATTGAACCAATCCAAACCTCTCTTTCTTTCTCAGTTTATTTTGAAATAACTGACAAGGTGTTAGATACGGCAACTCCTTCCGGATTAGACGGATTTACTTTCAGGTGGAAAGAAGATGAAGAAGAGTGGCAAGAGGATGATTATCAAGAAATTGAAGAAGCGCCCCTTGTTTATTCTGGAGAAAGAGAATTTATTGGCAAAGATGAACACGCCTATTATTTCCAGATTAAAGCTAAAGATATTGCTGGAAATGAGAATGATTGGCTGCCTGAATCCCCAATTTTCACTCAGATTAGTCTTCCCAAAATAATACTTATAAACGAAATTCAGATTGATAGCATTGCCGGAACTGGTGGCACAAGTGATGATTGGGTAGAGTTGTACAATCCTTATGATATTGATGTTTCTTTGACTGGTTGGTCAATCCAAAAACATAGTGCGGACCAACTCCACCAGCCCTGTTCAATAGATATAGCATTTTATAAAAAGGATTTTTCTGAAAGCGCCAAAATTCCGTCAAAAGGATTTTATTTAATTGTTAGTACTAATGCAAATAATGATTTAAAAAATCTCGCTGATTTGGTAATGCCGAGTGGTTGGTATTTAAGCGATAATAACACGGTTTATTTAATAAGAAACCAAGACAAAATTGAGAACGGAGAGGACCCAGATATTATTGATAAAGTTGGTTTTGGCATAGCCTGTTTTCCAGAAGGAAGTCCGGCACTAAATCCTCCTGAAGAAAAAAGCATTGAAAGAAAAGAATTGGGCGTGGACACAGATGATAATGGTCAGGATTTTAAGATTAATGATACTCCTACTCCAACTAATTCAAAAAATGGAGGGTAGGACAAGGTGTCCTATCTTAAATGTCAGACCTAAAAGTTTTCCACAGGTTTATATTTGACAGATACTTTATAAAATTATACAAAAGATAAAGATTAGCCGTTGATTAAAAACATGGGTTTTAAATTTTTAAACAAAAGAATCTTTGTTTTGATTTTGCTTTTGGTTCTTATTACTGGAGGCGTTTTTTTATACCAGAGAAATCCAGCTGGAAAAGAATATGTTGAAAGAATAAAATTACTCCTGTCAGAAAAACTTGTTTCTCTGAAAGCAATGATAGCTCCAGAATTAGATCTTTCTGAAAATTCAGGTCTGGATTTCTTTGAAGTTAATTTTGAGAATTTGCTGGTCGAAGGAGGGGAAGAAGAGGAAGAAGAACCCGCCGAAAGTCCTTCGGACAATCAGACGGACAAGGAGGAAGATGGAAAGGAAATAATAATTGCTCCAAAACAATTAACCCTGTCTGAAATAAAAGAGAGAGTTGATGAAATCGCTGAAAAAACAGAAAGGATAAAACAAGAAGTCGGGAGATTAGCAGCTTTAACTGAAATCCAGAAGGAGATTGATGCTATTACTCAGAGAGCTGAGACATTGGGACAGAAGCTTGATACGTTAAAAGTTTTGGCTGCGAGCCAGAAAGAAATTGATAGCTTTGCCGAAGAAACCGAATTACCAAACCAAGAAACCACTTAGTTGGTTCTTATAAATTTGCGACAAAAAGGGGATTGTTTTAATCTCTTTTTGTATTTGATATAATGTTAAGAATCACCTTATTCTATGGATAAAGATAAGATTATCGAGTTGACTAATAAGATTTATCGGATGACTTTACTTTTTCCAAAGAAAGAACCCTTAAGATATAAAATGAGAGAAGTGTCTGATGATGTTTTAGCTGGTTTAGTTACTTGGGAAGTTTTCCACAACCCTAATCCCGGCAGATTTTTGGCTGTGGAAAACTCAAAAAAGAAAGATTTAATTTTTGTAGTTGAAAAAGATTTTGAGATTCTTAAGAGTTATTTTGAAGTAACTAAGTGGCAGAACTGGCTAAGTTATTTTGATGTCTTGGAACTTGAAGAAGAGTATGATAAGATAAAAAGTAATTTTAAAAAAGAGATAGAAGATTTAGAAGAAGGAGAAAAAAATCTTGAGATAGAACCTCTTTTCCCAACTTCTAAAACTGAAGGAGACCGGGTCTCCGTTACTAATGTTGAGAAAGAAAAAAAAGAAAAATTGGATCCCAGAAAAGAAAAAATTTTGGAGATTCTAAAAGAAAAAGGCAGGGCTCAAGTTTGGGAGGTCAAGGAAATTTTACCCGAGGTATCTAAAAGAACCCTTCGAAGGGACTTTGACCAATTACTAAAACTGGGATTGGTTGAAAGAATAGGGGAGAGGAATAATACTTTTTACCAGTTAAAGAAATAATATCTAATCTGACGGAGGATCTGCCGGAGGTCGGGCCTCCGCAAGCTTAAAGAAGGTGGGACATTGATAGGACATACATATATATAGTAATGTCCTACCTTTGATACTAAATTTGTCCTAGGTTAAAACACCTTAAAACACCTTAAAACAGCTCAGCTTAAAACACCTTAATAGTTTAAAATACCTTAAATGAATAATCCGCGGAAAGCTTTTAGTCAAATATACGATCAATGTGTAGAGAAAATCTACCGTTTTATCTTTTTAAAGGTAAGTTCGCAAGAAATAGCCCAGGATTTGTGTTCGGAGACCTTTTTAAAGGGCTGGCAGTCATTTAAGGAAAATAATAAGAAAATTGATAATCCTCAAGCATTTTTATATCAAATTGCCCGTAATTTAGTAGTTGACCATTATCGGGAGAAGGGTAGGATGCAGACAGTTTCTGCAGATTGTATTCCAATCACTGATCCCAGAGTAGATTTAGAGAAGGAAACCCAGGCAAACTCAGACTTAGATACAATTAAGGTGGTTTTAACTAACCTTAAAGACGAATATCAGGAAGTTGTTATTTGGCACTATATTGACGATTTATCAATAGCGGAAATAGCCAAAATGTTAAAAAAATCAGAAGGCGCGGTGAGAGTAACACTTCACCGGGCTTTAAAGGCGGTTAAGAAGGAGATAGGAGAGGCATAACCGATAGAAACCGAAAAGCAATAGAGGCAATAGAAGAATGTATGGGGAAACCGATATAGGTGTAACAAAACCCCCTTTATTTCGTCATAATAATACAGTATGCAATATGACTGAAAAACAACTCATTGCCAAAATTAGGACACTTCGGCAGATCGAACCCAGTGAAGACTGGGTTGTTTTAACTAAAAAACGGATTTTAGGAGAAGAAAAATCCAGTTTTACATTTATCCCTTTTCTTAAAGAGCTGCAGAGAGGAGAGAGGTTTATTTTCCGATATAAACCTCTTTTTGCTACCGCGCTTGTTGGCGCGGTTTTGATTGGGCTGTTTGGCTTTGCCCAAAGATCTTTACCCGGCGATGCTCTCTTCTCTATAAAAAAGATTGCTGAGAAAAGCCAGGCAGTTTTTATTTCTAAGAAAGACCAGCCAAAGCGTAATCTTGAACTTGCCAATAAACGGTTAGATGACCTGACTAAAATTGCTGAAGCTAATCAGACCCAAAAATTAGCCTTGGCTATTAAAGAAGTTCAAGAGAGTATGAATCAAGCGGCCGAAAGTTTAGCAGAAGCAGATTTCGAAACTGTAAAAGGAATTATTGAAGAATTTAAAAAATTAGAGGAAAAAAGCAAGAAAATAAAGGCCCTGGGCATAGAAATAGGAGAAAGCGCGGAATTAGACAATGCTTTAGCTGAGATAGTGGAAAGAGAGATTAAGGATTTTGAAGGACAGGTTTTAAGCGAAGAAAAGCAGGAGATTTTAGCTGAGGTAAAAGAGGATTATGAATCCGGAAATTATTATGAAGCGCTAGAGAATATTTTGCTGCTGTTGAATCAAGAGTAGCGCTTTTCCTTAATTTACCTCGTCAAACGGGGTTGACATAAAAATAGGGTAGTTTATTATAGATAAATAATTTAAAAATCCGATTAAAGTACTCTTTAAAGAGAGTACATAGATCGTTAATCTTGGTTTTTTGAGTAGTTGGTGCATGCCACCCCCGCTGCCAATTTTATTGGCGGTGGAGACGAAAAATTTTTATATCCAAAAGATCGAGATTTACCCGTCCACAGCTACGCAGTTGCTGGCGGGTAAGAAGGTCGGTGACGATCGAAATATAATTAATTAATTTAATTCAGAAAAAAAATTATGAAAATGAAAAGAATATTTGCGATTGTAACGAGTTTAGCGGTTGCTGGAATGATTGCAGTCCCTGCGCCAGCTCAAGCTGACGCGGTCTCAGACCTTCAGGATCAAATTGATGCTTTAATGGCTACATTAGCTGACCTACAAGCTCAATTGGTTGATCTGGGCGGCACTCCCGGAGGAACTGTTACAGGTTGTACTATTACTTCCTTTACCAGAAGTCTTTCGGTTGGAATGAGTGGAGACGATGTAAAATGTCTTCAGATTATTCTTAACTCTGCTTCTGACACTCAACTTTCAGCCGGTGTAGGTTCTCCTGGACAGGAAACATCTTACTTTGGTCCTAAAACCAAAGCAGCTGTTATTAAGTTCCAGGAAAAATATACCAGCTCTGTATTGGCTCCATGGGGACTAACCTCTGGAACTGGTTTTGTTGGTTCAACAACCAGGGACAAGTTAAATGTCCTTTTGGCCATCGGTGAAGAAGAGGAAGAGGAAGAGGAGGAAGAGGAAGAAGAAGCTGCTGGTTTAACTGTCAGATTAGTTTCTGACACTCCGGACTCAGCTGTTATTGCCGCAACCGGTAACGCTAACTTTACCAAGTTTAGTTTAGCCGCCGGTTCTGAAGGAAGTGTTTCTATTTCCAAAATTTATGTAACCAGAAGCGGCTTGTCAGACAATAATGATGTAGAAAAAATCAAACTTATTGACGTTGAAACCGGAACCTACAAAGGAAGTATTGGCAGTTTGAGCACTAACAACAAGGCAATGATTAGCTTTGTTCCTAACTTAGTAATTCCAGCTGGTGAAACAAAAGAATATTACATCAGAGCTGGGGTTGCATCCGGCGCTACCAGCGACGGAACCATAAAGTTGGGCATTGCCGCAGCTACTGACGTTGTTTCCGATGCTTCGGAAGTAACTGGTAGTTTCCCGATTACCGGAAATTCAATGGGAATAACCAGTGTAACTATTGGAGGTATTCAGATAAGCGAACTTACTCTTACTGATACCACGCCGGATGTTGGCGATACGGATGTTCCTGTTATAAAATTCAAGTTGAAAGAAACCGGCACAGAACCAGTTACTGTTGAAACAATAACAGTGAAGAAAGCTGGAACTACTGACGTTACCGACACCAATAACATTGAACTTTATGACGTTACTGCTGGCAAGAGTTTGGGAACAGTAGATAGCTGGGATGCTGAAAGTAAAGCCACTTGGTCTGATTTGGATATAACAATTGGCAAAGGTGACAGCTACAGGTTCCAGATAATGGTGGATATAGTAGATGGAGTAGGCCTGACCGTTAACGCCGATATAATTGACGGCACTGATGTTTTAGTCACTGTCAAAGGCGAAACCTACGGTTTTTACCTTACTCCGGATCATACCACCTGGTCTACTAGTGGCACCGATGATGGTAAAGGTACAGACCAGACCATTAACTCTGGGACACTGACTATTACCAAATCAGCTTCCACTCCGGCTACCGGGCTTATTGCCCCGGGCGACGATGTAGCGTTGGCTGTCTTTGACTTTGAAGCTAAAGGTGAAGACATTAAGATTACCGTGATGTCTCTTGTTATTTCTGATACCAGTGGATTCGCTCGCACTGAAATTACCAATGTAACTGTGTATGATGAAGATGGTTATCCAGTTGCCGGCCCTTCTGCTCTTACCGCCGGAACGTGGGCTGTTGCTTACACAGATACCTTTATTGTGCCGGTCGGCGTCAGCGAATATACTGTCAGAGTAGATATTGCCGATGCTGTTAGTACTCTTGACGCAATGAGGATGAATGTTGACGCTCCAAATGGGATTACGGCTACCGGAATGACCAGCGGCGATACTATAGCTGCAGCCAGCATAAACAGTGATAGTGATACGGATGTCGGTGGTAATATTATGACAATAGCGGCTGCTTACTTGAACGTTGATACCCTGGCTTATCCTGCTACAAGAAACGTTGCTTCACCGGCTAGCGAATTTTTGTGGGCAACATTCTCTTTGGACGCTGGCGCTTCGGGTGAAGATGTTAATGTCACATCTATTATTGTCTATGATTCCGGAGGCGGAACCTATGGCGATATAAACAACGCAGAACTTTGGGCTGATTTGACAAGCGCAAACAGCGTAAGAGGTGATATTTACGAAACCAAAATCAGTGACACCGAACAGCCTAGCGCTGCCTCTACGACCTATGTCTTAAGCGACACCTTGGTTATTCCTAAGAGCACTTCCATGAAAATAGCCTTGATAGCTGATTTGGCATCTGGAAATACAGATAGTTTCAAGTTCTCCATTCCCGGTAATGATGCTGCTGAGGCCGCTACTATAGTGGCTACCGGCGCTACTACCGGTGAAACCCTTGCTATTGCTAGTCTTGATATTAAGGATACCAACACGCAGACAATAACTGGAGCAGGCGCTGTTTTAGCTGTAGCTGGCTCTTCAAGCACACCGAGGTCTGATATTGTTATACATGGCACTCAAAAGGTTACGTTGGCTGTATTCAGATTGTCAGAAACTGCCAATTCAGAAGATCTGGAGCTTAATTATCTGACGATAGTTTCCACTGGCTCAACAGGTGTTAGTATGTATTATCTCTATGATGAAGATGGTAATGAAGTTGCTAGCAGAGCTACTCCGGGAGAATTTGTTATTCCAGAGGATGCCATAATAATTCCTGCTAATGACTACATTGACGTTACTATTAAAGCTGACTTATATGATTTTGCTCAATCAGCTCGCGGCAATAACACTACATTAGACGTATCTCTTGCCGGGACTGATAATGTTGAGGTTACGGGAGTATCTTCTGGAAGCACTCAGGACAACAGTACTGGGTACGGCGCAAGGGCTATGGATGTTTACCAAACCAGACCATACTTCACCTTGAACAGTTCTTCGCCTTCCGGTGAATCATTGACTCCTGGTGCAAACACCGTGGTAGCTATCTTTGATGTGCAAGCTGGCGCAGACGAAGAGATTACTTTTGATGATGACAGCAATGATCAGATAATAGTAAAAGTGAATGCAAAAGCAGCTACTACCAGCCAGAATTATGTGACCTTTAGGCTTTGGAATGACACAGATGGTAAGGTGCTTGGTACTGCCTCAGCTGACTTTGGTGACGCAGTAGGCACGATTACTTCCAGTCTAACTTTTGACAGCACTAATGCTTGGGGAGCTGCTGCAGGCACTACCTATGACTTTACTATTCCAGCAGGCGGAACCAAAAGACTGGAAGTTCAGGCTACTACCACCGACTTTACAGCTGACGCTGATTTCATCCAAATCATATTAGAAGATGACGCGGCCAATGCAGCTGGCAACTGTATATTCGGTATTAAGGGTAGCGGTAGCTACAGCGAAGGTGAATACATCTTTGATGGTGATATTACAGGACATGCGGTTAGCGCTCCATAGTAATCCTTAGTAATTTCTGTTAGTAATTTCTCTGAAATGAATCTCTAAAATCCTCTCCTTGTGGGGGAAACACCCCGCCAGTCTATAGACTGGCGGGGTTTATTTATGTATAATAATTAAATTATGTTTTATGCGTATATTCTAAAAAACAGATTTGATAAAATTTACATTGGTTATAGTGTTGATTTAAGAAAAAGAATTAAAAGCCATAATTATGGGAGGGTAAAATCTACAAAACAAGGAAAACCGTGGAAATTGGTTTATTACGAGGCATATCTTTCTAAAAAAGATGCCAAGTTAAGAGAAAAGACGCTTAAAAATTATGGGAGCACATTAGGCCAATTAAAAAAACGCATAGCTTATAGTATGAAATTAGTCACAAGCGACTAAACCGAGTTTAGTCAGGATTTGGATTGTTATTTTTCTCTGAATTTATTATAATGGAAGAAAGTCAAAAATTAATAAATTAATTATTGAATTAAAAATATGAAAAACTCAAAAAAAATATTTTTAACAATTGTTTTTTTAACGGTTTCAATTTACTTTTTAGGAATAAATATCCCAGTCGCTAAAGCGGAAACAGTTGAAGGGCTTCAAATTCAGATTAACGCTTTGCTTGACCAATTAGCTGATCTTCAAAACCAGTTAGCCGATCTTCAAGACGGAAACAACGGCGCAGGTGTTTCCTGTGGTTTTACCCGGAATCTTTATCCGGAGATGAGCGGTTTAGACGTTCAGTGTTTGCAGGAATACTTGAATGACGTTGGCTATACTTTGGCTGACAGCGGGCCCGGTTCATCGGGCAGTGAAACCGAATATTACGGTTCTCTTACTAAAGCTGCCGTTGGAAATTGGCAGGACGCCAACAATGTTGAATATGGGGCTTGGAGAGGTTATTTTGGCCCTATGTCCCAGGCGAAATACGACGAGTTAACCGCAGTTGGTGAAGAAGAGGAAGAAGAGGAAGAAGAGGAAGAAGAGGAAGAAGAAGAAGAGGAAGAAGAAGAGGAAGAAGAAGAGGAAAAATCTATTACCCTTATTTCTCCCAATGGCGGAGAAAAATGGATGACTAACCAAAACTATGATATTACCTGGGAGTCAACCGGAATAGATGAAATTAGTCTTTATCTTATGGATTATAGAGGCGGTCTTTCTTATCACCAAATAATTTCAAAAATCTCTGCTTCCTTAGGCGAATATTCCTGGAATGTTCCAAGTTCCTTTGGGCTGTTCGCTACTCATAGTCCTTCTTATAAAATTGAAGTTCGAGAAGAAATTGAAGCTGGAATTAGTGATTACAGCGATGATTATTTTAGAATTTTGCAAAAGGCCTGCCATGATTCTAGATTATGGAGCTGGGATTATTGTTCTCAAGATTGTCAATGTAATGTAAGAGAAGGGCATTGCGAGAGTAATATGGAGTGCGAGACTGGCTATTGCGCCCAGAATGTAGGTGTAAACTACGGCCAACCTTATAGTATGAATGTTTGTGAGGAGAAATAAGTTTTAGATTCTAAACAAAAAGCCCCCTGCTTAGCGGGGGCTTTTGATATACGGTTGATATAAATTAATCAGGTAAACTTTTCAAAAACTCTTCCACGTTTGCCTTTGATTCGGGTGATAACTCCATGACAATCATAGCTTCCTCTCTGGCTTTGTCGTACTCGCCAATCATCTTATAAGCGTAGGCTAATGAAGCGTGGTATTGGAAGTTATCATAATCCAGCTTTATTAATTTTTGGTAAAGACCAGCTAAAACTTCATAATATTTAGTTTCTTCCGTATCTTTGGCTAAATTTGAGTAAACTTTAACTAATTGATGAAGAGCGTCTTTTGCTTTGACTTTATATCCGTTTTCAGCCGCTTTTTCCATATATATTGTCGCTTCTTCCATTTTATCTAAACTGGCTAAAGCTAAAACTTTTGCCCATAAACAGTCTCCATGCTCAGAAACTGCTTCAAGGCATTGATCAGCTTTTTCTTCAGCTTTTTGATAGTTTTTATTTATTAAGTGGTTTTTTACCCAAGTCATAAAAATGTCCGGTCTTTTCGGACTTAGTTGCTGGGCTTTCTCAAGCCAAAAATTGATTTTCTGGTTCAGCTCTTCTTTTTGTTCTGGAGTAAGATTAGGGTCTGACTCAAGTATTCGATTGGAGAAAACCGCAAGATAAAGCCAGGTTCGGGTATAATTAGGCCTTAATTTTGCAGCTTCTTCTAAAATCTCAACTGCCTTTTTAGACAATAGCGTTTTTTCATTCGGCATTATCATTTCGGTACCTAAAGTAAGAGTGTCAATGTATTGGAGACGGAGATAGTTTTCTATAAAAGTGCCTGAATTCAAAAGATCATCTGTTTTTTGTAGGATATTTGGGTAAACTTTCTTTGCTAATGCTAAATCTTCTCCTGCCAATTTTCTTACCTGTTCTCTAAGAAATACAGTCTCATTTATTTCTTTGTTGACCTGAAGAGGTTTTATGTTATAAGACCAGATAAACCAAATTAGAGCAAAACCCGATACAAATAAAAATATATATTTCCATGGCTTGATTTCTGATGAATCGCTGGGGCGTTCAAGGTTTTTTAATGCAGAATTCGGGGCTTTCTCGGCACTTGACGAGATTAAGTGGAAGGAGTAGCCGATTATTAAAAATAATATCAGATAAGTAGAGAAAACATCAAAGTTAAAAAAATTAGCAACTAAATAGCCGATAAAAGTCGCCTGCAGACCATGAGCTATTATTGGATTTTGATTTTCGCTGATAATAGTGGATTGCCGCTGATTACGTTTTATTCCTTGAAGCCGCCAGAATAGAGCGCCAAAAAGGGAAAGATAGATTATCAATGCCGGGATACCGGCTGAAATAACTATATCAAATACAAAATTATGCCCTCTGTCCCACCATTTACCAGCTGAGCCGGTTGCTGAAGTTATTCCAAGAAGGGCAGGGTCATAGTATTTGTCAAAAGCGATAGCTAAATTTTCAGGGCCATATCCCAACAGAGGCCTGTCTTTAATGCCTTCAGAAAGCACTTTCCATCCATTTCCCCGAGATCTTGCAATATATTGGGGTATGGAACTTTCTCCAATGATACTCCATGTTCTTCCAAAAGTGGTCCCGAAGATTTTATTTTCTTTTAAGGATTGAACGATTTGGGGTTGGGTCTGTAGCCAGAAAACTCCTAAAACTCCTAAAACTAACAATATTCCTGCTAAAATTTTGACCCGGATAATTTTTTTAGCATGTTTTTTATCGGAAATATTTTTTAAGGGGTAAAAAAATATAAAGAAAGGAAATCCGATTGCTAAGCCAAAAAATACAGATCTGCTGGCAGCAAGTAAAATTCCGGCAAATATTAAAATAAAAATGGAAAAGTAAAAAATTTTCTTTTTACCTTTTGCTATTACTCCAAAAGTTAAAGCAAGAAAAATTAGAAGAATTTCATAAAGCGCAAAAAACATTGGTCCTCCCATTGTAGAGATAACTTGTCCTTTATAAGCTACTAAGTAGCTGCTGAATAGTCCAAATTTTTGAAAGATTGCGAGAACTGCTGCGATAGCTCCAATTAAAAGGGTAAAATCCAAAAGTTTCTGCCAGTCTTTTTTCTTTACAATTAAAAAGAGGAAAATAGCGAAAATTATGCAAAGGCCAAAAGTTAAAAACCCCCCGCCTCTATAAGGAGATCCCAAGAAACTAAAACTGGGATTTAGAGAGAAGATTGTAGCCAGCGCAAAAATTCCGAAAAGAGCAACCAAAAGCCAGAAAGGCAGAGCTACCGGGCCTCGCCGAATTTTCTGCCAAAATGCAGCTATCTGGTCTCTTCTGCCGAGAGTTTCCCGAATAAGAAGAAAAATCAAGATAGAAAATATAATCCGAAAAATAATACTTTTACCCCAGGCAGCCGGATGAAACCAGGGAGGAATAGAAAGCAATGGTAAGGTTAAAATCAAAAAAATGCCGACTAGATAAAACCAACAGAAATTATTTTGAACTTGAGGATTGTCTTTCATATGAATTTATGATATATTATTTTATTAAAGAAGTAAACTCATCACTGCCCCGCTTAGCGGGGCGTGAGGAAAGATAAGATAAATGGAAAAAGCTAATCTATTTAACTATAAAGCAGTGATTTTAGCTGGAGGAAAGGGTACCCGGCTTTATCCGGTAACTAAAGAAATTCCCAAACCCCTACTTCCGGTTAAAGGAAAACCGATTATTAACCATTTGGTTGATTTATTTCAGAATCAAGGGATAAAAGAGATAGCGGTTTTGATTAATAAAAATTTTCAAGAAGATTTTAACTGGTGGAAGAAAAGATATTTCCCTAAAAATAATATCAAATTGGTAGAAGAATCGGAACCTCTCGGTACTTTTGGGGGGCTTTATTTTTTAAAAAACTGGCTTGAAGAAAAAACCACTTGTGGTGAGCCTGCCGAACCATTCTTTTTAACTAATGGTGATGAGTTAAAAAAGATTGACTTGACAAAGATGAGCGAATTTCATCAGGAGCTTAAGAGTCCAGCTACCATAGCTTTAATAAAGGTGACTGATCCTCAGCATTATGGAGTAGTTATTTCTAAAAATGGGAAGGTGAAGGAGTTTTTAGAAAAACCTGAAGATCCGCCTTCTAATTATATCAACTCCGGGCTTTATCTGCTTTCTCCGGAAGTTTTTAAATACCTGCCTCGCCAGCGAGTCAAGGCGGGCCATCCCGGTCCTAAATTTTCAATGATTGAGATAGACCTTTTCCCTAGATTAGCCAAAGAAAAAAAATTAGCCGGGTTTAAATTTCAAGGCAAATGGACAGATTGCGGAACTTGGGAAAGATATGAAAAGGCTCTCCGGGAATGGGAATAATTCTGACACTTTTTGACCCCTCTTGACACTACTTCTTGAGGGGTTTATTATAGAAAATAGAAACATGGAAGAAGAAATAAGAACCTCGCCTTCGGCGAGAACCTTGATTCGTTATTGTATAAATATATATTCTTGAATTAAGAACCCCCCGCTTAGCGGGGGAACCTTGTTTCGCTAAGGTATAAGAACCTTTCGCTTCGCTCAAGAACCTTGATTCGTTATTGTATTAATATATAATCTTAAATTAAATATATATGCTTAAAATAAAACCAAACGAAGTTTATACTACAAAAGAAGCTCGGGATTTTTTAAAGATAAGCAACAGTACTATTAAACGCATGTTAAAGAAAGGGATAATTAAGGCCTATAAAGTAGGAGGTCAATATAGAATTTGGGGCAGTGAAATTCTAATTTTAGTTTCTCCTAAGGTTGAGTCAAAAGTTTACAAAGTTTATAAAAAAGCCAGAAATAAAACCAGAAGAACCATTGAAAAGTGGTAATTCTGGTTTTTTTGTCCTGATTTTATTTTTTTCACTCGTAACGATGTTTTTAGACAATAAAACAATTTTAGTTACCGGCGGCACAGGTTCTTTTGGTCAGAAATTTGCCGAAATTATTTTGAAAGAGCACAACCCAAAAAGTGTTCGTATTTATGATAATCGGGAGTTGGCTGAAGTGGAAATGAAAAGGAAATTTGATGATTCCCGTTTGAGGTTTTTTATTGGAGACGTCCGGGATAAAAACCGTCTTTATAGAGCAATGAATGGGGTTGATATTATTGTTCATGCGGCTGCCTTAAAACACGTGTCTATATGTGAATATAATCCTATTGAAGCGGTAAAAACTAATATGGAAGGGGCGATGAATGTGATTGACGCAGCAATTGATAATTCAGTTGAAAAAGTAATGGCAATCAGCACAGATAAAGCGGTTTACCCGGTTAATCTATACGGAGCAACTAAAATGGCGGCAGAAAAACTTTTTATCCAAGGAAATAGCTATACCGGCGGTAAGAAAATTATGTTTAGTTGTACCCGTTATGGGAATGTTCTTGCCAGCAGCGGAAGCGTGATCCCTTTATTTAATGAACAAAAAAAGAAAGGAGAAATTACAATTACAGATGAGAAAATGACAAGATTCTGGATTACTTTGGAAGGAGGTGTTCGTTTTGTTATTAAATGTATTGAGCTTGCGAAAGGGGGAGAAGTGTTTGTTCCTAAAATTCCCAGTATGAAAATTGTAGATTTAGCTGAAACGATAGCTCCAGATGCGAAGAAAAAAATAATAGGTACTCGGCCGGGAGAAAAGCTACACGAGATTCTTTTAACAAAAGAAGAAGCAAAACATGCCAAAGAATTCGATAATTATTTTATAATTGAACCCGAACATTCTTTTTGGAGCAAGGATAACTTTGAAGATGGCAGTCATCTTTCCGAGGGCTTTGAATATACAAGCGATAAAAATGATAAATGGTTAACAAAAGAACAAATGAGAAAGATTTTAGAGAATTTAAATACATGAAAATAAAAAAAAACATCCCTTATGGCCATCAATGGATAGATGAGGAAGATATTAAGGAGGTTGTTAAAGTATTAAAAGGTGATTGGATAACCCAGGGTTCAAAAGTTGATGAGTTTGAAAAAGCAATAGCTAAATATTGTAAAGTAAAATATGGGATAGCTTTTTCTTCAGGAACAGCTGCTCTGCATGCAGCTTATGCGGCAGCCGAAATAGGGTTAAGAGATGAAGTAATAATCACGCCCCTGACTTTTGCCGCTACCTCTAATGCTGTAGTTTATTGCGGGGGGAAACCGGTTTTTGCTGATATTCAAAAAGATTTTTTAGATATTGATCCTAAAGAAGTTGAAAATAAAATTACCAAAAGAACCAAAGCGATTGTTCCGGTAGATCTCGCCGGTCATCCCTGTGATTACGATAAGATTAAAAAGATAGCCCAAAAATATAAGCTTTTAGTAATAGAAGATGCTGCCCAGGCCTTAGGTTCTGTTTATAAGGGGAGGAGAATTGGAAGTTTCGCTGATATGACTGTTTTTAGTTTTCACCCTGTGAAAGCAATTACTACTGGTGAAGGAGGGATGGTTTTAACAAATAATAAAGATTTTTACAAGAATTTAAAAATCTTTCGAAATCACGGAATAGTTAAAAAACCAGAAAAAGGCAGCTGGTATTACGAAATACAAAAACCAGGCTTTAATTACCGAATTACTGATTTTCAATGCGCTTTAGGAATATCCCAATTAAAAAAATTAGATAAATTTATTAAAAGGAGAAGAGAAATTGTGGATAGGTACAATAAAGCGTTCAGTGATTTTGAGGAGATAGTAACTCCCAACGAGAGAGACGGAGTGAAATCAGCTTGGCACATATATATTATTCAATTAGTTTTAGAAAAACTAAAAGTTGATCGAAAAAAAATATTTGAAGCATTACAAAAAGAAGGAATTGGAGTTCAGGTTCATCATATACCCATTCATCTTCATCCATTTTATAAAGAGAAATTCGGTTATAAAAAAGGCGATTTTCCAATAACTGAAAGATATTATGAGAGAGCAATTACTTTACCCCTTTTTCCAAAAATGGCGAACAAAGATGTTGATAGAGTAATCAGAACAGTTAAAAAAATAATTAATTATAGAAAATGAAAATTTCAGCAATTATTCAGGCAAGGATGGGGTCAACTCGATTACCAGGAAAGGTTTTGATGAATATAGGGGAGAAACCAATGGTTTGGCATGTGGTTAATCGGCTGACTTATGCTAAGAAACTGAACGATATTATTCTGGCAATTCCTGATTCAAAAGAAAATGATAAGTTAGAGAAATTTGCTCAAGATAATAAAATAAAATATTTCAGAGGAAGCGAGGAAAACGTTCTTTCTCGATACTACGGAGCAGCTAAAAAATTTAAATGCGAAGTAATAGTAAGAATAACCTCTGACTGTCCTCTGATTGATCCTAAAATAATTGATTTAGTTATTGAGAAATTTTTAAATTCAGGCGCAGATTATACTTCCAATGTCCTTAAAAGGACTTTCCCAAGGGGATTAGACGTAGAAATTTTTGATTTTAAAACCTTAGAAAAGGCCCATAAACAAGCAAAAAAAGATTTTCAAAAAGAACATATTACTCCGTATATTTATCAACATCCGGAAATATTTCGTCTTTTTAATATTGAGAATAATAAAAATCTTTCTTATATGCGATGGTGCGTAGATGAAATGAAAGATTTAGAACTTGTGCGAGAGATTTATAACAGATTATATAAAAATAATAAAATTTTCTTATTAAAAGATATAGTTAATCTTTTTAAGAAATATCCTGAATTATTAGAAATAAATGAGAATGTAGAACAAAAAAAGATATGAATAATCGTTTTAAAGTTTCTCTAAAAAAGGCAAATTTCTCTGATATAGAATTTTTGTGGTATTTAAGAAACCAGCCAGGAACTTACAAATATTCCCGCCAGAATCGAAAAGTGGGCTGGAAAGAGCATATTGAGTGGATTATGCAGATTATTTTAGGAACAAGCAATAAAGAGCTTTTTGTAATTAAAAATTTAAAAACTCCTATTGGGCAAATTAGGTTTGATTGGTTAAATAGCGAGGAAGTAGAGATTAGTATTTCTATTTTAAAAGAGTTTCAAGGAAAGGGTTTTGCTGCCAAGTCTTTAGATTTAGCAATAAAAGAAATTGAAAAGCAAAAAAAAGCAAAAAAAATAACAGCTGAAATCCATAAAGATAATACTTCTTCTATAAAATTATTTGAGAGATTAAATTTTAAATTTAAAGAAAAAAAAGGAGTTTGGCTAAAATATATTTTAGAGTTATGAACAAAGAATACAACTTTAAAATCGGTAATAGAGAAATAGGGTCTGGAAATCCTTGTTTTATCATTGCTGAAATGTCAGCTAATCATAATCAGGATTTTGAAAGGGCTAGACAAATAGTGAAAGCTGCTGCTGAATGTGGAGCAGACGCAGTTAAACTACAGACCTATACTTCTGATACTTTAACTATTGATTGTTCCAAGAAGCCCTTTGTTATAAAAGGCAGTAATCCTGACTGGAATGGAAAAACTCTTTACGAATTGTATAAAAAAGCATATATGCCCTGGGAATGGCAGCCAGAATTAAAAAAGATAGCTGAAGAGCTTGGCATTATTCTTTTTTCCACTGCTTACGATGAAACAGCAGTTGATTTTCTGGAAAAAATGAATGTTCCTGCATATAAAATTGCCTCTTTTGAGATTGTTGATATAAAGCTTTTAAAAAAGATAGCTTCTACTAAAAAACCAGTGATTCTTTCTCGGGGAATGGCTTCTTTAGAAGACATAGAGTTGGCCCTTTTAACTTTAAGAGAAAATGGCGCGTCTGAAATTGCAATTTTGCATTGTCTTAGTTCTTATCCGGCCAAGCCAGAAAAAATGAATTTAGCCACTATTCCTGATATTGAAAAGAGATTTAATGTAGTGGTTGGCCTTTCAGACCATAGTTTAGGAATTTCGACAGCAATAACTTCAGTAGTTTTAGGAGCATGTATTATTGAAAAACATTTTACTTTGAGTCGCGCTGATAAAGGATTTGATGCGTCTTTTTCTATTGAGCCAGCCGAATTAAAAGAATTAGTTAAATGTGTAAGAGAAGCAGAAAAAGCTATTGGCAAGGTTCAATATGGTTTGGTTGAGGAAGAAAAAGCAAATATTGTTGCTCGCAGATCATTATTTGCAGTAAAAGATATAAAACAAGGGGAAAAACTTACTAGAGAAAATGTAAGGTCTATCAGGCCAGGATACGGCTTAGCTCCAAAGTTTTTTTCAGAAATTCTCAAAAAGAAAGCAGTCAAGGATATAGAACAGGGGACTCCTTTTAGCTGGGATTTAGTTCAAAAGTAATTTTTATGGACAACAAAGAACCACAATCAATTGTAAATAGTTATTTTGGCAAGCAAGGAGTAAAACTTTTTAATATGCTGCTCGGGCAGAAGCCGGAGAAAGCAGATGCAATTATTTTTCTTCAGGGAGACAAATTAAACCGGGTCAAAAAAGTTCAGTCATTATATGAGAATGGTTTTGCAAACAAGATTGTTGTTACGGGCAATAATGAACGTGTAGAAGAGCTCAATGACAGCTATTTGTCAGAAATTAAAGAGTGTTTTTTATCTAAAGGGATTTTCGAAAAAAATATTATTATGGATGATAAAGCATTAAATACTTTAAGGCAGGCAGTTAATGTTATTAAAATGGCTAAAGAAAAAAAATGGAAAAAGCTGATTATCGTTACTTCTCCCTGCCATCTATTAAGAGCCTATCTTACATTTGTTAAGCAGTTAATGGAACAAGATTGGCAAGGGGATATTATTATGCAGGCAGCTGATTCGGATTGGCAGATGGAAATACTAAGCATAGAAATGGAAAAGCTAAAAAAATACCAAAAAGATACAGCCAGCATTAAAGAAGGAATAAAATATATTATTAATAGTGGTTTAATTGAAGGTTACTTTGATAGATTTAACTTTGAAATTGATAAATTTTTGGCATTGCCAGAAAATATTGATGGTATGAAGAAAACTCTATCCTTGTTAAAGAATTCTAAAAACATAGGTTCAACTATTTTTCTTATTGGAAATGGAGGTTCGTCAGCTGTTGCCGAACATATGGCTTTTGATTTTACAAAAAATGCCGGACTTCGGGCTGTAGCTATAAGTGGCAGCCCGATGCTTACAGCTCTTTCAAATGATTATGGTTACGAAAAAGTTTTTCAAGAAGCTTTAAATAGTTATGCTAAAAAGAACGATATTTTAATTGCTATAAGTAGTGGCGGAAAATCACCAAATATACTAAATGCTTGCGCAGCCGTTAAGAAAAAAGAACTTAAGATTATTACCCTTTCAGGTTTTGAACCAGATAACCCTTTAAGAAGGATGGGGGATATAAATTTTTGGGTTGATTCAAAGGCCTATGGATTTTTGGAGATTTTTCATAATTTAATCTTACATTACATAAATGACTCTATTATTGGTTCTGAGATTTATAGGATTTGTTAAAAGATTATGAAGGAAATAAGAATAAAACCTATCAAAGGGTTTATAAAAATAGATTGGGAGGAACTTTGGCGGTATCGAGAACTTCTTTATTTTTTAGCTTGGAGAGATATTAAGGTTCGTTACAAGCAGACATTTATTGGTGTTTTTTGGGCCGCCATACAGCCATTTTTGACAATGGTGGTATTCAGCATATTTTTCGGCCGAGTGGCCGGCATCTCAAGCGGAGAAATTCCTTATCCAATTTTTGCCTATACTGGTTTGCTTTTTTGGACTTATTTTTCGGGTTCTCTTTCAGCATCCAGTAATAGCTTAGTTGCTAATCAAGCCGTTATTCAAAAAGTATATCTTCCGAAAATCATAATACCGGTTGCTTCTACTTTAGTTTTTTTAGTTGATTTTTTCTTTGCCGCTACCGTTTTTATCGGATTGATGATCTATTATCAATTTTTTCCAACTTTAGTTGGGATTTTGCTTGTTATTCCTTTGCTTATTGTTACTTTTCTTAGTTCTTCCGGGCTCGGCTTTATTCTTTCGGCCATTAATGTTAAGTATCGCGATGTCCGTTATGCCCTGCCATTTTTTATCCAACTTTTAATTTTCGTTACCCCCGTTATCTATCCAACCAGCGTTTTAGGTAGATACCAATGGTTGTGGTACCTTAATCCAATGAGCGGAGTTATTGAGGCAATGCGGGCAGGACTATTAGGAGTAGGAACAATAAACTGGACCCTTTTAATTTCTTCTGTTTTGTTATCAATTTTATTATTTTTTTTCGGGATATTATATTTTAAAAAATCAGAAAAATATCTCGCCGATATTATTTAGTAATACCAATATTAGTATAATTAGTATTAATTAGTATATTAGCATCGATGTCTGTTATTGAAGTAAACAATTTATCAAAAAGCTATCGGATTAGACACGAAAGATATTCTTATTATTCACTTAGAGACGAGATGGTTAATTTAATAAAAAGACCTATCCGTTGGCTTAAAAAAGATAAGAAGTCAAAAGAAAATTTTTGGGCTTTGAAAGATATAAATTTTTCGGTTAAAAAGGGTGAAATTTTAGGGATTATTGGCAGAAACGGCGCCGGTAAAACCACTCTTTTAAAAATTTTATCCCGGATTACTTTTCCCACAAAAGGAGAAGCAGTGCTCCGTGGCCGGGTTGGTAGTCTCCTAGAGGTTGGAACTAATTTCCATCCGGAACTGGCTGGCAGAGAAAATATTTATCTTAATGGAGCAATTTTAGGGATGAGGAAAAAAGAGATTGATTCAAAGTTTGATGAAATTGTTAGATTTGCCGAACTTGAAAAGTTTCTAGATACCCCGGTCAAAAGATATTCCAGTGGAATGTATGTAAGATTAGCCTTTGCCGTTGCTGCTCATTTGGAGCCAGAGATACTTTTAGTGGATGAAGTATTGGCCGTTGGCGACAACGCTTTTCAAAAAAAATGTTTAGGAAAAATGAATAAAGTAGCCCAAAGCGGCAGAACCATTCTGTTTATAAGCCATAATATGGCAGCGATTGAAAACTTATGCACCAGAGCTATTGTTTTAGACGAAGGAAAGAAAATTTTTGAGGGTGAAGTGAAGAAAGCCATTGATTACTATCTTAATAGTTATAAACAAGACACAAGGAACTTGCGAGATTTTAGCTCTCGAAAGGGGAATGGAGAACTTCGAATTGTTGACGTGAAATTTCGTAACAAAGATAGACAGATAAGGAATTGTATGCCTTGCGGGGAATCAATAGACATTCTTATGGAATACGAGAATTACGGACTTCCAAATAATACTGAAGTGTTTATAACGTTATATGCCAAAACCATCCGGGGTGTTCCTCTTTTTGAAGCAAATAATAAACTGTCAGGATTCCGACTTGAGAGCAAAAATATTGGGAAGCGAGGGTTTTTCGTTTGTCATATTAATTCCCTTGCTTTAGCCCCTTCAACTTATTTATTGGACTTATGCCTTACACGTTCAGGACAAGTTAGTTTGGATGAGATTCCCGGCGCCAGAAAATTAGACATTGAAATGAGTAATTTTTTAGGGTCAGGACAACTTCCTTCCCCGGCAGCCGGTCCCTTAGTTTTAAAGACGGACTGGAAAATTGAGAATTAATTATATTAGTGCTAAAATATTATGAAAAATTTGGAAAATAAAAATATAATAGCAATAATTCCAGCCAGAGGAGGGTCAAAAGGGATTCCTAAAAAAAACATTGTTGATTTTTGCGGAAAACCATTAATAGCTTGGTCTATTCAGCATGCTAAAAAATCAAAAAAGATAGATACTGTTTATGTATCTACCAATGATAAAGAGATAGCCTCTATATCAGAACAGTATGAAGCAAAAGTAATCTGGAGGCCAGAAGAGATTTCCAAAGACCTGTCTCCCTCAGAAGATGCTTTAAAGCATGTCCTAAATGAAATTTCTAAAAATAATCCTGAGAAGATAGATTATGTTGTATTTTTGCAGGCAACTTCACCCTTACGAGAAACTAAAGATATAGATAATGCCATTGATAAAATAATTTTTGAAAATGCTGATTCATTATTCTCGGGGGCAGAATTAGGTGATTTCTATATTTGGAAAGAAATAAGGGGTCAATTGAAAAGCTTAAATTATGACTATAAGAATAGAAAACAAAGACAAGAATTTGGAAAACAATTTGTGGAAAACGGTTCCATTTATATTTTCAAACCGGAAATTTTATTTAAGTATAATAACCGTTTAGAAGGTAAAATTGTAATTTCGGAAATGGAATTCTGGAAATCATTTGAAATTGACAAATTAGATGATTTGAAGTTTTGTAAAGAACTTTTTAAAATTAAAGGTCTAATAAAATAAAAGTAAATAATAAATAAAGATATGGAAATAAGAAAAGGAGAAAGGATTGTTTGGTGGAATGGGAAACTAATTCCAGAAAGAGAGGCAAGAATATCAATTTATGATTCCGCTTTAATGTTCGGAGATATGGTTTTTGAAATGACCAGGTCTTTTAATAAAAAACAGTTTAAATTAAGAGAACATTTAGAAAGATTATATGCTTCAATTAAATTTTTAGAGATCCCAATAAAAATGAACATAGAGGAAATGGAGAAACATTGCTACGAGGTGATTAAAGCTAATGATTCTCTTTTTCGGGAAGACGACGAACACAGACTAATGATTGATATTAGTAGGGGATTGCTTTCTATTTACGAGAATATCATCGGGGGCCACATCGGACCGAATATAATTATTGCTGATTTTCCTTTAAGATGGACTGTTATGGGAATGGGAAAACTATACGATGAGGGCGTGGATGCAGTTATTCCCCCACAAAGAGCTATCCCTGCCCAGTTGCTTGAACCCAAAATTAAAAATAGAAGCAGATTGCATTATCTTATGGCTAATATTCAGGTTTCAAAATATAAAGGAGAAAATGCTTGGGCATTGCTTTTAGACCCGGATGGCTTTATCACAGAAGGGACAGGAGATAACTTTTTTATTGTAAAAAAAGGAAAATTATTTACCCCGGAACCACGAAATATCCTTCGGGGTATTAGCAGAAAATATATTATAGAAGAACTTTGTCCCCAATTAGGACTGGAATGTTGTGAAAAGAATTTAGAGTTATATGACGTGGTAGCAGCAGAGGAAGCATTTTTTACCGCCACTCCCTTTTGCATAATGCCTGTCACAAAAATCAATGGACTAAAAATTGGAGAGGGAAAAATGGGGAAAATTACCAAACAATTATTAGATAAATGGAGCAGTAATGTCGAGATTGATATTGTTCAGCAAATAAAAAGATTTGATACAGCAGATGAAAATGAGAAATTAAACGTTCCATCTCCTTATTCATTTAACTAATAAAATGGGAATTAAACTAAATTTAGGATCAAGTAAAAATTGGAGAAAAGAAGGATGGATTATTGTTGACCATAGAATAGCTGAAGGAAGAGACAAATTGGCAAAGCGCGGGGACGCAGCTAATATACCATTGGAATCGAACTCATGTTCAAAGGTTTTTACATCCCATATGTTTGAACACATTCCTCATTATAAATTACCCCAGGCGCTTTTAGAAATAAATAGAATATTAAAGATGGGAGGGGTGTTAAGAATACTTACCCCTGATTTAAAGAGGATAGCTAAAGCATATGTTAATCAAGACAATGAATTTTTTAAGAAGGCCCTGGAGGAAGATGAAAATATTAGAACTGATTTAGATTATGGCGGAATGTTTATGAATTTTGTTGTTTCTCCGGGACAGGATACAGCATTATTCAGTAAAGACCTAGCTCAATTTATTGGAGGATATGCTCATCTTTATTTGTATGATTTTGAAATGTTGAAAATACTGTTAGAGAATGCGGGTTTTGGAAATATTAGGCAGATGGGTTTCTGTGAATCAACGTTTGACGAATTAAAAGAGCCGCTTCATGTAATCGGGCTGGAGCCAGTTTGGCAAAATATGAATAAGAAATTTTATGACAAATACAAATTGAAACATATCTATCATCAGGGAACTTATACTATTAATTTTGAGGTTACCGGGTTTGATAGAGATCCAATAACGTCATTGATTGTTGAGGTAAGAAAAGAAAAAGATATTAAGAGGGAGGAGTATAATGATTTTAATGGAGAGAATTACAAAAATTACAACCGTTACGGATTTTCATTATTATGGAACAATAAGTTTAAAAAGAAGGTTGAAATAAATACAAAGATAAATAAGTTGATTGATACAGAAAGCGATAAGAAAATAGCTAAGAAAAAGATTATTAAAATTTTAGATGAAAAACTTTAAAATCTAAGAGAACAAACCCCGTAGAGAAAATTTGACTGACTACGTCATTTAAGTTTTCTGAAAGAAAACTTTGCCAAATTTCTTCTACTGGGAAAGGTCAATTAATAACAAATTTATTAAATTAAAAAATGGAACAAAAAAATCAAAAAAGAGTAAAAATAGGAGATAAATGGGTAGGAGCCGGGGAGCCGACTTTTATAGTTGCCGAAATTGGGATTAACCATAATGGAGATATTGATATTGTAAAGAAATTAATAGATATGGCAGTTTTTGCCGGCTGTGATGCAGTCAAGTTTCAAAAAAGAACCATTGAGCTTGTCTATACGTCCGAAGAGTTAGTTAGGCCAAGAGAAAATCCTTTTGGCACGACCAATGGTGATTTAAAAAGAGGGTTGGAATTTGGGGAAAAGGAATATATGGAAATAGACAGATATTGCAAAGAAAGGAATATAATATGGTTTGCTTCTCCCTGGGATATAAAAAGCGTTGATTTTTTAGAAAAGTTTAATGTCCCTTGTTATAAAATAGCTTCAGCTTGCCTGACAGACAATGAATTGCTTAATAAAATTAAATCAAAGAATAAGCCAGTTATTTTATCTACTGGTATGAGCACTGTGGAGCAGATTAAGCAGGCGGTAAATGTGCTTGGGGAAGATAATTTAATTCTGCTTCATTGTACTTCAACTTATCCTTCAAAGATTGAAGAGTTGAATTTAAATGTTATCCCTTGGCTGAAGAAAACCTTTAACTGTCTCATCGGTTATAGCGGTCATTCAACAGGGATTGTAGAGCCGGTAACGGCTGTTTTACTCGGAGCTTGTGTGGTGGAAAAACACATTACTTTAGACAGAGCAATGTGGGGAAGCGACCAAGCAGCAAGCTTAGAACCTCATGGGTTGAATATAGCGATGAGAGATATTAGAGGCATACCAAAATGCCTGGGAGACGGCGAAAAGAGAGTTTACGAAAGCGAGAAACCAATACTCCAAAAATTAAGAAAAGTTAAATGAGAGAAGAAAAACAATTAGAAACCAAAAACATTTTTGATGGATTAACCACAGTTAATGTTGAGCTGACCAGCAGATGTAATAAGAACTGCTGGATGTGCGGTAGAAGAAAAATAGAAAGAGAACATCCAGAAATAGCAATGAACTATGGGGATATGGATTTTGAGTTGGCAAAAAAAATAGCCAGGCAATTGCCAGATGGAATTGTAGTTCAACTGCATAATAATGGAGAGGCTCTTCTTTATCCCAAGTTTGGCGAGGCAGCTAAATTATTCCGCAGACAAATAAGATGTCTTGATACCAACGCTAAATTAATTGTAGAAAAAGCTGATGAAATAATTGGCAATTTGGAGACCCTGACCATTTCAGTGATTGAGAACGATCCTGAAGGAGATAAGCAATATAAATTAGTAAAGAAATTCTTAAAAATTAAAGGGAATAAGAAACAGACGATGATATACAGATGCTTGGGAAAAGTTGATTTGTTACGATATAAAAAATTAGACGGGGTAGTAGCTACAAGAATTCTTCATAATCCTCTGGGAAGTTTTAAATACCGGAAAAAAACAACAGTGCCTGAGATAGGAATTTGCTTGGATATGTTAAACCATTTGGCTATTGACAGATTTGGCAAAGTTTCTATTTGCGTTAGGTTTGATCCATTAAGATTAGGAGTTATTGGGGACTGCAATACAACTCCTTTGATTGATATTTGGAACAGCCCAAAAAGAAAAAAATGGCTGAAATATCACATAAAAGGCAGAAGAAAGAAAGTGCCCCTGTGCAGCTATTGCGAATTCTGGGGAGTGCCTGTGGGTTATTAAAATTTATAACTGTAAAAGAGATTTAAAAAAATGAATTCTAAAATTTTAGATTTAGAACAATTAGCAAAAAAAATACATCAGTTGAAATTGGAAAACAAGAAGATTGTGCATTGTCATGGAGTTTTTGACTTACTTCATGTGGGTCATATTCGTCATTTTGAGGCAGCAAAAAAATTTGGCGATATACTGATAGTTACTATAAGCCAGGATAAATACGTAAATAAGGGCCCGCATAGACCCGCATTTACCGAGAATTTGAGAACTGAAGCCATAGCTTCTTTAAGTTGTGTTGACTATGTAGCAATCAACAAATGGCCAACTTCAGTAAAAACGATTGAATTATTAAAACCAGATATTTATGCTAAGGGGACAGATTACTTTGACCCGTCTAAAGATTATTCCGGGAAAATCATTGATGAGAAAGAAGCGATTATTAAAGTTGGTGGAAAAATTATTTTTACAGATGGAATAACTTTTAGCTCTTCATCTTTGATTAATCGGCATTTGCATGTATTTCCGAAAGAAGTAAATGAGTATTTGGTTGATTTTTCTAAAAAATATTCCTCAGATGATATTATCAACCATTTGGAAAGTATAAATAACTTGAAAATATTAGTAATTGGAGAAACTATTATTGATGAATACAAATATGGACAGTCAATAGGTAAATCTGGGAAAGAATCAATAATTGCCTTAAAATATCTTAAAACTGAGAAATTCGCTGGTGGTATCCTGGCCGTAGCAAATCATATATCGAATTTTTGTGATAACGTTGACATATTTACTTTATTAGGAGAGAAAGATTCACAAGAGGAATTTATTTCTAAAAACCTTAATAGAAAAATAAAAAATAACTTATTTCATTATAAAAAGAACTCGCCGACCATAGTCAAAAGGCGATTTCTCGAAACAATTCCATTAACAAAACTTTTGGAGTTTTACGCCATTAACGATGACGAGCTAGAGCCAGAACAAAGCAGGGAGATACAGGAACATTTGGAAAGAATACTCCCCAGTTATAATTTAGTCATCGTGGCAGATTTTGGCCATGGAATGTTTAACAAAGAAATAATAAATCTGATTGCCAAAAAAGCAAAGTTTGTCGCTGTCAATACCCAATCCAACGCCGGCAACATGGGCTATAACACGATTTCTAAATATCCAAGAGCTGATTATATTTGTATAGATGAGCCGGAAATCCGACTGGAGTGTAAAGATAAGAAAGGTGATGTAATTGGACTCTGCCCGAAGATATCAAAAAAACTGTCGTGTAAAAAAATTATTATCACTCAAGGGGAAAAAGGTTGCGCAGCTTATTTCAACAATAATATCACTAACATTCCAGCATTTTCAGATAAAATTTTAGACAGGATGGGAGCTGGCGATGCATTTTTTTCCATAACATCGCCATTGGTGGCAAATAATGCGCCAATGGAAATAGTCGGCTTTGTCGGTAATGCGGTCGGGGCGATAGCCTGTACAATTATTGGAAATAAAGAGCCCGTTGATAAGGTTTCTTTATACAAATATATAGCCTCATTACTGAAATAAGAACCTCGCCTTCGGCGAGAACCTTGATTCGCTATTGTATCAATATATAATCTTGAAATAAGAACCTCGCCTTCGGCGAGAACCTTGATTCGCTATTGTATCAATATATAATCTT
>SDBT01001860.1_pt1 | contig 37836 bp, 65 predicted proteins | sample 2277101 | NCBI WGS metagenome assembly SDBT01 (sample SAMN10404973, study PRJNA504765) | marine sediment metagenome | isolation source: marine sediment core GS10_PC15, 103 cmbsf | place: Arctic Ocean: Southern Knipovich Ridge | collected 2010 | reverse complement strand
CTATTACGTCTACCTTGGCCTGGTTGAGCACCACGCTTCCTAGCCATTACTTTCCTCGCTGGAGAGCCTTCTTTTCTCTTATCTGCGATGTCAAATTAGTAATAACCTCAGCGGCAGACTTCCCTCTGTTATCTTGAATAACCTGCTGGAGTTGCAAATTAAAATTAACGGCTGTATCACCACCAGCAAGCTTCGGACTTACTCTATCTATGATAGCCCAAGCATCAGATCTTTGTTCTTTACGATCACTTTTACCCTGCAACTGCAATCCGATATCCCCAATACTTTCTCGGATAATCTCCAGCGCAGTCGGGAGCATACCCACAAATTCATCTTTGACAAAGTCCTCAACCTCTGCTTCAATGATCTTATCTTCCAGGAGTTTCTCCAGCCTAGCAATCTCGACCTTCATCATCGGATTGTGATTCAACAAAACAGAGATATAGCTAGGAGTCAACTTCATTTCTTCTGCGATCTGTGAAGGCCTCATTCCTCGCAGAACAAACTTCCTCGCAATCATTCGATGCCAAGGCTTGAAGTAAGTGCTCTGCTTAACTATCTCAGTCCCATTCAAGTTAGCAGACCTAGGCTCAGGAGAAGTCGTTTCCTCCACCACCTCAGCATCTATGACTACATCTTTATCGTTACTCATTCTCTTTACCTTCCTTAAATACAAAAAGACCACGGTACAAAGATACCTTGGATATTACAACTATACCACCCCCTAGATTCTTTGTCAAGGGCAAACTGGCACTCCAAACAGAAAAGAGCCGCCCTTACCCACACGGGAGAATTAACACTCACATCTCAGACTCAACGCTGGTAATCTGAATCTGTCCCTTGCTATAAACCCGAAAAACTACATTTCAAGTCGAAGGGACCTATAGATAGACCCTTGGCCCCCCCTATGGGGTAATGGGGGTAGGGGGGTCTTTGTTGACGTTAACCAGGCGTTCAAACCCACCTTGACATCTCACACCAGTAGTATATACTTAAACTGTGGGATAAGATCTTTGAAAACCGAATAAGGATAGTGTAGTTGGTGTCGGGGTTCACTTGACGAGGGATTGAGGTGTCAAATGGACAAAGAGCCTAAAGTTTTGTGGATAAAGGATGACGATGGGATCATCTCTCGGTTTTATACGAAGGTGACAAAATCGTGGAAGCCGAAGGATAGTGATGAGACAATGAAGGTAACACATGAAGGTGTGGTCATCACCGTTCCCCAAACATTGGATGAGGTAGCAGAGCATTCGGTGTTGACGGCTTTGGAATTGTGCAAGTGGGCCATCGCCTATAAGAAATACCTCCGGTATAGGGAGTTGATACCCACCGGGTTGACACAGAAGAAGATTCAGGAACGTGTCAACAATGAAAGGATCGGACAGGTATCAGAGATGAGTACCATTAATCAACTGGCCAAGAGGGTCAAAACCGCCAAGTTGAACGATGAGCAGATGGCGGAGTTGAATGCCAAGATCGACGAACTGTTGAACGCTTAAACCTGAACCCTGATGCCAACTACACTATCTTTATTCGTTAACCCCAACGGAGGTGTCAAATGAAGAATGGCAAAGTTTCACGCACAGATGAGATCCGCCACCGCTTAGCTGATCATGGAGAGAATTGTCTCAGATTAGCGGAAAAGCTAGGAGATCAGGGCGAGCCGTTGAACCCTGATGAGAAGCGACTGATTCGCATGGCAACGCTACCAATGCTTCAAGATCAGTTTGACATGGCATTGGGACTGTACCTGGCCAGGGGTATCTTTGACCCTGACTTCCACATGGTGAATGAGGAGTAGAACACAGCCCTCAGGTGCTACCATAGGCCTGAGGGTATTTTTATGTCCTGGTTAGTCTAGACCAGCAGCAGCACGTCTATACATAACTCCAGGGATAACTCTCACTCCCAGGTTTAGCAGCACAGTCGGCTCATTGAATATCCGCCTCACTCCATTAGAACAACTTTATTGCCTTAATGGACATAGCGACACTCACACTCACCTTCTGCGTGACGTTAATGGAGATTTCACCTTTGACACTCGTTAGCTGTCTCCCCCCGATGGAGATAGCCTAATGATGCTCCCTTGTCAGATATGTTAGAATGGAGTTTAGCTACCCTAGAATGGAGGTTGAACGTCCACCAATGACCCCCGAGCTCCATTACGTCCCCGATGACCTTAAGGAACCCCCTACCCCGATATAAGTTTTCTTATTTATTTGCTTTGCTCGATAGAATGAGTAGTGATGTTAGTCAAGATATTTGCATGGAAAGAAGAAAGAGAGATGTTTATTGATTCTATAGTTGTTCTTGTGAAATATTTTACTAACTAACTAAGGGGGTCTAAACTCACTATTATTTTTATTTATCAGCAAAGCATAGCAATGATGAGTAAATAAAGACAGTGATGAGTGAAGAATATATAAAGAGGGGAGAGAAAAAATAAGGTTTCTAATTTGGGTGGTAGGGGGGCCATTAAGCTCTCGGAGGACGTGGGGGGCATTGAGGGCCCTTGGGGGACGTTAAATAGACATTGGGGGATGCGTTACCTCCATCGGGGGGCAAAAAGGACGTTGAGGACATAAAAGGATGTTGAGGACAAAAAAGTATTGACATACTCGGTACAATATGTTATGGTGTGATTCTAAGTAGAGGTTTGTAAATGATACAGGAGGTGCCAAATGGATATGAGTTACCATAACACGAGGAAAGTTTTAGTGGCATCAGACAGGTTTGATACACTGGCTGAGAGATGGGAGAAGGAGCCCACCGAACAGAACTGGGAAGCATTGGTCAAGCACTGTGATAAACACGGAATAGAATGGAGAGAGGTGCCAGAATGAGATATATGAGAACAGTATCTTATGATACATGGGTATACACATCCATTGGTAATATCTATGCTTGGTGGGCAATGTTTGGATTAATACCAAAATATCTCATACAAGATTATTTTATACTTGTATGGTGAGTATCTAGGAGGTGCCAAATGTCCCTAGAATCAAATCCCGCTTGTGTATGCTGTGGTGAAGAATCCGATGACATGGCTCAGTGTGATAGACCTCACTGTGGTTCTTGCTATGATATTCATGTGGAGCTTGAAGACAAGGAATGTCACTGTGATGGTGACGGGATAGTCCTGGGAGAGGGTGAATGAAATCAATACAAAAGCTTAAAGATCTCATTGAGTGTGAGATTGCAGCAGCAAGAACTATTGAGGATCTTAATAAGCTGAATGAGATGTTAAAGGAACTAAATAATGAGTTTCATATTTGGTTAAGAAAACAAGAATTAACCCTGAAATGAGGTGTCGATAATGAAAGATACATCTAACGACATCAATCAGTTCCTCGAAGGACTATCAAAAGAGGAATTGCAACAACTCAAGAAGGATTTACTCAAGCCTGACAAAGGTAAGCCTCCTGTTATAACGTTGATGATAGACATTGAACATCATCACAAGTGCAGATTATGCGGGAGAATATGGTCTACCATTCAGTCCGTCAAGGCTAACACCGAAGATCTTCCTGAATCTGTGACTATTATCTATAACTCCTGTTTCTACTGTGAGTATCATTTATTGACTCATTACAATAAAGGAGACCTTGCTGTCTTGTTGGTAGAGATTGCTGAAAGAGGAATAGAAATGGCATACAGGCCAAGGAAGTTTAAGATGATAGAAGAAGGCACTCATCGATTGATAATACAGAGCGCTTGTTACAGGCACGGAGGATTTCATGATTAGCTGCAATGACGATTATTGTGCAGGGTGTATTCATTATTACAAGGGTAGTGATGAATCCCCTTGCTGGAAATGTCTCGGAGGTATAGATAGTACTCGGAGACCTAACAAGGAGGTGCTTGATGAGAACACAGGTTAGCATGAAGAGTTACAGGGACATTTTGATCGTTGCAAATGAGATTATACAAAAGCATCCTAACATCGATACTCTCGAAGCCTACGATGCATTGTTTATAATCATTTGCAGTCACATGGACAGACTCCTCGCTACGATGACTATACCTGATTTTATTCTCGGTTCTCTGATCCAGGAAGTCAAAATCTCCATCGAAGAGGACAACGAGAACTACTACTATCGTATAGTCACTCCGATTGGAGATTCAGGGGATTCTGTTTTCTGCAAGACTCCAGTGATCCGGGAAGATGGTTATATTGTATGGCAATCGGAGTTAGTTGGTGTACACGGTCCTCCATCAACCTCAGTTGTCCATTAAACTATAACTGAATGAAGGGAGATGAAACAAATGGCTGATGATTATATCCAAGTAACTATGACCGAGAAGATAGTGAAAGAGCATTCGGTGAGATACAACTCTGAGGATCCAGAACTTAAAAGTATATATATACCGAAGATTGCTCTGAGAAATATCTTCGGTGAGTACCCAGGCAAGATCAGAGTAACAATCACAAGACTGGAGGACTAGAGCCGACGGCACCTCGGTTCTATCATAGGAGGGATCGCTTCAACCCTTGGTGGTCCCTCCGCTTGATAGTCTCGTTGTTAATAGTAGTAATAACTTTAAGGAGGTGTCATGATGAAACACGCAGATATAATAGCTTTATGTACGGGAGACACGATAAGTTGCAAGGAGTGTCCTGATCACGGATGCACTGGAGAACCTGCTTTGGTGGAAGTACGTAGATCAAAGCATCAAGATGTTTATTACCATGGAGGTAATGAATTTTATTTCCTCCGTATTGTTTACGACTGTACTTATAGTTCTGAACGAATAGATTGGAATGTTGGTGTTACAGGATATACAATGAAATTGCTCAAGAAAGTTAACCCTTCAACAGTAAAAGGAGGTGCGGCATGAAAAGGTTTATGATACCTCGAACAGCCAACTGTAGTAGAGGAGGCTAACATGGTGGAGGTCATGCTCCTAACATTGGTGAACGCTACTGTGTCCTTCACCGTAACAGAGGCACGGATATTCAGACCAATTAGGGAACACATTTTTAGCAAGAACAAATTCATTAAAGAGTTGACTATGTGTGGTTACTGCTTCGGTCATTGGGTAGCTACATTCCTAGTCTTTACTCTGGATTTGTCCCTGTTCCCACATAGACAAAGAGCGGTAGATGCTATCCTAACTATCTTTGTCATTGCTTGGATATCTGGTATTCAGTATTTCATCATTAACAAGATAGCAAGTTGACAAGAAAGGGTTGTTATTATGAAAGATATAAAAGAAACAGAAGAGGCCATCACCGAAGACAACGATCCTGTAGAGGAAGAAGTTACTCCGATTGAAGATCCCGACGATCGGGGTTCTGGTCAGGATGAAGCTACGCCGGTGGAGCCTGAAGTTCCCAAGGAAACGCCTGCATTCCTGACTGTTGGGGAACTCTGCAAACTCCTCGACAAGTTCGATTCTCATCGTGAAGTTTACCTCTACTCCGATGAAGGTGGCAACAACAAGCGAGCCTTTTCCGCCAAGATGTTCTGTGGCATCGCGCTCATAAGTACTCAAAGGTAATTCCTGGCCTCCCTGTTCTTAATTGAGCAGGGAGTGTAGGAGGTATCTATTAACCTGAACTAGGAGGTGCTATGTGTTAACGTTTATACTAACAGAGTTGTGTGTGCTCACTTTAGCGTGGTTAATGTTCATGAATGGCTACTTTATTGCGAGTAGTATATTTGTGGGATTGGCTACGTTAGGAATTTTGATTCTTGCTCATAATAAGAGAGGTGCATAATGAAACTGAGAGTTTTAGTGAAGTTAAAGCATGACACAGAAATTACTTGCGGGGCTTGTAATTGTAGAGGAGGAAAATATAGAATAATAAGAAACGAAAGTTCTTGCGGCTGTTGTAAAATAACCCATAATGATGCTACTTGGTCAATAGCATTCATAACATGTCAGAGTCATTCTCCTTCAACTTTCTATGATCCAGCTAATAAAGATTGTGACCCTATGATAAAATTATCTGGTAAAAGGGAAGCTCATTGGCACGTCATTCCCATCAAGGAAAGAAGAACTATAAAGATAGCAGAATAACTGAATATCCATTACGGCAATAAAGTTGTCTTAATGGATAAAGGAGAGTTAGTAAGGAGGTGTCAAATGTATATATGTACTGATTGTAAAGGTACAGTAGGAAATCAAATAGCAGGCTATCAAGCATTTAAATGTACTTGGTGCGAAGGAGAGTTAGTAATAAAACAAGAAACTTCTGATGCAGATCCGGATTACACAGAATGTGATTATTGGATAAGAAGAGCTCAAGCGTTTGATCCTTCTATGATAAAGGGTCACAAATGCGGGAGATGTGATACCTGTTGCGATGAAGGCGATGCTATTCTCCTAGCCAGAAAGGAAGGCGACTAATGGCTGATTATCGTTGTTCAATTCAAGGACATAGCTTCATCATACCAGATTTTATGGTAAATTTATTGGAGAGATATATTCATGAAGGAAAGAATCCTGGAGGCTTTCTTTTAGCGGTCATAGAAAATGATTTAAAAAAAGCATGTATGTTCGCCGATGAAAATAATATACTCCTTCTTCCTGCTTATGCAAGTTATCTTTATAATGAAGCTCCCTCTAATTGCTGGGGTTCTCCTAAAGAGGTAATGGTTTGGGTCAAGATGATAAAGGAGGCGAGAGATGAAACTTAAAGACGCTGTTGATCTAGGAGTAGGAGATGTCATCAGGTGTAATGCTTGTGAATGTGAATATGCTAAAGTAATAATGAAAAAGCCTATTTTTGTTCAGTGTGGTTGTTTGCGACTTTATCATGAAGGAAACGACTGGTCTCTACTCAGAGATGCTAGAGACTGTATAGAAGGTCATATGTCAGATTGGGGGTTACTCGTTTGTGGGAGTGAAATTGAATTATTACTAAAAGTATAATGACGGGAGCTTCGAATCCTCTCATGGAACGTTCCCACAGAAAGTAGCAGAGGTTAGAGTGGCACCTCCGCCTCTGTTGTGGATGTGGGTTCGTTCCATAAGAGGATTCGAAAAGGAGTATAATATGATTTATTGTAATGATTGTAATGCTTGTACAGATGAGATTATGGAATACAATGAAGAGATTTTATGTCTAGATTGTTATGCGGAGGCTAATCATGAATAAAATTGACGAGATACGAGCTAGGGCAGAGAAGGCTGTTAAGGGTACTCTCATAGTTAAGGAGGACGTTCAGAAACGTGTCGATCCAGAGTCGTTCATTGCCTACACGCCTGCTACAAGCCCTGCACTTAAAGATGACCTTGTGCAGAGGGGCATATTCTGGGATAGAGAAGAGGCGGAGTCATACGCCCATGCTCAGAGTGACCGTGAGTACCTCCTCACCTGGGTCAAGGAATTGGAGAAGGCTGGAGCCAACCTTGCCAAATGTGTCGATGTTGCAGTATGCACAGGGCTAATGTCAGGTTCACCTGAAACAGACTTGCGAGTATGGAAACGTCTTGTCATGGGGAAGAAGGAGTAAGAAATGGCTAAGCGACCTGTAATCAAAAATGGTAAATGCGATCATGCAGTTGAAGAATTATGTCCACATTATAACGAGGCTGAAGAACTCGTCAAGAAGAATGCCGAGAAGGACAAGCGGATCGAGGAGTTGGAAAGCGCACAAACTTTCAAGGAATCGGACTTTTTCGGTGAGTTTGCCCTGTGCGACAACTGTCAGAACCCTGCCCCTGGGAAGGTAGTAGGGCTGGATGGCGCCGGTAAGTGTATCGACTGCGGCCGAAGATACATGACCGACATGGGAGGCCTGACCTTCAAGAACGCCGAGTTGCGGGAGAGTGCGAAGCGGGCCGACCTGTGGAAGGATCGTGAGTCAGCTACGCAGGCAAAATACGAGGCTGTGTGCTATGAACGTGACATCCTCAAGACGGAAGTTGCCGAGTTGCAGGAGAAGGTGAAAGTAGGAGGAAAAAATTATATCTCAGCAGTGAATGACAGGAAGGAAATGCGAAAAGGGTTGAGGAAATACAGGTCTGAACGTGACACCCTCAAGGACGCGATGGAGTACATGGTCAAGAAGGAAAATTGGTATGTGGACAAGGATGGGTGGGCGACTCTTTTGAGGCCACGTGATTCATACATAACAGGGGAAGTACCTGCTTACATTGCGCCATGGGAATTCATAGCTGAAACTCTTTCTAAGATTAAAAGGGGATGATGATGGATTTGTTAATATATGACGGTAGTCTTATTGTACTGATTCTGTTAATAATATGGATAGTTTATCATTGGACGAAACTGCCATGACCTGGCCTGACGTACATTACAAGAAGCTGACAGTACCCGCGTGGGTAGAATGCGATGACCCCTCTCATTACGATGATGAGTTTAAGCATCTACAAGATAGTTGTAAACAATGCAACGGCGACGGGGGCAAGTGGCATGAGGCTGTTGAGCCAATGGCAACGGTAAGCATAGAAAACGATCCGATAATAACCAGCCGTGATCCACTTGTCACCCGCTCCACCATCCTCTATCAGCTTTACGATCCGTGCGGGAAGTGCGGTGGAAGGGGCCGTGTCCCCTGTGGATGTGGTGGATGTAGGGGACTCTTCCCTCAAATTTCTGAGGATATTAAGCCGGAAGACAGATGGAAGCCCTGCAAATCTTGCCTCATGGACAGCGACGGACCCACCGGAGCCGCTGAAGGTACGGGACAAGGGTGGAAGGTTGAGTTATGAAGTGGTTGATTCTGTTCATGCTGTTAATACCAACAACAGCTCTCAGTAATCCCGGATTCTTCGTCGAGGCTGGTGTTGCATACCATCCTTATAAAATCGATTGCCCTGAGTATTGTGGCACTAACCCTCTGGTAGATATCGGTGCAGGATACACCCTTGACTTTGACAACTGGAACTTGGATTTTTATATCAAGCATCGATCTTCCGCTCCTGACGTTGAAGACGGTTATGGTCATAATCTTTTAGGAATTCGTATTCGGTGGTATCCAAATGAGGACCATTAAAAATGTAGCAGTTGAAATGAAAGCTAAGCATTCTGGTACAGACAAAGCTCAGTTTGATTGGGATGAACGTATCAAAGAGTGTCGTAAACCTGAGAACATAGGTATGGCGGCTGCTACAGGAAAAGTAAAAGGATTCTGTTTTTGGTGTGGTAAGTACAATATGTTATCGTTGAGCGCCACGGCTTTTAAATGCGGGTGCTTTCCAGATGGTGATGCAATACCAAATATTCGTCATTTTAATCCATTCATGGAAGGCCAGATAGGGAGATGAGAAATGGATAAGCTATTAATCAGCATTGTTCTTATAGGAGTTATATCCTTAACATATTGGTTATGGATACAGCTCGCTACTGTGCCTATAAAAATCTTTTTTACTTGTTGTATATGGGCATTTACTATAGCAGTCACGGGGGATTGGTAATGACACCTGAGCAAAAGATTCATATTGATAAAATGACGCAGGAAGAAATGGCTAGGTTATGGAGATTTGCTCCGTCTGGGCATCCTTATTTTGTTAATGGTACTGAGGTGTGGGAGTATTTCGAAGCTAAGTTTAAAGGATTTACTCCTGAACTTTCAAAAAGTATCGGCTGGGAGAAGCTATGAGGAAGATGAACTGTGCAGGATGCGAAAAACCAGTCCCTGAAAATCATATTCAATCTCAGATAGACATAAAGCGTGTATTCTGCAATAAAGAATGCGTTCTTATGTATTATGATAAGCTAATGAAAGACAGATGTAAGGAGGTAAAAAATGTCAACGACTGAACAAGATATCCAATTCGCAATTTACGAAGCGCACATCCAGAAAGTAATCAAGGATCTCAGTGATACCGGGTTCTCTATGGAGGAATCAATTGTCATTTTAGGGACCGGTCTCGATGCTGTAATCACTCGTTACAAGCAAGTCGCCAAACGTAGCATCTTTCGCCGAACAATCATGACGTTGAACAAAGACACACCATGGCGTTATGTATCTATCAGTCCAGGAATAGTATCATGATAATCAACGAAGAAAGGAGGTGAACTAATGGGATATCCTAAGAACTTTAATCCTGATAGTTATGGAGATTTACTTCCAATGTTGGAAAAAGCTCTTATGTTACCCCCGGGAGGTACACTCAAGTTTCGTATTAAAACTGATGTCTTGAGTCCTCGAACAGCAGGACATAAATGCCGTGGGTATTTTAATCTAAATCCAATAGTGGCTCCCCGAGAGTATTCAGTACGTGTTGGTTTTGATACTCCGGGTATGGATGATGATACCATTCAAATCATTAAAAGGAAAGGATCGGATTTTGGAGTGGAGGAGGTGGAAGAGTATGAAACAGATTGAAACTATTATTCAACAAGTAGAATTGCTTGAAAATATACAAGCAGATATAACTGATGAGCTTGTTCGTGCTATTAAGAAATATCCAACTTTTCCAGTTGATTTAATTTATCAATCTGCTATCATTGCAGAAGAATCTGGTGAATTAATTCAGGCTTGTTTGGATTATGTTTTATACAAAGAAGTTAATTCCACAGAAAATATTAGACTGGAGGTGATTCAAACAGCGGCAATGTGTTTACGTATGCTCATTCATTTAAAGTAAGGAGGTGGAGTAAATGATGACTCCTGATGAAAGAAGAGCTATGATTGATGCTGGATACTGTCGCATTAGTTGGAAACATCGCATGGTATCACGTATTGATCGTTCTGATTGGAAAAAGGCTTGCTCTTACGGCGCTGATTATTATCGTAGAGTTTTGTCTAAAGATGTTAGAACGGTTGGTGCTGCTGATATTAAAGCTTTTCCTCCTAGTATGACAGGGCCTAAAGATTATAAAGAACTTGTACTGTGAGGAGATAAAACAATGCAATTTACATGGGGTAGTGGAATGAGATTCGCATATTGTCACATCTGTAAAGACGTTATAGCAGTAAAAGGAGAACATTGTGCAGAATGCGGAGCTTATCTAGGTGAGGAGGAATGAAATGAAATACGAGTGTAAGTTTTTACGTCCTAAAAGAAAGTGTACGCAAGTAGTAACTCACATGGTAATCGCTACAGATGAAGAAGGCTCTATAACTTATAGTCGTCTCATCTGTAGTACACACGCAGATAGGGTAAACGAAGTCCTGCTAGGGTTGGTTCTTGTCAATGAGTTCAAAGTAGTAACCGTAGCAGAAGAAGAGGAGGTGCCTCGGCAAAAGAATACTTGACAGGAGTTCCGTTTTTGTGGTATATTTACAATTCGCCGAAAAAATATTACATCTTAAGTTGGAGGGCGTCATGGACTTAACCAGTAAACGCCTGTTTGATAATCAAATGCTCAAAGATTTCCAGAACTGCAATCGTTACGGTTATTGGAGACATGAAAGAGATCTATCTCCTACAAAGGTTGCCACTGCTCTTGTGTTTGGTATTGGCATCCATGCTTCAATGGCAACTCATTACAGAGGTGGAGATCATCGAGCAGTCGCACTAGCATTCAAAGAAGTTTGGGTTGATGAATTCGACAACCCCGAAGGAGACGACAAGCGTAACCTCAACAATGGCATCTTCATTCTCGAAGCATACATTGATGAGCATCCTATCGAACACGAACCTTTCACGGTGTTAGACGTAGAGCGGGGATTCCTTATACCATTTGATGAAGATATTGTATACTGTGGTACTATGGACCTCGTGGTAGAAAATAAATCATCATCAGGTATGAAGGGAGTCACTGTAATAGATCATAAGACTACATCGATGTGGTCTAATATCGTTACGGAATCCGTCAATCCCAATCGTCAATTCACAGGTTATATCCTCGGTTTGAAATCTCTTTACAATGAAGTTTACGGAGCAATGCTAAATAGTATCTTCGTGAATAAAACTAAACGAAATGTTAGGCGGATACCTACGCAACGATCTGATATGCATCTTGCTCAGTTCGTGGTTGAAACTATGGAGATCGTTGGGCAGTGGGATCATTGTAAAGAGAGCGGGTTCTGGCCTCAGTCCACGGAGTATTGTATTAAGTGGAATAGACATTGCGAGTACTCAAAACTCTGCAAGCAAGGTAAGCACATAACTGAGGTCATGATACACCCAGCTGATTTCAAGGTGGACCCTTGGGATCCGATTAAGGAAAGGAGAGAAGCAAAATGAAAACAATAATCGGTTTTGGTGATAAAGTTGAGGATAGTATTACAAAGTTCTCGGGCATCGTTGTGGGAAAGGCTACTTTTCTATACGGGTGTAAACGCATTCTGATCGAGAAAGATGGTTTGAACAAAGAGGGTGGTGCTGATGAGCCTCTTTGGTTTGACGAGCAGCGAGTGGTACTTGTTGAGGAGAAGCAGCCTCCAGTGAGCAAACAAAGCAGTTCAAAAATTGGCGGTCCTCAGAAAGATCCTGTTTCTACAAGGAGTCTGTAATGTTAGAGCTAAAATGTGCTAACCACGAAGACTGCGATACTTTAATTCATACTCAGGATAAGATCAATGATTCTGAGGAACGTTTCATCAACGGATATGCTATAGAAGTTTTCTGTCCTGCTTGCCAAATCAAGATGCAGATCAACGTAACCTCAGAGGAACTAGAATGACTCCTTTATCTGAACGCCTTCCTATACGCTCTCTACGTTACGGAGGTAATGGTTCTGGTAAAACTGTGATGTCTTTTACTTGGCCCATTGATACTTCTATCGGCGAATGGGCGTTCGTGTTCGATTTTGATGATGGTTTAGCATCAGTACGTAACCATCTCGGCAAACTCAAAGCTGGTTACTACGCAAAGACTTTCATTGATCGAGATTTCAAGATAGGCTCCGCTATATCCAAGCAAGATAACAAAGGTAAAACTGCCGCATCGTTTATTCAACGGCAGTCTAAGTCCTGGCAAGCAGCTAAGGAGTTCTTGGAGTATCTCAAACAAGGTTTACCAGGAACTTTTCGAGAAGAACTTAAACTCCCTGATAACGCCAGCGAATATCCTACTATTGTTATCGCTGACACTCTTACAGGTCTGCATGACATCGCAGGTAATAAAGCTTTCCAGCTTTCTGGTTCTTATGGTATGATGGGATCTATGGCTGAGCATCATTACCCTGCTCAGATGCATGCAGTCAAAGAATTTATTCTCATGCTGGAAGCGGAAATGTGGCATGTGGATGTAACAGCTCATGAACATATCTTCGAGGATGCTAAGAAGAAAACTCTGGTTAAGCAAATAGCAGTAGTAGGACGTAAAACTGCTGGTTTTGTTCCTGCTTACTTCGACGAGTATTACCATCACGAAGTAATTCAAGGAGCAGACAATGCTTACATTATTGAAACAGCGTCCTCAGGTAGTAACTCAGCTAAGACTGGTATGGGATTCGATTCTGAGACGGGTCATCATATCTTTGACTTTGAAGAAGAAGTAACAATTAAACCAAATGAAATAGTAGGTTGGGAACGCCTGTTAGAAAAGGTCGATGCCTACTGGAAAGAAAAGGAAGGAGGTGTATAGTATGGAGTATGATATTGTCTGTATTTTCCTGCCAACGGGCAAAACATTTACTTTTAGAAACGTTAAGATGTTGACCGATAATGAAAGCGTATTAATGTTTTCATATGCGGCCATGTCTGATGGCAAAACAAAGGTAGGGACATTTCCCAAGAATACATTCGTTGGATGGTCAGTAACCCCGAAAGGAGGTACATCTTAAAGTTTATCTCGGTCCATTACCGCAATAAAGTTGTTGTAATGGATTAACATTCACCGTCTATCAAACGAGGAGAAAAGCAGATGAAAGTAGCATTCAATATTTACTGCCAGACGGCCGCTCTCGATGAAAACGAGGTCGAGATCAAGGACGTCGTCACAGACGAGGAATCCGGCGAGACCAAAGAGGAGAAGCGAATGATTGCTTACTCCGATAAGTTCGCCATGGAAGCTGATTCCTTCCCTGAACTCATCGCCGACCTGATTACCCGGTTCGACATCAATGAGACGCAGTGTGCTCAGGAGATCGCCGATAACCTGGCCAGGCGCTGTTCCAACGGAGTCAGGATCAAGTATCTCAAGGGTTTGGAAGAGCAGGATCAGGTCGACGAAGGTCCTATCCAGGAATATGTAGCTACCTGGAAACCTGGTCGCAAGGCCGATGCTTCAGTCGCCACACAGCTCAAGAAGCGGCTCAAGGACCTGCCGCCCGAGAAGCGCGCCGATGCCGAGGCCAAGCTCAAGGATATGCTCGACGAGCTGGGCATCTAACATACCCCCAACGAGGCAGGAGAGAGTTGTACTCCAATTACCCCCCCAAGCTAGCTCTCTCTTGCCTCATCTTTTTAGGAGGTTTGTCCTATGTTGATTGAAATTCCTTTTGAAGATGCTGAGCATTATGAGCCTCTGCCTGAAGAGGATTACCAGGTGGATTGTCTCGAAGCTGAGGTGGTCCCCCCGGAAAAAGAGGGAGATCGTCCTTATATCAATCTGTCTCTTCAAGTCGTGAAAGACAGCAACGACTCGGAGGAACATGCAGGCAAGACTCGTGCTCATCGTGTCTATATGCAGATTCCTTCTGACAAGGAGAAGAAAGCCAAGGATGGTAGAGGTCTTTGGGGCGTTATGATCGCTATGGTCGAAGAAGTATTCGACGCTTTCGGCGTGGATAAAAAACGCCCAGACACTACCAAGTTTGCTGGTAGGCGATGTTGGCTTACTTGCAAGCATGAAGTCTATGAAGGTCGTACCATGGACCGTTTCTCTGACTTCAGGCCTCTGTAGTAAACCCATACTAAGAGGGGGCGGGTTAATCTCCGCCTCTTCTTTTTTGTTCTTATGTTCTCGAATATGCACTTAGGAGATTGGCTATGGTTAGGTATAATTGTGTTCATTATTTGGTGGTTATATCAAGTAGCTAAGGAGATATTCTAATGGGAATGAATCATCCTCCATTATATGAAGATAAAGATGAGAAAGAAGTTTTTAAACAAGCCATGATGTGGCTTAGATTTAATGAACTTCAACTTGATAGAAAAGACAAAGATGCAACATTAGCTCATTGGTTATATCATTGGTGTATAGAAAGAGGTAAAGAGAGATTTGCCGAGAAGGAGGATACAGAATGAATTGGTTATGCAAAATTTTAGGACACAATTTCATAATAGTTCGTTGGGGAAAGTATGGCGACTATTCAAAATATGCTCAACGATTATTTTGTTGTCGCTGTGGCAAACCTGTATGGGGTAGGTTACTTGACAATAATTGGGAAGGTCGTTATGCCGATCAAACACTTGCGGGTAAAACTGAGTAGTTCTCTCGCTGACAAGTTTCACGATCATTTACCTAAACACGGACAAAGAAGCCGAGCAGTCCGACGGTTTATACATATCTTTTGTGAGGAGTGTGAGCGCTTTCCGCTTATGGCCTCGATAGATCATATCAAACCTGCTGCACTACAAGCGGTGCAGGAGATACTGGCGGAGGAGGATTAAAATGCCCACTAACATTATAACTATAAACAACTCAATAAAATATGAGGTTCCAGATTCTTGGATGCCTCCATTGATTGAGTATTTAGAAATGGTATCAGAGAAAACAAAGGAGGATGAATGATGCATATAGATACTAAAGTAAAATGTACATCAGTCCGTGAAGTAAAAAGTATAGATCGCTCAATATCTTTATATACTGTTGAATTCTCGTCCATTGAACTTGCTGAATGGGGAGTGGCAATTTCAATGTCTGGATTGTTACCAAGTGTAGCAAAACAATTCCAAATTGAAACTGAGTATACAATATCAATAAAAGCTTAAGGAGACTGAGTTATGTGTATGGTATGCGAAATAGAAGCAAGGCAAAAAGTCGATTCTATTCAAGAGGAAATAGAAGCTGGAACCAATCGTGATTTCACCTATCTTGAAATGCTGGATGTTATTTTCGTTCTCAATATGAATTTGGAAGGTACATTAAACGGGAGATAAAAATGAAACTCAGAAGTGAAATCAAACGAGTAGCTAATATGATGGAGAATCGTTGGAGTGAGTTCGATGATACAAAAGGAGATTCCTACAAGAAAATGGATCTCAGGGATCTTATTGCTCTTGCATCAAAGAATTACAACAACGGATCTCTTCGTATATCCTCTGATCGAGAGATGGATACGAGTATGGTTGATCTTGTTGACGCCATGAATCTTATCACTATGATCTTAATTCATCGAGGGATTTTGGAGCAGCTTCCGATTGAACTTGATGATATTCCTCACACTGGTCTAGGTATAGGTAAGGACATTGAGGATCATATTCCTGCTCCTCCAGAACCAAGAACACTTCATGGAACTTCTTTTTTAGAATCTGTTAAAGAAATAACAGATGAAAATGCCAAAATTGAAGTCACGGAGGAGGTTGAGAGGTCTGAGTCTGAGAAAGTTTATGCCGGTGAGGTAACTGATTCTCGTATTAATGCAATAGATTACGGTGAAGCTGAAGCGAAAGTTGCTGAGTATATTCCTCCCAAAGCAACTCTCAGGAATCCTACAGTAGCAAAAACTCTACAGGAGACAATGGATGAAGGGAAAATTCAAGCTATAATGGATGCTGAAATTCCGCTTGAAAATGAAAAGGAGGACTCTGATGACAACGTTTGAAAAGGTATTTGAAGAAGTCAAAGCCAAATCCTTTTCTGAACGTACAGATGATGAATTACAAGAATTACTCATAAACCTTCGCAAGATACGCACAGATGTACCTGAGTCTGCTCAGCGTAGACGTAAGGTTAAGAGTCTAGATCATCTTACATCAAAAGTGGAAGAGGTTGCTAAAAAACTGGGTAAGCCTGTTGATGAGGTTCTTGCCATGTTACTACAAGACGATGATGTAGTAGATGCTCTCAAAGGTGAGGGAGAATCAGATGAAAAGAATTGACATCGCTAAGGCTTTTTATGTCGATCCTAAACAATTAACAATTCCTCCTGGACGTATGCGCCGTTCAATTACACATCTCTCTGAACTCAAAGCTTCTATCACTGAACATGGTCAGATTCATCCTGTTATGGTAACGAAGCATAACATTGTTATCTCAGGTGCTCGTCGTGTTACAGCTTGTCTCGAACTAGAACGTGAAGTATGGGCTGTAGTACGAGACGATCTCGACAGGGAACAAATGCATGAACTAGAACTCATGGAGAACGTCGCCCGTGCTTCTCTTTCCTGGGACGAAGAAGCTATGGCTGTTAAAGCTCTCCATGAAATGTATTTGAATAAACATGGCAAGGGTGAAGGTAAACGTAAAGGCTGGTCTTACACAAAAACTGGAGAGAAACTGGGCAAGTCTGGTGAGTTTGTTCGTCTCGAGTGTCATCTCGTTGACTCTATCAAAGACCTTCCAGAATTGCTTAAATTTACTAAACGCTCCCAGGCTCTCTCTGCACTTCGAAATCATTACGAAACAGCTATCGAGCAGGAGCGCGCCAAACGTGCCATTGAACGACGTCTTCTTGCTATAGAGAAAGCTTCGGTTAGCATTGAGATAGCTACAGTTGATGAAGTCGAAAAGATAACTGTATCTGACATTGAAGAAATCATTCCAGGCGCATCGGAGATGGATCCTGAAGAATTAAAACAATCTATCAGGGCTATCCTCGATGACGGAGTACAAGCTCAGACAGTGCCTCAAGTAAAATCAGATGATGATTACCTTGCTGATATGAATGTACATCTGAAGCAAGGGGACGCTTGGGATTTGATGAAAGAATTAAAAGACGAGTCGATTAATCTCATTCTCGCAGACCCCCCATATGGCATCGATATCGGAGACTCTACAGCTAGTGTTAGGATAGGAGTTTATGATGATAGTAAAGATTGGGCTTTTGAGTATGGAAAGAAACTCCTCGAAGAATGTTATCGAATACTTTATCCCAATGCTCATATGTATATGTTTTATGGAATGGAATACTATCAGTACTATATCGATTGGGCAAGAGAAGTAGGCTTTGAACCTGATATAATACCCATGATTTGGGTGAAAGGAAAGTATGTTGGAAGAACAGGCGAACCACTCAGGTATCCCGCCCGATCTTATGAAACACTTTTACTGCTCCATAAGGGAGAGTTGCCCCTTGCGATGCGAGGACTCTCAAATGTGCTTGTTCACGACCCTGTGCGAGGAGAGAATAAAATTCATGAAACTGAAAAGCCAGTCGATCTTTACAAAGATCTTATTCGACGATCCGCATACCCTGGGTTTACTATCCTCGATCCTATGGCGGGCAGTGCTTCCTCCATCGAAGCTTCCTTGGACCTCGGCTATAGTGCTATCGGTTTTGAGTCTGGAGAAGAAAAGTTTGCAAAATCTCTTCATCGTCTCGTAAGATGGGCAAAGGTTCATGATACTCAGTTACAGATGAACTTTGAGAACGGAGAATGATTATGTGGAACAAATACAATCGGTGGTTTTGGTTTGGTTATAATGGAGATTTTCAGCAATGGCCATTTGCTAAGTTATTCTCTCTAGGAATAGAGAATAGACAGAAGAGTTATTTTTTCATCATGCCTCAAATTTTATGGTGGTCGTTTATGTTATGGTTTTATGAATCTCCGCCAAAAGAGACATACAAATTTAAAATAACTTTTGAGATAACTAGATCCAACGATTATGTTAAATGGTTATGGGGATTTGGTCCGTATAAAGGTAAATCATACGAAGAAGTAATAGGATCTGCCAGGAGAATAAAATAATGTTAGTCAAACCAGTAGGAGATCCGAATGCAAAGATAGCATTAGTCGGAGAGGCTCCTGGGGAGAAAGAAGCTTTAGCAGGAGAACCTTTTGTTGGTCCTATGGGGCAACTCCTAAACAAAATGTTAAACCAAGCACGGATTATTAGGGGCGAAGTCTGGATTACAAACGTTATAAAAACCAGGCCTCCTAATAATAACTTGGTTCCTACATACTTCTTTGATGTAAAGAAGACTAAGCCTACACAAGCTCTTCTTGATCAACGAGAATTACTAAAACAGGATTTGTTGGAACTCAAACCTAATGTAGTAGTTGCTGTAGGCGGGGTTGCTTTATGGGCACTCACAGGTCGTTTCGGTGTGCTCAAATTACGTGGTTCCATTCTAGAGTCAACTTTAATACCTGGGTTAAAGGTAGTCGTAACTCTTCATCCTAGGTTTGTTAATCAAGTATGGAATCCGTGGCGAGGTATAGTTCCTCTCGATTTGCAAAAGGCAGTTAGAGAGAGTGAATACCCGGAAATCAGGAGACCTCATAGAGACTTCATTATAGCTCCTACTTTTGAGCAGACCATAGAAGAATTGTATCGGCTCAAACAGGCTGTTGATCTTTCTGTGGACATTGAAACAAGAGGGCAAAATTATGAAGTCTTATCGTGCATAGGATTCTCTGATGATCCTAGTCGTGCTATCAGCATTCCTATGACCAAAGGTTTGAGAGCAAATTATTGGACACTGGAAGAAGAAATGCAGATTTGGAGGTTGATAGCAAGTCTGCTTGAAGATCCTAAAATTCGTAAGGTAGGGCAGAATCTTGCTTACGATATGGCATATTTGATTAGGTATTATAAAATCGATTTTAAGGACATAGACATCAACCTAGATACAATGGTTGCTCACCGAGAGATCTTTCCTGAAACAAAACGCTCACTTGATTTTCTAGCTTCCATCTGGACTGATGAACCTTATTGGAAAGATGAGGGTAAATCACATAGTGGGCGAGTAACCGATGAGCAATTATGGAATTATAACTGTAAAGATGTATCGGTTACTTTAGAAATAGCATGGAAATTAGAAGCTGCTCTAAATGAAGCTGGTTTATGGGAGCAGTATATGGAAACAATCTCTTTTCAGAAAGCTCTCGTGTATATGACAGTACGAGGAGTTCGTTTTAATAAAGAGGATCAAAGACTTTTAATTAATGAGTACGATGTAAAAATCAGCAAAGCACAAGAGGCTTTAGAATTAGCTATTGGTCCGTTATATGAGAAAGATCGACATCCTCTCAACGTAGCTTCTTCTCCTCAAATGCAGCGTTTTCTTTATATTGTTTTGGGTCTACCTGTTCAGTATAAAGGTAGAGGAAAAGATAGAAAGCCTACTGCTGATGACGAAGCACTCAAAAAACTACGCAGAAACTTTCCTAAGTTCGCTAGTATTTTGGATGTCATCATGGCTATCCGTGCTATGCGTACAATGTACTCACGTTACATTACGGTGGAAACAGATAGACTCGATGGTAGGTTACGTTGTGCATGGCGACTTGCAGGGACTAAGACTTTAATTAGATTGTCATCGGCTGAGAGTCCTTTTGGTGGAGGTACAAATCTTCAAACTATGCCTAAGCGAACAGACAAGGAAGGTATTATTAGACGTCTGTTTGAACCAGACCCTGGTTATTTCTTGGCAGCTCCTGATTTATCACAAGCGGAGTCTCGTGTGGTAGCGTACCTATCTGATGATGTACAAGTTATTCAAGAGTACGAATTAAAATTAGATGCGCACGCTGAGTTTGCAGCTCGTTTACATTTTCACCTAACTGGAGGTTCTAGAGAAGAGTTCCTGGCTAAAAAAATAACCGATCCTGATTACTTTAAATCTATGAGGAATCTGGGTAAGATCCTACGTCATGCTAGGAATTATGGTATGACCTGGAAAGGACTTATGTCTCATGCTGCTACTCACGGCGTGATTTTAAATGCAGAACGTGCTAAGGCATTATTAGCAGCAGCCGATGCCGCAACACCAATGCTTAAAATTTGGCACGATAGAATACAGCATGAAATGAGCATGACTCGTACCTTAACTACGCCCCTGGGCAAGCGTAGAGTTTTCGGAGAAAGGTTTGGAGATGATTTATTTAGACAAGCATATGCTCACATACCACAGTCTCATGTTGGACACATCACTTTAAAAGGTATGCGTGATATAGATAATCAATTAGGTAAGTACGGAGTCGCTTTGCTTTTACAAGTTCATGACGAACTCGTAATGCAGATTCCACTAAGTAATCCTGAGTTAGCATGGCGTGCTCGAGAAATGATGGAGTTTCCAGTACCAATCAAAGATCGAATACTCACCATACCTTCTGAACTTAAAGTAGGTATGAATTGGTCTGACATGACAGAAGTAGGAACTAAAGAAGAACTTATACAGGTAGTTGAAAGGATGCGGCATGAGTCGGATTCTTGATGGTGGTTGGGTTGGTAATTACATAATATATACAAAGAACGTTGAGTCTCCTGAGTCCTTTCATGTATGGGTTGCCATATCCACTATTGCGTCTGCACTTCAGCGTAAAGTATCAGTAAAATTCACCGGGAAACACGTTGAGATTTTTCCTAATTTATTCATTGTTTTAACTGCTCCGCCTGGTATATGTCGTAAAGGTACTATTATTAATGTAGGGCTTAGATTATTACAAAAACTCGAAGGACCATATATCATAGCTAACGACATTACCAGGGAAAAGATCTTGAGAGAAATGAAAGAACACATGTTTACTGAAATGGGTATGCCTAAGCCAGGTGATTTATATATGCATTGTTCTGTTACATGTATAGCAGAAGAGTTCATTACTCTCTTAGGTGTACACAATATAGATTTGTTAGGAACCATGACAGCATTATGGAACTGTGATCCAGAATATACATACTCAACTAAGGGTGCGGGAGAAGATAAAATAGTTCATCCTTTCCTTAATATTCTTGCTGGGACTACTCCACAATGGCTGGCTGCCAGTCTACCTCCTGAAGCAATTGGTGGTGGATTTACCTCTCGTATATTATTTGTAGTTGAGTATGACAGTGACCGTATTATATCTTTAACAGATAGAACTCTTACATTTGATGCGGAAAAAGAACGAGGACTAATGCTAGATCTTGCTTCTATATTTCGTTTACAAGGTGAAATGTTAGTCCCTCCTGAAGTAGACGAATGGTATACACATTGGTACAGGAACTTTAAAACAGGTAAGAGAACAATCGAAGATGATCGTTTCCAAGCATACTATGAACGTAAACAAGTAATGCTCTGGAAAGTAGCTATGTGTTTAAGTGCATCAGAAGATGATAGTATGAAGATTGAAATTAGACATATGGAAGCGTCTCGTGATTTGCTAGATAATTTAGAGGATAACATGCCCAAAGCATTTGGTGGGCTAGGTCGGAGTGAGTCCTCTGATTTAATGGAGAGAATAAAAGAGTATCTCATAGCATCTGGTACAGGCCTTACTATGAAACAACTTATGTCTCTAATGTGGCATTATGTAGAGGATGTTAGACAACTTCAGAATCTTATTTCTAATTGGAGAACGATGGGTAAGATTGAAGTTGAGGAAGAAGCTGGTAGAGGAACTATATGGAAGTGGGTGGATTAATGAAAGACGTCGTAGTATACGTAGCAGGTCCGTATCGTTGTCCTGAAGGGCATGAATGGAATGTGATAAATAATATTCGAGCAGCTGAGTATATAGCTCTCGAGCTTTGGCGACATAACATTCCAACTATCTGTCCCCATAAAAACACAGCATTTTTTGGTGGTGCTTGTGATGATGCTACATGGCTTTTGGGGGATCTAATTATCATTGGTCGGTGTGATATATTAGTCTTGGTTCGTGGATGGGAGAACAGTATAGGAACAATAGCTGAGATACATAAAGCTCTAGATCAAAAGAAGCCTGTCTTTCCTAACTGGCGAGATGCCGTAAACCTTATATACAAGGAGAAAATCTATGACACGGGCAGAGTGGAACAAGTGGTTAGAAGAAGCGCTGACTCACACGAAAGAAGTCTTATCATCAAAAGATAAGATCTATGGAAAAGAAGAAGATCGTTTTCATAACTTCAATCGGGCAGCTCAGATAAACAGAAGCAATCCCATGATAGAACTATGGAGCATGGCTACTAAACATCTTGTTGCTGTTCTGGATCTTATGGAAGACGTAAGAACGGGCCAGCCGATTACTATCGACCAAGCCCGTGTCAAGGAGATTTTTGGCGACTTGAGGAATTATTTACTCCTCGAAGAAGCCATGCTTACGGAGATGATCTTTCCACCCGACCCTCCAACTGTTTAATGTACTTGTAGAAAGCGGGGACATCCTCACTTAGTATCATAATTGAGAACAGTGGGAGTCCCCAGCTTTCGCAGGTTTCACCACGATCCAGAATTAATATAGAATCAACATCAATACAGGATTGCAGTAAACTCATCTGAGGCTTTGCAATCTCATAAGCAAACTCCTTAGGAGAAGTTGCACAAGCCAATAGACTAACTGAAATGATTAGTAAGATCAGAAGCAATTTCTTCATGACTTTTCCCCTCCAATTCTTTAGCTATAGCCATCATATCCCTGGTATCTTTGGCATCAGCTTTGTGAGATTGTCTTGATCGTTTAACCTTACCTCCGAGCAGCCCCACCAACCATAGAAGAAGGCCTACAGCTGCCCCCATGACGAGTTGCATGTCTAACGAAGTAAAGAAGCCTAATATTTTAATCCACATACCAGCCTCCTACTTGCCCTTGGCAAAGTGCTCTCCAACATTAGCACCGGCGAAGGCGAAGAACATGGAAATGAAAACGTTGCCTTCTACTCCGATACTGGTAAGGATAGAAAAAATGCCGTAAGCTAAAACAACGAAAACGAATGCAGCGAGTTTCCTATTTCCTGCTTTCATTTCACTACTCCTATGATAAAGTTCTGTTTATCCAGCTTCACTCGAACATACCCCTTGCCGATGGGAAGATCAACTTGCTTCTGTGATACATCTCCTCCACCTTTGGCAAGTACTCGAACCCTTTCACCAAACTTCAGGGCAATAAGAAGAGCCTGTTTAGTTTCTTGAAAGGGTTGAGTAGTAAGTACTCTCCTCTTATCGACATTCAGTTTGGCCATGATTTACCTCCTCATATTGGGGCTTCTATTAAGGGAATACTCACAGGAAGTATTAACTCAACATGCCCATAGTCCATTAAAGTTTGATCTGTGAGATCGAGATCTCCATCCCAATCACCACCCCATATAATAGGTATACCCATCATGTAAGCTACACCTATTACAACTCCACCTAGAACTTTAAAACGATCTGTTTTTTCCCAAATTACAGGGAGCGGAGCAATGTCTACAGCGATAGAAGGCTTTTCATTATGTTTAGATCGAGGCCATGGTTTCGTAGAATTGCCTTCCTCGAAAGCTATAGTTTGAATAGCTTGTCCTCTGTATCCCCATATAATTGCAATAGGAAAAATCTCATCAACCTTTTGCAATATGAGTTGTAAGTTAGTGTGACATGATTCTAACTTTCTTCTAGAACGACTGTTCATGATCACTCACCTCCATTCTCTCTGTTGTTCCTAAGCCATTTAACATCTATTTTAATTTCAGATATATCTGATTCGATAGCAGAATGTTTAGGATCACAAACTTTTACATCCTGTTTCTTATCCCAAAGAGATGTAATATTTTTTGTGTTGACAAGTGTCCATACACTTAGACCTCCGAATGAGATACAAATAGATCCTATAGCCATTACTTCTTTAAGTGTAAAAGTCATTGGCACGATCCCTCTCCTTTCTTAATCCATTGCCGCAACTTTATTGTCTTAATGGATTATTGATAGGTTTCCATGCGCCTAAGATATAATTGATAAGCACGTTTAGTCGGGAACATACCTGCTCCTAACCTGTTTATTATATCTGACCTCGTTATTTGAATTTGCATGGAGGGATCTCCTTTATGCTCATTATTCCATTCTCTTACATCTGCATTAACTTCGTCCATATCTTCTCTGTCATTCCTCGCAAGAGCCGAAGCCCATTGTTTAGTGAACCTACTTTTTGCTCTGGTATATTGAGATTGTATTGCTTCCATAGCTACCATGTAATCATAGATAGCATTCATCTCACGGGGCTGAAAACCAAGGGCTTTCATTATCATTTGAAAATCAGATAACTTATATCTTTTATGTGTCTTAGGATCATAAATCATCTTACCGCCACGAGTCAATGCTCCTTCTTCTCTCAATCTCCATGCCCTTAAACCATTTCGAATAAAGTCAGGACTGAGTTGTTCAAACAATAAATAATACCTAGCATCTATCTCATAAGAGTTAAGGAAAGGAGCCGTTACAGAACCTCTTTCCTGATCCATAGCTTGCTTAGCAGCCCAACCTCTCTGCCATATGATAGAAGGAGCACCTGCTAGATCGCTGACTAAATTTCCTACATCCAACAGTCTCCCTCCTCGTGGTCTCAATTCAATAGGAACAATATCCAAGCCTATAGGACCACTCATATCCCATGCATATTTTTCAGGTAAAGAAGCAGGTAAACCTCTCATGAGTGCTTGTTCCATAAAAGAAGTATCCTTTTGACTAGTCATTCTTTGAATACCTCTTCGCATTTGCTCTTCAATATCAATACCCCACATGGCAAGGAAGAAATCTTTCATTTCATCTATAAAAGGCAATGCCATAAAACCACCTAATGCCATCATAGAAGCCATGGTTTCTCCAAACGCTTGCCATTGCCTCATTCTACTTATGCCAGCAGTTGGATCAGCATACTTGCCCATAATAAGATTCTTCTGTAATTGAACAGCTTGAATCAAAAAGGACTTAAAGACAAGTATAGGAGCTCCGATACCTCTTCCCATTCTCGGTCTATTATGTCGTCCATAACGAAAGTGAGCATTTTCAATCCACTTAACAGACTGAGTAATCGCCACATCATGTTCCACACCTTTCGCCCTAAACATTCTGTAGAACGCGAGCATCGTGGCTTCCCTATTAAGCACTCTTTCCACGAAAGCAAATGGAGTTCGAAGAGCATCTCGTATCCCCCAACCTTTCATTCCAGGTAAACGTAAGTGACCTCGTTGTAGGCCAATAATGTCCTCCATTAACTGAGCACTTATATCAGCCTGCTTCAGACCTCTTGCTATAGCGTCAGCTTCTTCAGCATTCAAAACTCCTTCTACTCCAGCATTGTGAGATACCACTTCTTCCATTGCTTTAAGAATCATAGTTCTGGATTTAGCAATACGAGAGACAGCATTGCCTTGCAAGTGCATACCAAGTAGAGGAGTAGCAAATATAATATTCGCCGTTGCGTTCAACACAGCAGACGATATCTTCCCTGATATAAGCCAATCAAACAATAATCCACGAAGCGGAGCCATCTCTAATGGAGAAGTAGGAAGCAGGAAATATTTGATATACCTACTAGAGTACCTGTAAAGATTCGGTTGTCTCTTAGCGTCGATCTTAGCTAGAGCATCCGAGTACTTAGGCATGGCCCGCATCTTTGCTAAATACGTCGAGAGCTTAGCTGCATAATCCAGAGAAGAACGTCTGAAATCTCGATACACTCCCGGAATCCCTGCTTTAGGTAGCATGTGCGCTGCAAATCCTCTTGTCATTAGAACTCGTCTAACACCTTTAACGGCAGCATCAGCTATATCCTCTGGCATAGTAGCGTTTCGAATTGCAGCTTCGATTTTAATCAGAGGTATATCCTCATAAAAGGATGAATCAAGTTGTGTAGTTTTATCGATCTCGTAGTGAAACTTATCAGCCGGATAGGTACTCTTTTTTAATCTATTCAACTGAGTCTGTGCTTTAGTTTTTCCAAAGAACGTGAGTTGATCCACAAACTTTTCAGCCATGCCTACATCTGATCGTAGAGATCCAAATAGTCTCTGTTGTATAGTAGCTCCACGGAATAACCTCGGAGCATTCTCATGCATCTCAAAGAACGAACTCTTTGATCCTTTGACAGGTTTACCATCTGGATTCTCCGCAGTTCTGCTCCCAGGTTCTAACGGACGAATTTTCAAATACCATTCACCGTATCTCATAGAAGCCAAATACGCAGGGTTGTTACTCATGTAATCTAAGAATACCTGCGGATCAAAGTTTGGAATAGGATTGCCTTTACGAGTAGAATCTGTTTGCATTTCTATAGCAAGTTCATACAACATAGTTGGAGCCATTTTATTAAAGAACTCTCGTACTCCTTCATAAGCTCTCAACTGAGCTGCATTGAATCCATAACCACCTTCTTTAATAGGAGCTAATAGTTTTTCTTTAGGGAGTAGTTTGTCTGTATAATACTCAATACCTAAAGCTTTATTAACAGCAACAGAATCTCCCTCACTAAGATATTTAGGATCTACAAAATAAGTGAGCGGACCATCTTTCTCTGGACTACCAACCATTTGATGTAATAAATCTGATCCTAATTTCGATTGAGCATCAGCTACATCATAAACAGCACCCATAGCAGGGAAAGATCTACCTACATCTTCAGGAGTCTGTAACAATGACCACATCTCTTTCAAATCTTTTTGGTCTGGATAATGTACGCCTTCTATACCAGTCATAGCCTTTGTTGTCTCGCCAATAGCTTTAGAAAAGCCTTTGAAAGTTCTTATGAAATGACTAGTACCCATGAAATCAAGAATTCCATCATCATCCTTTTTACGTCCCCAATCTTTCTCATGCGATTCTTGTAATTCATCGTACTGAGTAGACATGAGATCGACTAGATCCTGACGTTCATGTTCTTCAGTAACTAACTCTCCAAACATAGTATCAGGCATCTCAGAAACTTGAGTAGCAATGAAATCGTCAGCTTCCATGTTACTATTCTGTGCTACTTCTTCGCTTGGCTTAGGTGGAGGTACTTTAGTCTCTGCCTCGATCTTAGCTCTCTTCGCTTCTGTTTCTGCTTTATCTATCTCCGAAGGTCGCCTAAAGTTAGTGAATTCTCTGAAATCACCACTAAGAATTCGCTCACTCACATCACCAACATCTCCCATAGCTTTATCAATGTTTTCTAGAGTAGTTCCTTTCATTGGGAGTATTGATATTTTTCCTTTACCTCTAAAAACATAATCTTGTCCTAAGTAAGAGAATATAGTACCCGGAACCAGACGAGAAGGAGAACCATCTATAGCTGGAGCATCAACACTTCCTCCCGTTTTAATCTCAGTGACTTTATTTAAAATACCAGTTGCTCTAGATGCCTTAGGAGGTCCACGGAATTTCTTAAGCGTATTTAAATCATAGCCTCTACCTTCTATCTCTTTAAGCATAGCTTCTGCAAAGGCTCTGTCAGTAGCACTATCACTAATAACCATGTGATCTTTCTTTGCATTCTTAGCTCTGTTAATAAGATCAGCATCAGCATAAGAACGAACGAGTTCCTCTCGATGAGCTTGAAGATTACCGCTAACTTCTAGATCATTACGTTCTTGTAGAGTCAAAAGAGGAATCTTTGATCCGGCTTTAGACCAAATTTCAATCTCTCTTTCAGCATCGACATCGAAAGTAGGTTCTTTAACTGCAGGCTCTTCTTCAACTTTAATATCAATTGGATCACTACTCAAAACTTTCGTCGGGGAATCAACCTTCTTCTTATATTCCTCAGTAATCTTTCCTCTGTCCTCCTCACCTAACGCTTCCTTCTTAGTCCTTTTCTTCTCCTTCAGAACAGTCTCGGATTCCTGCCTCAATCTGCTAACAGAAGCCAGCACATCCAATTTACCATCAGATTTAATCTTACCTACATATTGATGAATTTCTTCTGCTGGAATTGTATGCGTTCCAATGCTCAATTCAACTCTTGGAAGAGTAATACCTTTTTTCTTAGCCTTCTCACCAAGCAACTCCTCAATTCTTTCTGTTATTTCTTTATTGAATATTTCCTCAGCTTTCAACACCAACGCCTCAGATTGTTCTCTAGAAAGATGCGAGGCTATCTCAAACTCATCGCCGATGTTTGGCCTACCAGGTTTAGAAATAACTCCTCTTAAACCTACCTGAGTATCATAAGAAGCTTCAGTAAGAACATCAGCAACGATCTGCAATACTCCGTCGCCCATTTCCATACCAAAGTTATCGTTAATCATTTTGAAGTTGTCTAAATCCATGGACCAAAGAGTAAGAGGTTTGTTCAATGTAGAAGCCCTCTTAGTTCCTTCTTCTAGAATCCGATTCATACCTTTCCGATTCAGAAGGTTAGTCCTGTCCTCTCGATATTGACCAGCTCTCAATTCAGTCCTAACAGCTTGAGACTTGAAACTCATTCCCGTTTTAATGATATTGGCCAACTTCTCAGCAGAAGTAAGTGCTCGAGAGGGTTCTCTTTCCTGAACAAGGTCACTTAATCTACCTGATTCATGTTCAACCTCTTCGATCTCCTGTTGTTCCTTAGCCCATTTCTTGGCTTCGAATCTCTGTCCTTGAGCAGTTCTAACGATGTTCAACAAAATTCCCAGCACTTCAGGATTTGCTCGTTCTGTAGAAGGAACACCAGGCTGAGCAAACTTATCCTCGATAATCTTAGCTTCTTCAGGAGTAACCTGTTCAAGCCTACCAATCCCTACAAAACCATCAAGCAATCTATCTACGACCTCAGCTGCTTTATCTGGCTCAAAGCGTAACTTCAAAAGATCTTGTATTGTCTTCTTACCTTCTTCTGTAGCAGACCACCTAATCAAAGCACGTTCAGAATCTGGAGATATAGACGTCATTGCTGAGCGTCCAGTAAAGTCTTGCTCCGGTTCTCGCTTTCCGATTGACATTCCTTCTTCTGATTGTAATACAACATCACGAACAATATTAACTAATTGCTTACCTCTATTAGTCGTGTTTAAATCCTCCCAGATTCTTTTTTGCACAGGAGTCATATCATTATACCAAGCTTTCTGCCAAGATATAACATCTTCGTAAGTAGCCCCTGCTAACTTTGTCCCTAGAATCGGAGGGTGTCCAGCTTCTTTCTTGAGTTTGTTAACTGCTTTCAATGTATCAACGAGATTCTTTTTATTCCTTTTACTAATTTCTTGCTGAAGCTCCAGCAGTTTAATCTGACTACCATCAGCTGCTAACAGATCTTTGTTACTAACACCATGTCTAAAGAAATATACATCGATACCCCAATGAAGCATGGTATCCCACATATTCTCCTCGTTAAATTGCTCCTTTAAAAATTCCTTATATCCTTCCTGAGACTTAGGACCTGTACCAGATGCCATATAATATTGCATGGTACTCATCATGGCTCGCCCTACACTTTGTCTAAGGATCTGACCTACAGCTTTATTCTTAGGAGCGATCTGTCCAACAACAGCAAACACACCAGCCGCTGGAATAGCTGACTTAAACTCCTTATACCTACTTACAAGGTTAGCTCCTATATCTAAGTCTGTTAATCCTCCATGCTCAGAAAGCGCAGCCACAGAACCAAGTTCGTATGCGGTTTGGAAAAATCTCTGAGCTCCTTTACTAACCAACGACGCTTTTCCCTTAGCATCTAAAGCAGAATAAAAAGACCTGATTAAAGGAGTCTTCTTACCTACAGCACGAACCGCTTTAAATGGTCCTGTTATCAACGCTGCTAAATCACCTATAGTTTGAGCAGCCTTACCACCAGTTGTTTCAGGAGAGATTTGATTCCTCCACCAATTGCCAAGACCGATAGAATCCATCACTAACTCAGGGGTACGGAAAGTTAGAGTGTTAAGAAAAGAACCAAGCACTTTTGAACGCTCGGCTCTAAACTCTCGTATTTGATGAAGTCCTTTCTCCATTGCCTCAGCGCTTTGATATCCAGGATCTAAACTAGCTTCAAGGAATGGATCAAAAGATATGGCTTCAGATCTGTCTATGGGCATATGATTACCATCCAAAACAACTTGATACGCCTCATCTCTAGCCTGTACCCTATTCATTCCAGATTCCATCATACGATCATAGACAACGGAGAACTCTCTTATACCGGCAGGCAGAAAAATATCTGTCCTATCGAATGTAGATCCAGCAGCTTTCTGACCTGAACGAATTCTAGAAATGTCATCAATCTCATCTTCAGGTTCAGGACGTGGAGGATAAAAATCATAGAGATCAGTCTCAGGAACTGACGAAGGTAGTCTACTCGCCTCGAATTCAGACGCACTCTCCCCTTCGATTCCATATGTAAGCTCACGTAATTTTTCAGAACTCACGCCTGGAGAAGTAGAAGGAGTACCAAAAGTAAGATCCCTCATTCTATCCGTATCCACAGAAGGAGATGGATCAATATCAAAAGATAATTTTCTAAGTTGCTTTCTTGTTAATTCCTGATTGAACAGAACCATTACTGACCTCCGTCTTTGATCCAACCTCCACGTTCAATCTCTTCCATGAACTCATCGTAAATCCATCGTTTGTATTGTTCTAGAGTTACTCCACTTTCTTGTAGAGTAAATCCTATCTCTCCCCACTTAGATCTTATAAAATCTTCTATACCAGTAGGAGTATCTAACCATCCTCCTTCTGAGAGAGTAACCATTGTAGGAAATGTGTTTCTTGTATACTTCGCACCGTTAGGAGTGGTCTGATCTTTCTTAGATTCTCCTGTGAAAGTTTTGATCTGTTGAACAATAACCTTTTGCATGTTAGCAGCAATTGGATCTCCAGGTTGAGCGAAGAGACTATAATCACTGTAAGCCCGTATCAAATTACCGAGTTTATCTAATGGATAGATTCGATCTATAGCTGCCCTGACAGGATCTTTCTCGCCAGCTTCATCAAAAGTTGCAATCAAGGTTTTAAGTTCTTCAACCTTGCTAACAGGTCTTGCAGTAGCAGCAGTTTCACTAGCAAGTCTAGCGCCTGTAAAAGTCTCTCCTTGAGTAACCTTCTGCCCAGTCAAAGCGCCCTCTGCAATCAAAGCTCTATCCAGATCATCCTGTATTTTCTTAGCATCTTCACCAGCTTTGATATCTTCATCGACATCTTTAATGGCGCTGATTAACTGCTTACCCGCTTGAACCTCGATATTTTTCTTCACTGTAGCTCGAACATTTTTAAGCCACTCAGCATCGACTTTTAAAGTACTACTAATCAATCCTAATAATACATCAACGCCTTGAGCATCGAGATTGTATTTGATAGCGGCTTTATAAACTTGTTGAGCTGCTGATTTTGGTCCAATAACCTCTTTGACAAGCTCTCCTGTACCATCCCTGTCATGAAAGCTTTCAGGATCGTCTTGCAAAGCATCACTTAAATCAAGAAATGCTCTGCCTGCTTGACTCTGAGAAAGTTGTGCTCTTTTCTGTTGTGCTAACTCTTCCTCAGCAGCTTGTATTTGAGGAGCAGCTATATCTCTATTCAAATCAAGTCTTTCTTGTTCTAGCCCTGACTGAATATTGAATTGCCTTGCTCCTTCTTTTAAACCACGATCGCGTAGAAGGAGATCGCCTCTGGTAGATACTCCCTCAGCGAATGCCCTACCTAAGTTAAAATCAGCCATGATTACCTCCCTGCTCCGCCAGTCAATCTAAGATCTTCTGTAACAAAATCAGACGATCCGCCACCAAGAGCGCCAGATGCCTGAGATAAACCAAAGATAGTTGACATACCTTTCAACGATGATCCGATAATATCTGCTTGCTGACCAAAACCAGACAAAGTAAACTGACCTGCATTGGCACCAGCAGTTGCTCCAGTCTGTGTCATAGACGTAGCCAATTGTCCTCGATTGAAAAATACGTCAAGAGGACTTAAATTAAAAGCAGTTTCTCTGCTCGATTCTCTGAACCCTAATTCATTAAGCATTCCTTGTTCTTGTAAGCGAGCTTGCAATGCCGTAGTTGTAGCCCCTGCTGCCTCCGCTCGCAACATATCTCCTGTTCGAGCAGCCAACCTAAATCTTTGTTCAGCTCCAAGACTAGAAATCCCTCTTCGTTCCTCTTCTCCTTGAATAGCCCGTAAAGACTCCTCAAAGGGTTCCATAAACAATGCCGTGCGAGATTCAAAGATAGATTGTTCTAACCTATCATAATCCTCGTCAGTTAATGTACGAAATTCAGCAGGAACGAAAGCGTCCGAGATATCAGGAACACCACCCATCCGCTCCTCCATATCAAAAAATAGATCGAGTCCTCTCTGAGGGCCTTGTTGAGCACTTTTAACAGCAGATTTTGTAGCTTTGCGAGCTTTACTTGCCTGCGATACTCCTGCTATTGCCTGCACTGCTGATATGGCCACTAAGGTCTCTATTCCCATTTTTATCCTCCTTTCTAAATGGTATATAGCCCAGCCTTCCCTCATTGAGAACCCATCGGTATATCCCTGAGTATTCTGGGTTTCGTAATGATAAATCTTCTGCAACAATTCTGGTTAATCCAAATCCTCTTCCGAGGAAATCTTTATGAATAACAGCCAAAGGAGCAAAGGGAATGATTCCCCTCCTGTCTTCCAATTCAGGAACAATAAAACCTTCTCCAGCTTTGGAAGCATTGTCTAACTTCTTCAAGTACTCATCGGTTATCAACCAATACTCGTAGAAGGCAACCATACGATCCCTGACCATAACAAACGAGAACGTACCATCTGCCCATGAAGGAGTTAGATAATTAAGAATGTCTACTTCCTTCATAGATTTAAAAGGAGTATAGTTGTCTTTTACGAACTTAGTTGATACGTAAAGAAGTTCGATTGCTTGGTCAGCGATATTCATTTTTAATCTCCTTACTTAATGTGCTATCTCCCAACAAGAGAACCAAGTTAAGTTAGCATAGGTATTACTATCTCCTCTTATAGTTAAACTAGGACCATTAGAATCCCAATAAAGAACAAAACCAAAAGTTTGTCCAGCAGTAACCTCATAAAAAGGTGTAATCAATTGAAAATAGTTATCAGAACCTGTATTTATTATAACGTCCTCCATGTGAAGTTCTGTTATATGTGCCTTACCAGCGTAAATACTAGAATCGTTTTTTTCTAAGATAAGAACGAATTCTCCAGATGTTACTAAAGTAGTGAGCCGAGCATCCATTTGTGCCGCGCATTGTATAAGCTCAACTCCACTAGGCACTGTAATATTTTTACCTCCAGCCCACCAACCTCCTACATCTATTTTTGACTGATCCCAAACAAAGCCAGTGTTAACAGTAGGATCAGTAAAAGTTATAGAGTCATTTCTATATAGCAATACTCTTTTTAAACCTAAGTCAGTATCTCCCGTTACAACAAGAGTATTAAACGTAGCACTACTCTGACTCCAATTAGCAGTAGTGAGTGTTCCAACTGTAGCACTCCCAATCTCTGCACTCACCACATCAATATCAGTCAATGTAGCATACGGCGCAGAAATTGTACTCGCTTCCAAATTGCCAATCGTAGCACTTACAGCGTTTAACTGGGTTGTTGCAAAAGATGCTGTGTCAGCAAGTTCACCCAGCCAAGTAAACTCAGCGCTCGAATAAGAATATGCAGAGATCCAAGTACTCGCTTCAAACACCTTTAAAGTAGAATTTATCGTATCATACCACACTTGTCCTTGACTAGGATTTGTCGGTGCAGTATCTCCTGCAAAATTCGCCTTCAATGTATTCAAATGAACAAATGTTTCATCTGCTTGTTCATCGAGCTTATTCAACATCTCCGTTCTAGTATCTCCCGGAGGTCCATAGTCAAGAGGAAACGAACGATCCCAATCAGCAGAGAATGCCACCATCGATCCAATCAAAAGAAAGAATGCAGCAAAGGCTCCCCAAATAGGCCAGCTTGTTTTCACACTCATCCAAAACTTCTTCATGATAATTCCTCCGTTATCTAAGTCCATTAAGGCAACTTTTTTGTTGTAATGGATTACTCTCGTCCTACTACTGATGCTCGTGTACTCAACCTCGATATAGAAACAGCACCTTCAGTGATCTCTAATCCCAACTGAATATTACCACTACGAACTCGCTTTTCACTTCTAACAATCTTTGCAGTCTCAGGCATTCCACCAGAACCACCACTCTCAGCCTCAGAAGCAGGAGTATCCCAATCTATACCATAGTAAGGTCTTAAGTAAAAATTAGCATTACCCTTCAAAAGATTAATAGCCCGCTGACCATCATGAGTAAATGCTAACCATTTACCAATTACCCAACCAGTAACATCGTTATACTCAGTATCTCCTCCTTTAATAGGTTCAATAGCTATGTTAGCTTGCTTCAATAATAATTGTGTACCATCAGGATCGAAGATTTTAGTCCTAAGTCTTTGAATGAAATGATTATCATCGTCCCTATAAATAGTAGTGGCAACCTCTCGTTTCATTGTATAAACATGACCATTTTTAGATACCAAATAAAGAGTATCTGTTTCTACATCATAATCTCCACCACTAATCAGAGGGACATCAAAAGAAAATCTAGTCCATCTATAAGGTGGAATATCTCTTCTTGCTACATAATGTAACACATACGCTGTACTATTGTAATCATTAGGAAAACATAACATCATTTTTAAGTCAGGATACCTTAATATAAACGCTGTTTCATCAACCATTCTGGATAAAGGACTCGCTACAGGAGAACCCATAGGATCAATCTTTAAATCTCCATATTCAATGACTCCTTTAACGCTGTTTAAACCATCAGAGTCCAATAATAACATATTCCTACCAACAACAGCCATAGCCTTAGGCCCCATGATTCCAGTACCATGACCTAATTCTCCGGTAATTTGATTAGGATAAAATCCCTGAATACCAATAATTGCTTTATGTCTATTACCCTTAGCTACGATAAGATCGTTGGCCAATGGTAAAATTCCTTGTATAGTATCTCCATCTCTCCAACCTGCTTGAAAATATAATCCATCAGGATAGGCCCACTTTTCGTCATTCATGAAACCGCATGTTCTGACAATATCACCACCATCATCGATATCATCAACATATAACCTACCTGATTTAGCTTTAACAATTTTACAATTAGGGGAATCCGTAACATCAGTAATTGAAACTCCATCATATTTTTGTAGAATCCCTCCCGACGCTATGTAAACATTCTCTAAAAATGAATCCATGATAGGTCTTGCTTTACCTGTGTTACTGGAAACATTGTCTATTGCCGTTAAAGCATTCCCGCTATACTCATAAATCTTAGTTGAAGAAGAAACAAGAATCTTTTTAACACCCTGCACAGTAGTAATATGAACTCCATTTAATGCTTCAGGAGCAGGGTTATTCGTCAATCTAACAAGGCCTGGCCTAGTCGTCAGCCTACCTGTGCTGATATCATAATAAAAATTAGTCGCATCATACAACTGATCAGGGTTAAGATCGTGAGCAGGAATTGAGTATTCTAACCCTTGTTGTAATGACTTAAGTTCTAAATCTACCTCTCTGCGACCGTGCCTGCTTTGTATTTGCATTTATCCACCCCGATTTAGGAACGTTAATCGTTTGAGGCCAATCTCTATGTTCATCCATGAAAGATTTAACATCCTGCATCATTTCAACCAGAAGATCTTTTTCTATTCCAGGAGTATATTCATCAGTAGCCATGAAATTCACAGTACCCCATTGCACCATGAAATCTAAAAACACTCCGTCGAATGGTATAACATCCAAAATAGAAAGTTTTGTAGGTTTAGGATAATAATAACCATTCAATATTTTACCATCTGGAAGAGGATCAGATACAAAATAAATCTTATTCGATAACATAGTATAAGCAACTATCCGACTTCCTGCTTCCAATGCCAATGCACCTCGATCATATACAGTCTTAGGAATAAAATGAAGATCGCCTCCTAAAATAGTATCAGGGTTGACAAAATTCTTCCAGCCACGCCAATCAGAAGGATTACTCCACTCTTTTGTTACCCCATCTCCTGTATAAATAGCTAGCAAAGAACCCATTGATGACTTAGTTTTAAATGCAAGATCGTGTAACCAGCTATTACATTTATCTATCACAGCAAGGATTTGAGCATCTGTGTATCTATCTGAATCTGGATCCCAAATATCTACTCGAATACGACTAACTACCTCAGCCATAGTGTATGTTGATGCGCTAGGTGGAATAGTAACTTGAGGAATATCTCCACCAGCCTCACCATACATGATAGAAGCATCACCATCATCGAAGGCTGTCCATCTAACTCTAGCATTAGGAGATGCATCGGTTATATATTGCTCAAGATCTGAATCATAAGTCATCTCCAAAGGTGTAGGAGCATCAGTTACCCAACCACTAGTAACGTTGTTCCAGAATTTACCATCAGAGAGTCTTTTTATTACAACAGTAACTGTACCCACATTATCATAAGAAAAGAAGATTGTTGTAGCTACTCCGCCAATCTTACCATACATAATAGAAGCGTCGTCATTATCAAAAGCTGTCCATCTAGATTTAGCAGTAGGAGATGCATCAGTTGTATATTGTCCAAGGTCTGAATCATAAACCATTTGTAAAGCCGTAGGAACAACATCAACCCAATTACCCGTAGCATTATCCCAAAGCTTGCCATCGGATATTCTTTTTATTACAACAGTAACTATGCCTACATTATCATAAGCAAAAAAGATTGTTGTAGCTTTCATGACTTCTCCTTATTGAATACTTCCACTACCGAGTGAACCGCCACCGAGGATGTTGGATGGTGACACACCACTCTCAAACTCCTTTGCTCCCCTATCCCAAGCACCTCTCGTCACACCAAGGAAGTCATTAAGAAAGGAACCACTCAGATCTATACCAGCATCGGTAGCTTGTAATGTAACATAAGAATCAGCATATGCTCCTGTAGGTACTGATTCCCAATTAGGATCACCGTTAACCTCACCTGTACCAAGACTGACTCCAATGGAACCATTAGGTGCATAGTACCTATTATATGTGTGAGTGGCGCTCCCTACTGACAGACACGATGATGTCCCAGCCTGATAGAAAGTATTGTTCTTCATATCAAGACCAGAGCCTGCCCCACTGTTTACCAGAGCATCATCATTATCATCATCATAAAAACTGTTATTCCATAGATTTATCGTAGCTGAACTGCCAAGAATCCTAATTTCTTCTCCGTTATTTCCATAGAAGAGATTGTTGTAGATG
>SDBT01001859.1_pt1 | contig 37838 bp, 75 predicted proteins | sample 2277101 | NCBI WGS metagenome assembly SDBT01 (sample SAMN10404973, study PRJNA504765) | marine sediment metagenome | isolation source: marine sediment core GS10_PC15, 103 cmbsf | place: Arctic Ocean: Southern Knipovich Ridge | collected 2010 | reverse complement strand
TTGCAGAAAAGCGCAACCTTTTGTACATTGCAACCGTTAAAGAGATAAATCGACGTTCAACCAAACACAAAAGCATGGAAAAACTCATCAATGTATACGTTGTCCATACCTCAAACCGTTGGGGAAAGGGGAAAACCCTGACTGAAGCATTATTTAATGCTCACATCACTTTGCATGAAAGATTTATGTTCCAGATTTACGAAACACCAAGCATCGACAAGATACAGGTATCTGAAATCGACGGCGGAGTATCCTTTGCAGGAAAGGTTCTTTTCAATTCTAATGTACTTGAGAGCTTAAATAAGGCTGTTTCTGTACAAAAGCAGTGCGAAGCATTACTGGAGGATGTAGAATCCAAAATAGAGGGTCTTACCAAGGAGGAATGGTCCAGAGGTCATCCCTTGATTGTGCTGTCCAATAGACTGGAGGAATATAAGACTGACCTAGAATACGGAGAGTACTCAGAACTGGAATCAACTAACGAAAAATCTGAAGCATGAAATCAGGAGACTGGATGTTTCAGAAAAGAAGACGGCAAACCGCAGAGGATGCCGAGCAAAGCCCGAAGTTAAAGGAAACGGTGGAAGAAGTTCGGAAGCAATTCTATGACTTCAAAATTGATGTTCTAAGTACAAGTCTTTTCGCATGGTATTATGAATGGTCCTTCACTAACCAACACGGCTGCAATGAAAATAACTTCGGAAGTCAGCCCAGATGCAAAAGCATTAAGCAAATCATGAAAGATATTCATCATCACCTGATCTTTGTTAAGTGTACCTGTGGTGAAATAATCCCACCAGATAATGTAGATACCACTAACGGATGCAACGAAGAAGGGGAAGAGTATTACGAAGGTGAAGCATACTGCAAATGTGGGAAGGAATACGAATGGAATGAGTGGGGTGAATGTGATAGCATAAGCCAGAGCTTGGAAGATTTACAGGAACATATTAATCCAACACCATACCAAAGGTAATGAAAAGCAAAAAAAGAAAAATATTTGAAGCAAAAACCAAGCGGTTTTTAGGGATTACTAAATTAATTGATCTCACTATCCCTGAACAAAAATGGATTAAATTATGCAAGGGTCATTACAGAAATGAATATAAGGAAATTAGTACAGGTGATTGGATAGATACTTTGAAACCAATGTTTGAAGAAATATATGGATGGTCACCTGAAGAACATTACACCGACTTCCTTTACTGCATATTCAAAAAGCTACTCAGTATTCATTTCAAAATATCAGATGATAAAAGTGGCCACCACCATCAGCTAATTAGTGTGTTCACAGAATCATTTAGTAAACGAATGACATGGCATCAGGATTTACCAATTGAACGGGCAATAGAAGAGCTTTGTGGATTAATCCAATGTAATACTGTTCGCGAAAATGGCGTGAGTAGGTATCTATTACCTGTTACGAAACAACAATACGTAAACTCAGAAAAATGAGAATGATGAAAAGAAGCCAAGTAAAAATTACCGTAACGTTTAGAGCAATATTGAACGCTCCTTTAATTAGCTCATGGGATGAGTTTTGTGCGCGTTACAGCATAAACGAGTGGTGCATAAAAGAAGGTTTAGTAGAAGGAACCGACGAAACACAAATATCTCTTCAGGACGCTGAACGCTGGGGATTAATTGATAGAGAAGATGACTAAAAACAAAAACATGGAAAATCAAATCACACAAGGAAAATGGACGGTTAAATCGGATGATTTCGATATTACAATCATAGATAAATTTGACAGTATGGAGAATGCCGTCTTAGGCGGTTACCCTGAAATATCTTCTTCCGTTAGCAACGAAACGCTCGCCGAAGCCATCTGCAAAGCAGTAAACAATACCTACGGTAAAGGAATAGACCCTGAGAAGCTATCATACGCATTAGAAGAAGTACAAGACATTATTACCGCTATGAAAGACCAGCTTGAAAACGGAAGGGAAACAAAGCGAGAAGCCGTTGTAGCGATACTTGAACACGCCTTAGAATCAATTAAACTGGAGGACAAGTAATAACAACCTACTAAATTATTAACCCTCTCCCATTACAGGGGAGGAAATACTAAACTTAAATTGAATAACAAAATGAAATTTCAAGAAGTAAAAAGTAAGATTTTAGCAAAAGCAAGTGAATTAGATGCTTGTAGTTCAGAAGTAAATAGAGTTAAAGAATCAAAAACTATTGATGAGTTATTATTAATAATTCGAAATAATGCAGGATGGTGTTCAGAAAATAATCTATTTACAGATGAAGAAAGTATAAAATATTTCGGGTACTCATTATCAAATTTATTTAACTCTGGTAACTGGAACTCTGGTAACAGGAACTCTGGTAACTGGAACTCTGGTTACAGGAACTCTGGTGACAGTAACTCTGGTTACAGGAACTCTGGTGACAGTAACTCTGGTTACAGGAACTCTGGTTACAGGAACTCTGGTGACAGTAACTCTGGTTACAGGAACTCTGGTGACAGTAACTCTGGTTACAGGAACTCTGGTGACTGGAACTCTGGTAACTGGAACTCTGGTAACAGGAACTCTGGTAACTGGAACTCTGGTGACAGTAACTCTGGTGACAGTAACTCTGGTTACAGGAACTCTGGTGCTTTTTGTATAGATACCGATCCTAAATTATGGCTATTTGACCAACCTACTGATATGACAGTTAGAGAATGGGAAAATACAGAAGTGTGTAATCTAATGTATAGTATAGACCCAAATATCTGGGTTCCTGAAAGCATTATGACTGAGGAAGAAAAGAAGTCCTATTCTTTTTACGAAACGACAGGAGGTTATTTAAAATCAATACCAATGCATGAGGCTTGGGCTGACTTTTGGAATAATTTATCAGAAGAAAAGAGAAAGTTATTTACTAGCCTTCCTAATTTCGATGCTGATAAATTTAAGGAAATAACAGGAATTAAAATATAACCCACAACGGTATACCTCCCTTGTTCGAGTCAGGGAGTGGGGCAAAACTTAAACCTATAAAGATGAAACCTATAACCGGATTTATTCTTGGAATCCTAATTGGAGCACTTATATCAGGGTTCAACTTCGGACTTCCTTTTATGAAGTTAGAAGAGAAATACGATAATGTATTATCCCACGCAAACTTATTGGAAATAGAATTAAAAGAATGTGAGTCAGTAGAAATAGAACGACAAAAACAAGAAGGAAGATCAGGAACTTTAGGGCTTAAAGTTAAAGATACTATATATAGTGCTGACGGAAGCTTAATTGCATTTACCAAAGATCAAGTGATAGAAAGACTGCAATTCCAATTAGAACTATCTGTAATAAGCCACGCAAAAGCATTAATCAGATTAAGGGAATGCGAATTAATTAAACTGGAGGATAAATAATGGAAGGTATTAAAACAAGAAGAATAAAAGCTTTATATGATTACAAAGGGGCTTCAAGCTCAAATCAAGAAGAATTACTCGAATTATTATTAGCTATGATATCTCATAAACAAGTGAAGGATGTTATAGAAGATTTGAATATTAAAGTGGAGGGTGAATAATGTTTCAAAAAGGAACGGGTGAGAGATTTAAGTATAAAGAGGCGGTGAAGAAATTATTCCCTCAAGCCCTTTGTAAAAGGAGTAATCAAGACGGATATTGGGGAGGGGAGAACCGTAGATATACATTTGCTGTTTGGAATGGGGCAAACATTATAGGTGATGCTTTTTATACTGCTGAAAATGCGTGGGCCGACGTTTGGTGTAAACATAAAAATGAAATTGATAAACTGGAGGATAAGTAACATGGATAAACCAGAAATTAAAACCAACCTAAATACCGAAGGAGTTAAGAAAAAACTTGAGCCCTTCATTGGAAAGCAGGTTACTGTATGGTTCGGTAGAACAGTCAGAAATTCATTTGATACGCAATTAAGTATCAGTGGTGATCTGGAAGGAGCCGATGGAAATTACAGGATCGTTCTAAGCAATGGAACCTATACTTATTTCACAGCTAAGGATGTGCTCATAATGGGACGTAAAGCCAACGCTAAATTTCAGGACGGGTCAGAGCTTGTAATACGACTGGTATTTGAAACTGAAAGTGTGCCAGAGGTAGACGCGCTCAAAGAGAAAGGTCTTATATAATGGAGTTTAAGGACATAAAATCGGGCGCGAAAGTTCGCGCTCCCAATATCCAGCTCGGAACCCTTATCGGAAGGATAGGAACCAGCAACACTAAAATAGAGGTTCAGGATGACTTTAAGGGCTTAGGATGGAGCGAAAAACATCAGCGGTATATGGGAAAGAAAAAAAAGAACGGATGGTTTAGAGGGGAGAATTTGGACTATGGAACTATTCATCCTTACCACAGGAAAGACGTTGAATTAATTCAGGAGGAAGAGTAATGAGACTATATAAAAAAACATTTATAAATCTTGACGAGTTCAATGAATTTGTTGCTGAACAACGCAACGGAAAAAGACGGTTAAGAATTATTCCAGTAACCGTTGTTGAGCTAGGGCAGATTTCGGGACTAAGAATTTATTATGGACAAACTGACTTATGAAAAGTAACAGAGTTTTGAAAACCATAACCTTCCGTGCTTTTAAAGGCTGGATTGAACTTTATTTTCACAACAACCAGTACCCAAGATTTGGGATACATTGGAGGCTTAAAAGGTATAAAGGAACCTTTGGATTTGCCATCATACTTTTTGGTAGATGGTTCGGGATATTAATTGATAACCCAGTATTTGAAACTAATGAAGAAGAAGTTTAGACATATTGTTGTTAACGATATAGATTATACGTGGAGCTTATCTGAACACGATTCGTACTACAAGATTAAATTGTTTAGAATATGGAAGGATAAAAAAATTATTCACTCTAAATCATATGGGTATATGGCGCATAATTGGAGAGGAAGAAGGGTTACCCCCTCAATAGTTTCAAGATTTATTAGTATGTATTTACAATGAAAAGACTGAAATTGATAACCAAAAAAATAACCATTTAATTCAGGAGGAAAAAAAATGAACGAAGAAGATGTTTTGAAAATTATAGAAGAGACTTTTGATATTGTAATTCAACGGCGACTGCGATTAAAATATAAAGGAGAAGACGCAGACAATATCAAGCGAAGCTTTCTTGAATCTGTTTCCGAAAGACTAGAACAGTTATTCGACGAAGCCGACTTATCAAAATAAATCATAGACATGAAAACGACAACTAAAAAAAGCATATAAAAAAAGCGTAAAAAAGAAATGTTTAAAAATAAATGTTTACTTTTAACGTAAAATATAAAGATATGATAACACAAGTTCTTATGAAGAGGGAGCTATTTGGGTCAGAGATAACCCAGCAGAGTAAAACAGAGTTTTTTTCAGCAACCGATATGGTAAGGTCAGGGAATAAATACCGAAGAGAAAACGGAATGATTGACTTCAATATGTCTCAATGGCTAAACACAAAAGGGCCAAAGGAGTTTATCGCTGAATTAGAGGTTAAATACGGTAAATGCGTAAAACGATCCAACAGGACAACATGGGTGCATCCTCTTTTGTTTATAGACATGGCTTTAGCAATGAGTCCTCAGTTAAAAATAGAGGTATATGAATGGCTATTTGATCATTTAATTAAGTATAGAAATGATTCTGGCGACTCTTACAAAGAAATGGCAGGAGCATTGTATACCAGATTCAACAACAACAAGGAGTTTCCAAGGTTTATAGCAGGCGTGGCGGATCAAATAAGAGATTCGTGTCAGGTTAAGGACTGGGAACACGCCCATGAAAACCAACTAAGGATGAGAAGCAACATTCATAATTCAATAAAAACATTATGCCGTGTATTGGACAACCCAAAAGAGGCTGTCAGAATAGGAATAGCGGAAAATATGAATAACTAAAAAGATTACCCTGCTTGAAGGTAAACAGTAGTAATTACGAATCCTTAACAGGGAATTCGGTAACAAAATAAAAAGTATGGTATACATATATTCGCTTTTATGTTCGATAACTAACGAGGTAAGATATGTGGGCAAGACCGTTAATATGAAGGCTAGGTATTATGACCATATTTATAAATCATTAACAGGACATAAATCACAGGTGTGTAAGTGGATAAGGTCACTTATAACACAAGGGCACCAGCCAATTATGAGTAAAATAGAAATGTGCCCTGAAGATAATTGGGAAGAACGAGAAAAGTATTGGATTTCTAAATACGATAATTTAACTAATGTACACGAGGGTGGTAAATTAAATTGTCATCCTATTTTAAATCCTAAAAAATATAGCGGGTGTCATTATAATGGTCAAAAAAACGGCTGGGTTGCAACAGGTAGTTATAAAAGAAGAAGAATATATTTAGGAGTCTTCGCCACAAAAAATGAGGCTCATAACGCTTATTTGGTTTTTAACGAGAGTCCTGATAAATATATTTTAAGTAAAAAAACACTTAACACGTCAGGTGTAAAGATGTACAAGGACAGTCTTTTGGTAAAAGAGTTTAATAAAATAGCCGAATGCGCCAGACATTTAAACACTGCTGTGTCGAATATATCGAGATGTTGTAAGGGTAAAGCCCGAACCCATAAAGGGCATACATTTGAATATAAAATGGACAGGGATAATTTTTTTACAACAGAATGATGACAGAAAGTGATGAAATAGAAAAAAGATTGATTCAGTTATTTGGGTTTACTCCTGATGGCGGTATTAATTGCAAAATGCAGTTAAAGGTATTTGAGTTCATGGATTGGTACGATGCTCGTAATAGAGGAACTCAGGTGACAGCGGATGAGATAAATAAATTATTCAGGGAATATGCGGTAAAAAGACTAAAGAAGAAGCAACAAGCCTTACGTGAATCAGAATTTAAAGAAGTGGTGAAATGGGTGTTATCAAGGGGATTAAAAGAGGAACCCCTAATCGACCTGTCAAAATTATCAGACGATGAGCGGATGGAATTATTTAGCAAATACTGTTGCGGTGATAAAGACCCTACATGCCAATGCTGGAATGACGAATAACAACGACAAACATGGATGAGGAAAAACTAATAAAGGAATTCGTAGATTATTGGATAGAATGGAGAAAGAGCTTTGGTGATAGGCCAATAAAATGCATGGAGGCGTTTTTACTAGACGCTCCAGAGTCGCCCACAATGGACTGGATAAATGCAGAGAAGGACCGATTGAAATGGAGCCTTGAAACATTTACTGAAGCCACGTCAATCAGCTCATTGGATAAAGCCAAAGATGAAATTGACGAAATCAAAAGAGACATTGAAAACAATATTCGTGAACCCGAAGAATATGCTGATGCCTTGATGTGTATTATAGACAGTGCAGGGCGGCACGGAATAGGACTTGAAGAGATACTTGAATCCTATAAGAACAAGATTCCAATCAATAAAAAATAAAATGAATAAAGAACTAAAAAAAGAAATAATTGAGGCTGTAGTATTCTTACGAGAAAACAACCACACTATTCCAAGCGAAACAATTCAATTCATGAAAGACTGTGCGCTTAGGGAAATTGAATCCTCCCACACCCAAGACACCTCAACAGTAAATGAAGTGTCACAATCCACAAATTTAGTTTCTATTGCCGTAAATAACAGTCACTGGGATGAGTCTGGTAAGTTAATATGTATCTCTACAGATAAAGAATGCCCTGTTAATGACACTGTAGCTGGAAGTTCATGCAGCATGTGTCTTCAAATGGGGCTAAACGGAGTTCCTAAAGAAGAAAATATCATTGAATTTGTAAACCAATCTACCAGCTCCCAAGAGGGTTCAGCATTAAGGACAAAGGTTTTAACAAGTTCCGAGATTGCAGGGCTCGCAAAAGAAGATTTAGAGCGATATAAAAAAGAATGGGAAGATTTTATAAAAGAAGAAAATGAGATTGATAACGCAACTGGACAGGGCCGAATTAAAGAAGAGAAGCAAGAAAACTGGATAAGTATAAAGGAAAAAGGAACTCCAACTGAATACGGTAAATATGAGGTGTATCGTGAAGGCTGTCAAAAACAATTCTATGTAACATGGAATTCATCATGGTGGTCTAACGGAGACAAGGACATTACTCACTACAGGAAAATTATACCTCCTAAACAAGACTAAAATGAAGAAAGAAGAAACCCCGAAAATGCAATGGACTAATATGCCTCATAATTTCACAGCCATAATGGTTTTTAGTAAGTATAATGAAGGCTATTCAAGGATTAGATCAGCGAGTGCTTTAGTCTGGAAAGATCAAGACGTTAATATGTGCTTAGAAGTTGAAACGCCTGAAGGGATGGCTTTATTAAGGCTAGGGGAATGGGTTGAGAAACATCCAAATGGCGATTTAAAAATAATTACTTCCATCCCCGTAAAAGACCAAAATCCAGAGGGTTTAACTCAAACCAATAAAGTAGTACGTGAAGCATCTCGTATAGTTTCTAAAGATGTTACAGCCCCTAAAGCCGTAAGAGAAGGCTTAGTAAAGGAGATAGACACTAAAACAGCTAAAGAGTGGTTAAGTAATATTTTAAGTCCTGATGAATACAAAGTATTATTAGAACATGGATGGGACTGGGAATTAGACACACCACAACTATGTAAGCTTCTGGAACAATATGCCGCTAACCAAGCTCCGCCATCTAATCAAGAGAACTGGGTAAGCGTTAAAGACGAATTGCCTGAAGATTTTGATTGTGGATATAGCGAGCCGATACTGGTATTTATAGAGCCGTCAATAATCCGTAAAGGGCTATATGATATATGTAAGCAGAAATTCAGGACGCTGGATGACGAGTCTTTACAGCATTCTAACATAAAAGACGTAACCCATTGGATGCCCTTACCTGAACCTCCAAGAGATCAAAAAGGAGATTAGAAAATGAAAAAGGAATACACGAAATTTAAGGTAGGATTTTTATTTGCTTGGTACGATGTCTGGGTGGGATTCTTCTGGGATTCAGGAAAGAGATGGCTTTATATATTACCAATACCCTGCTGTGGGATAATTTTAAAGCTCCCTAAAGAAATAACTAAATATTGTAATAGTTGTCATAAGCATATGGGAAAACTCGATCACTGTAATTATGAAAGGTGTCAGCACCATAAATGGGATTTAACTAAGTAATAAGGAGAAAATGATGAAAGAAAAACAAGGTAAAGAACTGGAATTTATTAGCCAGATTAACCGTGACGGAAGCGGAACAACCGACCTGAAAGAAGGGTATGCTCATTTCATGCGAAACGATAAGTTTAGGGTAACTATTTTATCAATGACTCAAAAAACGCACATAGCAAGCGGATTTAATTCATTTGTGGTAAGGATCAAGGACTGATACACCACATAGAAACAATATTAAACGAATAATAAAATGGATAAGGCTAAAAAGTTAACTCGTTTGCAATTAGGACACGCATGGATGTTTTGTTCTGATTGTATGGCTAGATTATATTCATTTGACGGTTACGAGGATCAGTGCCGTGAATGTCCAACTAAACAAAAATGCGAAGATGAAAAAAGTAACCATTAAATTTCCACAGATAGTGATTGAATCAAAAGAAATCGAGGTATCAGGATATAAATTGGAGGAAATAATGAATTTCTGTGAAGAGGAAAGAGTAGATTTTATTTGGGAAAATATGACCGAACAGGAACAACAATGGACAAACGGTAAAAAATGGATTGCTGCCGCTGTAGATGCTGATTATTGTGGTGTAAACGAATAACATATAGAGAGATAATATTTAAAAGGAAGGCTTAAGAATGGAATACATACAAATATTACTTTTATTGTGGCTTAGAGAGGGTGTCAATAGAGCGAAGCAGATACAAGTTAGCTATTGATAATAACGGTGGGCATGAAAAGGGTTATTGGTCGATCTGGCTTTACCATAAAGCAAAAAACGATACTAGGTGGCTGCGGTCAGGCGGAAAGAGGCTAATACATTTTAATAATTACATAATCCCAAAATTCAAATAACATGGAGAGATTACTAGAATTAACAAAGCGTCACAAAAAGATAATGACTGAAAAGAGGATACTTATCAGTGTTTACACTAATGCTTCAGGCTATCTATGGAACTTAATGAGGGATGACGGCGGAACTGATTTAGGCTGGTCTGATCACAATGGCAACTGCGAAATGAGCGGTGCTTTCAAAGAATATGAGGATGCATTAGAAGACGCAATTGACCTTATTGACAAATGTGATTTAGATAAATTCCACAAAGAAACGGTTAGCAGTGGATTTCACTGGGGTAATTACGCGAATCACCTGAATAATAATTACAGAATTACTGAATAACATGGAAAGACCAACAGAAAAAAACTTTGTAAGAAGCAGAAGGTTAGGAGTAAAAGCTATTGAATGGAATGTTTATGTAGACCGCCTCAATAATTACATAGACTATATTTTAGAATCTAATACAAAAACATCAGAAGAGCATTTAGCTGAATTTGATAATTCATGGAAAAAAGAGAATGGAGAATTTGCAAAAGCTTCAACGGAAGGAATTTATATGAAGAAAGATGTTATTCATTTACTAAAAACCTTTGCTAAGAAAGAGAATACAACACAAAAACAACCTGAAGAATCACCTGAGTTTTGCCAATGCGAGGATAATTTAAGTATCCATAAGCAATCCAAAGTAATTCATACCAAATGCGGTAAAGAAGTTAACACAATCAGAAACACGAAAGGAGAAAAACATGTCTAGATATTTTATGGATACCGAGTTCCACGAATATAAGAAGAAGCCATTCCTTGGAAAGGCTATTGATACCATTGAGCTTATCTCGATAGGCATTGTTACTGAAGACCTTGAGGTTACTGGAACTTCCATTGAAAATCCAGAACCAACCAGTGAAATAATATCAGGACGGACGTATTATGCCATTTGCAATGAGTTTGATATGGATGCTGCATGGAAAAATGAATGGTTAAGAGAGAATGTTCTGCGATCAATTTATAATGACTGTATCATGTCTATAGCAGAAAAGGAGTATCCATTCTCTAAAAAAGTCATGAAGCGCGTGATCAGATGGGAAGGAAAATCCAAATTCCAAATCTCAAAAGAAATATTACAGTTCACAGGAGGTAACGCTAATGTTCTTCAAGGAGAAATGAAGCTTACGTGGGAAACGAATACCAATCCTGAGTTCTATGCTTACTTTGGACAGTATGATTGGGTGGTTTTTTGCTGGTTATATGGTAGAATGGATGATTTACCCAAAGGATATCCTATGTACTGTCGTGATCTTAAACAGATGCTAGATGAAAAACAACACGAGATGATTATTAGCGGAGAGATATTGGAATGTAGCGATATAGACGACCTGAGTACTCATCCAAATTATCCAAAACAGAAAAACGAGCATAATGCTCTCGACGATGCCAAATTTAACTATAGATTATATGAATATTTAACTGCTAAAACCTAAAACCATGAGCGAGGCAATAAAAATCAAGAACAGGGTGCATTATGTTATAACTGATTATACTAAAAGCATCCGTGACCTAGTGACACTCCAGCATGATTCTATGGGCCAATACGACTCAGACATAATGCTAATTGACATTCAGGATTTGATGATAAAATACACAGAAGGATATGTTGGAATGTGCGAAACCTGCGGAACTGATCAGGACACCGAAATAATATGCGAAGAGTGCAAAGAAGTTTATTATTAATTATGGAAGAAAATCTAGTAAAAAAATGGATTGATGACCTAACGAAACATGGCTTCATGCAAGGTATGTTTGGCGATAAGTCCGAGCAATTCCTAAAGGAGCAATATGACACCATGATGAAGGTTTTAGATGGAGACATAAAAATCATAGGCGGCAATTACCGACTACTGGCTACTATTCAATCCGATTATACTAACCTAAGACAATATTGCGGCTGGGAAAAACAAGAGTTATTATCTTTGCTTGAGTTATTTGGATTTAAGAGGATAGAGGAAGTGGTTGCCTTGATGAATTCTAACCATAGAAACGACTTTATGGAGGGCGGCAAACTAAAAAAAGAGGTGGAGTTTACATTAACACCAGTAATCTGGTAAAAAAACACAACATGAATAATAACGAGATTATCAAAAAATGGACAGAAGAAAATTATCCAAGCGGTGAAATGCTTGGCTATCCTGACTGTTGCATAAAAGCATTTTGCAATCAACCTCCTGAGCTAATGAGGGGAGAGCCATCCGAGGATGACCGAATAAGGTACCAAGCTGGCTGTATTGACGGTAAATTTACTGGGTTCATTCCATGTTCTGAACACGCAAGTCAGATCAGTCAGGGAAAAATAACGCTAGAGTCGTTGATTGATACAGGAAAAAGAGATTTATTTATACCAAGATTCCCAGATGCGGGAGTATGATTTAATATCCCATGAAAAAGAACAAATACAGCTGTAAGCACTGCGAAAAGATCGTAGAAAGAGAATCTGACAAGATGTGGATAAAGAGTTATTGCGACACCACTGGAAAAGATGTCAGGTTACAGATAATAAAAAGCAAATAGAATGAAAAAATTAAGCACTCTTTACAAAAAAGACCCTGCCGATTTAGGGCGAGTTATTAATGAAATAAACCCTGAGAATGAGTGGGTGTTCAAATCTGGGATACCCACACGAAAGTTTGATGGAACTGCTTGTGCTGTAATAAACAGGAAGCTTTACAAGCGTTATGATGCAAAGCGCAAAAAGAAAGATGGTATGTTTAAGGTTATCCCAGAGGGGGCTATACCATGTCAAGAGCCTGATGAAATAACAGGACACCACCCGCATTGGATTGTATGTGAAAGAGATGATCCCGCACACAAATGGCATTTTGATGCGTGGGACATTTGGGTTAAAACACCAGAAGACGGAACTTACGAGCTATGTGGACCTAAAGTACAGGGTAACCCTGAAAATCTCGATAATCATCAATTAATTAAACATGGTTGCGAGGTTTTGGATATTACAGATTTCTCTTTTGAAGCGCTAAAGTCTTATTTAGAGGTAACGGATATTGAAGGAATTGTATTTCATAGTAAAGAAGACGAAAGGATGTGCAAGATTAGAAAATCTGATTTTGGAATACGGAGGTAGTTCATCGAAACAAGTAAATAAAAGACAAAAATATGTACTCAATAACTCAAACGATTGGAAAGGACGGTTCAAAAATGGAGTCCTCCAGAATAGTAGACGTTGATTTCAAAAGAACAGTAGACGTTGATTTCAAAAAAGGAAAGCATAAAATACAGGGCACCTCTGGAGGTCCAATGGTTACAATTTCATTTAAGACTGAGGACGGAAATGAACATACTTTAACGTTGTATGATAATGAGCTGGAGAGGCTAAAAAAGGAGATTGAACGTGAAATATGAATATTTACTAGATACGTGGGGAGGTTTTTACAATAAAGAACACCAAGAAAAACACGGAGAAAAAAGCGGATACCATTATTTCGACACCGAAGCCGAAAGAAGTGAGTATTTAGAGAAATTAAAAGCTATTGAAGGAAAACTTAATGCGATAGTGTTAGTTACAACCCTTAGCGAAGGGTACAATACAAGAACCGTAACAACATTACATAGGGTTATAAAATGGAAAGGCAAAGAATATTATTCGTGTTATGAACTTTCTCCAAACTACCCTTACGATGCAGCCACATACCACTTAGAAAATAAATGGTATACAGGTTTTAACGACTATCCGCTTGGGGAAGATTTTGACTATGAAAATAATGAGATTGAAGTTGTCCAAGAATGGATAACAGGGTCTTTCGATATTACTAATGAGTAGCACTAACATCAAGCTAAGATTAAGCGGCTAAGAGAATAAGAAAAATGAAAAAGTACATTCAGACAGACGAACTACAAAATATAATTGACTGGGAAGCAATAATGCAAATGCCTCGTTACGCAGGAGGACATGATGAGCAGATGCGAGGGTTATTTAAAGACGTTGAATTAATTGCTCATTGGAACGAAGGTGATTATCAAGGAATGGTGGCTACATGCGTAAAACTTAAAGATGGCAGGTACGCAATTTATAATGACTACTACGGATCATGCTCAGGATGTGACTCATGGGAAGATGCAACTGGAGAGGACGTAAGAAACATGTGTATTGGGCTCGCTAATTCATCCTATGTATTCAAAAACCTAGAAGACGTAAAAAGCTTTCTTATATTACCCACCGATACTGACAACCAATGGTCCTCATGGTCATCACCCGCGACTCATTTATTAAAAGAGATAGAGAAATACCTTCAGGGTACTATCGAAACAAGTAAATAAAATGGAAATGAAAGGTTATAATCTATCCGAAGAATACGGAACTTTGTGGATGCTGATCCATCAGAGCTACAGAATACCAGCATGGATTGTTTATTCGGATGAATACGAAGAGCCTATTTACGATCTGGTAGAAGTAAAAATGCCTAAATACGGAGACTATTCCATAGGAACAAGAGGAATTTCCTACAGCTCAATTGAAGATGGAGAGAAGGGGTTTATAATGGATTGCAAAGCTCTAAAACTAAAATTTGCGATGCCTGATTTGCAATTAAAAAATAGTAACTGATAAAAAGACAAAATGGATTTTAATAAAGAAATATTACCAAACGAGAATGAACTAATAACTGAAAACGAGACTGCATCAGTCAAAATCATGGACGCAGAGCTTGATATTTTAGCTTGCTCGTTCAACAACGACTCGTGTGTTCAGATTAATACAGAAGACTACACCTATATAACCTTGACTTTAGACAACCTTGAAACATTAAAAGGCTTAATCTATGAGGCTGAAGAATATTATAAAGATGTTTTGTCGCTACCTGACAGTGACTAATTCAAGATCGTATCGACCTTCTCGTTAATCTTAAGCTTCTTAAAGCGCGTATTAATTAATCTAGCTGTATCAGTATACTGAGTCTTTGCACGTAATTTGAGCCTAGTTAACATATCCCGTGAAAACTTCTTTTTCCATGCTGGAGAGAAGGTCAGTGTATAGAGATAAGCACTTTCTGCTCGTCTTTTCATAAGAGCATCCTTTGTTTTTTGTGTACTAACTAACTTTCGAATATCATTATTGATGTTCGTTATGTCTATAGGCGTGTTGACTTTTCCAAATTTTGGCATGACTTTAAGATTGATTTTTGTAAATCTACGAAAATTAGATTATTATAGGTGCCTGTAACCTTTATGATATGGCTAAAAGCAAAGAAGATAAACAAGACGAAAAGGTAATTACAAGACGCTGGGAATTGAAAAGAGACTCGATTTACAGGATGAAAGAAAACATTGATCGCCTCAAAAGGCATATCAGAAACCACCTGCTTTCCAGTAACGAAAAAGACAGACTAACTGCCTTGGTTATCCGCATCATGTTATACACATCCGAACGGATTGGGAACGAAGAATCTGCCAGTCAAGGACATTTTGGAGTCACCCAATTCAAAAATAAGCACGTCAGCGTTGAAGGCAACAGGGTTATTCTGGATTATGTTGGGAAAAGCGGGGTTCAACAGGAGAAAAGCTTTGTAGATGAGACAAGTGCCTTGTTACTGGACTCACTAAAGCTTAGAAAAAACAAGTTCGTTTTCACCACAAAAGACGGATTTAGGATCAACCCAGATCGGGTAAACCGCTATTTAAAGAACTACGATGCAAAAAGTAAGGACATTCGCGGATTCAACGCCAACAGATTAATGGTAATGGAGCTGAACAGGATCGGAGAAACTGAAGAAAAAAAACGCCCCAGAGTATTCAATCTGGCATTACGTAAAATAGGAGGTAAAGTAGGTCACGGAGCACCTACATTAAGGAAGCATTACCTCTTACCAGAGATCGAAGAAACCTTCTACAACCGTGGATGTATGGGAGATATGACCTTCTAATACCCCTGAAACCCACCATTCTAGCTGATAATTGAAGAAATAAACAAAAAAGTTGCATAAAACCGCAACCTTTTGTATATTGCAATCGTAATAAGAGGTAATTCAACGTCAACCAAACACAAACAACATGGAAACCCACGTTACCATTAAACCAAAAATATTAGGATTCACTGACAGTCGGTGCGAATGTGACCGCTGCGGAAAAACCAATTTAAAAGGAACGTATTGTATAGAGACTCCAGATCAGGGGTTACTCTATTTAGGTAGTACGTGTATATCCAGATTAATGGAATACTCCTCAAAGGAAACCACCAAATTTATTAAGTCCGAAAAGGAGCTTCGTAGAAAGCAAAAGCAAGCCGAAATTAAAGCTGCCACGCAGCATCTTGAGGATCAAATGCAAGTTATGAGAGAAGAGCAAGCTGCTCTCCCGTCAACAGAGCAGGAATATCTGCTTGGCATTCCTTCTTATCGAAAGCTTTGGAATAAAATAACAGAAATTAAAGCCGAGATTGAAAAAAATTATACGCTATAATACACAAGCATGGAGAAAGAATTTAAAACATCGAAAGACTATCCACGTAAAAAAGCTCCCATAGTATGGGCTGTCATTTCCAGCGAAGGGGTAGTTATGGATAGCGGATTCTTAAACAGAGCAGAAGCCGAGAATTTTAGAGACAATGCTTATTTCGGATATTATGATAAATGCACTGTAGAGTGCTATACAAGACGGGTAAGCGTTCGAAGAACAGTAATAAGGGTGAGTTCTTCAAAAACCAGTCGTTTATAAGGGTTTAATTACCCTGAAGTTCACTAATGAAACTTTAAGTTTTTCACCTATTTTATAGACTTGTAAACTGGAGAATAAATAACATGAAAAGCCAAACAAAATATTCACATACTTCAACCCACTATCCATCGTGTCACCAAATGGTGATTGGCAGATAAAAGAAGATGACTCACAACAAACTCCAATAGGGATGATCCCAGAAGGAATTGGAGGAAAAAAACCAAATCCACGTCAAGAGCTATTCGCTAAAAGATTCGTGGAAGCCTATAATAAGACCTACGCGGTAGGGATGGCTCCTGAAAAGATAGAGGGCGTAATAACAATGTTGCAGGAATGCAGAGATTATATAAGAGCTAGGGTATCGGAAACGGTGGGCAGAGAAGATATGCTTGACGAAATATCCGAAGTCTTGGAATTAATTAAACTAAAGGATAAATAATGGCTTACATTATATATGTTCCAAGATTACAAGCCTATTACATGGGTAAATCAATGATCGGCGGAACACAATACGCTGGCAAATTATTTGCAAGAGAATATGATAGTCGTGAAGAAGCTGAAGCAGTGGTATCAGAGTACAAAATCAAAGGAGCAGAACTAATTAAACTGGAGGATCAATCATGAAAGATATCAAAACACGAAGAATTCAAGCGCTGTATAATTACAAGAACAATTCAAGCTCAAATCAAAAGGAGCTATTAGAGTTGCTATTAGCCATAATTCCTCACTCAATAGTTAAGCAAACAGTGGAAGAATTAAACATTAAATTGGAGGATAAACAATGGGGTCAATAATTAAATTTCAATTACATGTGTCTACTAAAACTAAGGGGAAAGTAGAGATTATTAATAATGTTGATGGTGCTACAGCGAGTTTGTTCTTAAAGCCTTTGAAAGAAATACGAGAGAAGTTTAAGCACTTAGCTATCCCGACTAGGTGTATGTTTGAGAACCTGACAGATGAGCAAATAGAAGAGATGAGGGCATTAATGCCTAAACAAAAAATATACTTTTAAAAAGGAGAATAAACAATGAGAAACGAGATTTTAAACGCAGCAGTGGAAAAACTAGCATTACAACAGCAAAAGGAAATTGCTTACGAGCAAACTTATGCTAAAGGGATCGACCCTGAGCACATAGCCTCTTTACTATCCATAGTTTACCGTCAAGTGCAATTAGACCCTGAGAATTTTGCGTTAAAACAAGCCTATGAAAGAACTAGGATTGAGCCAACGGGTGATAAAAGTGGTAATCTGGAGGATTTTACTGATGAAATCGAAAAGGACACTGTTCGTAGAAGTGAAGAAGCAATTGAATCTATGAAATCGGAGGGAAAGAAATGAACAAGGAATACACACAAATAGAATTTTCAGCAGGATGCACTATAGACTCAGCTGTAAATGAATTATTAGATTACAAACGTAGAAATCAATCTGTATGGGGATCGTTTAACGGTATTGCCCTATACTCTGAGAGGGATACTATAGACAGTGCGTATAAAAAGATTATGGGGAAAACCAAGTCTGAGCACGACCAAGAGATGGAAGATGATCGTCGTAAATGGGCTCGTGAAGAGAAGAAGCATGAAGCTGCAATTCCCCAGCTTACGACAGATTGGATAAACAGAGGAATGGCTATACTAGATGAAGAATACTGGAAACTATGGACAGAAATCGTGCCGATAAGACTAGGTGATTTATATAGAGGAATGGAGCTTGGGTTCTGCCTTAATATTGTGGGTAAGCTGAATGAGAATTGCGCTCTTGATGAAGCAAAAAGCATTATTGAAGGACAAGGACATTCAGGAATGTCATTTGGGTTAATTTGCTCAATGGTTAAATCATTTTCCAAGCGTGGAGATGAATTTGTAAAACACGTTAGATAAAAAGGAGAACATAACTATGAACAAAGAAGAGACATTAAGAATTATTAAAAGAGTTACGCTGTGTTTAATGGCACACCCTGACAATGAAGAGGGAAGCGAATTTGACGACATGATAAGTGATTTAGAAGAAATAGAGAGGTCTTTTGAATCCTCCAAACCCCAAACCCCAATTAGCGAGGAAGAGACAGTTAATTTAATAGTCAAGGAAAGGGATAGGGCGTGTGGAATTGCTAAAGCGTTTCATGAAAAACATAAATCAGAATTTATAGCAAGAAAGAAGGCTGGTAATGATTTGGCTTTTGTAAAAGAAGATATGGCTGATGTTGCTAGACTTATAGGTAACACAATAAGTGGGGCAAATGGATTAACGCCTGATTCAGAAACCAGAGAAGATAGGATTCGAGAAGAATACAAAGATGAGTTATCCAAGCTCTCACAACCCACCCAAGTATCAGAGGAGGACTTAGAAGAATTTATTGAACTCAAAAAACCTCACATAGCGAATGATACTGTATCTGGTAAAAAGTATTTACAGGGCTTCAGACATGGATTATTGTGCATGAAGGATTTTGTCCTATCTAAATTAGACGGTAAAGCAACCCAATCAGATAAAGAATAAAGATTATGGAAAGCATAAAAGAAAGAAGAAGAAAAGCATTATTTAACTGGGCAAGTAATCAAAGGCCGCAGTATTTAGCAAGCTTATTAGTCAATGTTATTAGCAATAAAACGATTAAAGATTTATGTGAAGATGAAGGGATAAAAGTATGAAAAAGATATATATAGCAAGCCCTTATACTATTGGGGATGTAGCGCAGAACGTAAAGCTACAATTAGACACTGTTGATGTTCTTATGGACTTGGGCTTTGTACCATTTGCACCTCTTTACAGCCACTTTCAGCACATGGTCCATTCTAGGCCTTACGAGGACTGGATCAATATCGACTTACATTGGGTTACGGCCTGTGATTACCTGTTAAGATTAGGGGGAGAATCAAGCGGGGCTGATAAAGAAGTAGATCACGCAAAAGAAAATAACATCCCTGTGTTTTATTCTATTACCGATTTAAACAACAAAGTAGGTGCGATGAAAGTGAGTCAAGGAATGACGATAGCTGTCAAAATTAGACACATAGACCCGCGATAGTAAGCGATACGTAAATCCTCGAAGAGATTGAAGAGAGCGAACGTTTCCAATCGCTAAAATGGAGATAGTAAATAAATCTTACACTGACGCAACTAACTAATATAGAGAAAGAGAAATGAAAAAGACTAGACGTATAATACTTGGGATGCTCGTAACAACCATAGCGATCTGGGTATTTGTATATGGTGTTCGCGCATTTACAATTTGGGAACTGGAAAATCCCTTCCAATGGATAATTAATTTACCCACCTACGCTTGGACGGATCGGTTCGGGATATTAACATTCTTACTTGGATACTGTGGAGTAAATATTATGTTCTGGAGCTTACGCCAAAAGAAAATGAAAAAAGCAGAACTCCAAAAATGAGCTACGAACTTCAAATAATAGATTGTAATTGTAATGACTGCAAGTTCATGGTCAGGAATCAGGAGCGTCTGCAAGCGCATAAAAAAACCTACGACGGAACAGGACTTACGGACAGGTTAAATTTTGGAGACTGCACTAAATTCAATAAGAAAGTGAGCTTCATTCCCGTTACCTGTCAGATCGAAACACAAGAATGCTTTAAACATAGAAAAGATGCTTAGAGAAGCTTTAAACGATGAACTATGGAGGTCTCACAACTTAGGAGATAGTTACAAAATGGACAACAAAGGAAGTTGGAAGATAGCCTATTACCCCTTATTCGGGACTTGGGATAATATAAAAGATAAAGACGGGAACACCATAGAAGAAATATGGAAAGAATTTGCAGAGCCTAGAGCCTTGATAGAGCAACCTATGAAAGGAGGCACAGACTTTAGAGAAGTACCTTTACGATACTTAGAAAGACGCGATAATGAAGAAGGGTAAACCAAATGAGTAAAAATAAAGAAGATAAAATCTCGAAGTTCAAAGATATGCTGATGAAGAATTTTGCTGAATATCAGAAAAAGGTGGAAGGGAAAATTAAACCTCCATTCCCTTTAAAATTCAGGATTCGGGATGTGGAGACACTAAAGATTGTCGGATATGAACTCATTAAGGATGACGGTGTTTATAGGCAAGAGGTTATAGAAGACGGAACTATTACCGATCCTGTTAAATGTATGCACTACTTTGAGGGAGCCCGTGAACAATTCGTTGGAGGTTTTGATATGAATAATATTGAGGTGTATCAAAAAGACATAGTACTTCTTGATGAGGAACAGATTAAGAATTATGGCGCTGCTAGGAAATATTGCGTGATTGACATAGACAATGGTGGATTCATGCTCGGTAGAGGATATGATCCGTTCCATATGAACACACACCTTTGGCTGGCTGTGAGATATCCAGATAAAATCCCAAGCCTAGAACTTAAAGCCCAATGTACTGTGGCTGGTGACATTTATAACAATAATGAATTATTAGAAGAAATTTTGGATAATGACTATTAAAGATGAAAACAGAAAAAGTTATAGAAGAGCTTTATTTACCTGACTGGCATACTACTGCTATTATTACTAAAAACGCAGTTCGGGTAAAATTATGGCATTATAGATATTACACCGAAGAGGAATGCATGGACTACATTCATCAGAATATGAAAGGATGGGTTCAGTCAACAAACTCATATAGAAAAGCTATGAAAGAAGGTACGGCTACTGGGGCGACAGACTATTTAATTGATTATGAAAATCTTTATAAAGAATTAAAAAAAGCATAATAGTTGCATAATACTGCAACATATTGTACATTGCGAATCTTAAAACACGTTCAACGTTCAACCAACCGAAAACAACATGGAAATAATTACCAAATACAGAGCCATTGATGGTGTAGAGTTTAATGACAAGGATAAATGCCTTGAATATGAAGCATTGATCAGTCAGGTTAAACTGATAATGTCACAACTTCAGGAAAAGCCAACTGATGACGGTTGTTCATTTTCAAATGGAGGTGGTTATCTCCAGCATTCCAAAACCTTAGTCAGGAAGGTAAAGGTTCAAATCCTTGAGCTGTGCAAAGATTATATTGACCATAAATGGATACAACAGGCTATTGACGATGAAACAGTACATCCTTCATGGGTTGGTAGGCTGGTCAGTGATTATGGAATTAGACCCTTGAATGAAGCGTGGGGCAGATTTAGTTGTATGGATAAGAAATGCAGGGAATGGGGACAACCTTATTATGCTAATAATCCAGAGGAAGCAAAACAAATAGAGCTTTGAAAATATTTCCGCAAACTTGAGATGTAATCGGACTCAAGCAGATTGACGAGCTGATACGGGTTTGACTCCTGTAAAAACGTTGGCTGGAAGGAATAGACTCCATCCCTTCGGGGATTAACAATTGAGAATAAGTAAAATGGGAAGATTAATAAGAATGGTGCCAGAACACTGGGAGCACCCAAAAGATAAAGACGGGCACTACATTCCATTGTTCGACAGATTTAAAAAAGAAGAAGCTAGATGGATAGAAGAAAACGCTCAGTGGAGCAAGGGTCTTATGCGAGACTTTTATAATAAGGGATGGGAATCAACCGAGGGCCGTCATTTAGAGATGACCTATATAGAATGGACTGACGAAAAGCCAGAAGCAAAAGATTACATGCCTGATTGGGCCGAAGAAGAAAAAACCCACATGCAGATGTATGAAAACACTTCTGAAGGGACACCTCTTTCACCCCCAATGAACGATCCTGAAAAGCTTGCTCAATATCTGTTTGATAACAAAGCGTCTGCATTCGGAGATATGAAAGCGACAAAAGAACAATGGCTTGCAACTATTAAAGCAGGGAGCGCACCATCTGCAATCAAAGAAAATGGAGTGTTAATATCTGGCGTTGAAGCGACAGGAGAAAAAAAATTACAGTAATTAATCAAAATCAATTAATCAATTAAATTTAAACTTTAAGTTATGGCAAAAAAAGAAACAGCCACAAAGAAGAAAGCAGCTATCAATAAAAAGGTAACTGTTGAACTACCTGAATTTGCTCAGGAAACAGCAATATTTAAGATTCAAGGATTAACACCTTTGATCGTAAATAAGTTTAGTGAAAAGGCTAAACAGCAAATGCTGGATAAGCAAATGAAAAAAGCCACCAAAACTAAAGAGGCTAAAAACCCAAAAGAACAGTACGAAGGAAGCCTGTACAAGTTCGCAAAAGGGAAGAAAACAGGTTTTCCAGCAGTTGGATTTAAAGCTGCAATGGTAAGAGCTGGAAAACAGCTTGGGTTGAACATGACTGATACACGGGGAAAATTCCACGTAATGGCTCAGGACGGTGATCTTGTAGAAATAAAAGGACCGCACAGAATGAGAGAAGACATGGTACGCCTAGCTACTGGAGTAGCTGACATTCGTTTTCGTGGAGAATACCCTAAGTGGGAAGCGGATATTACCGTGTTGTTTAATCCAAATGTAATTTCAAAGGATGAGCTTGCAAATCTATTACGTACTGCTGGTTTCAGCTGTGGAATAGGTGAGTGGAGACCAGAAAAAAGTAACTCTGGTAGCTTTGGCTTATTTGAATTGAAATAATAATTACTTAATGTATAAACTCAAGCTGATCCTGATAACGGGATCGGCTTGGGCTATTTTTAGTATACGGCAGTTATGGATTGGAATGGTAAGCTACGGTGTTGCAAGGCGCGGTGAGTTGGATTTCGGATAGTATGGCAGTTACGGAACGGAAAGGATGAGTTTAGGTTGGTTAGCGTTAGTCATGTTGTTATGTGCAGCGGTTCGGCAGTTTAGGTTAATTCGGGCGGGGTCAGGTTAAGTAGGTTGGGGTCAGTTATGGCAGTTGAGGAATGGCGAGGTGATGTGTGGTCTGGATGCGCGAGTTTAGTTACGGCAGTTACGGTAATATTTAGGTTAGGAAGAGGTGAGTTGAGATGTGGTGAGGTTTGCTGCGATGAAGCAGGGTAAGGTATTGCAGGTATGGCGTATGGTGCGCTTAGGTTCGGAACGGTGCAGTCGGGTGGAACATGGTTTGATATGGCAGTTTCGGAGCGGATTGGTGAGTCTGGGCAAGGTACGTTATGATCTGGCGGAGTTTGGCAGTCGAGGTATGGTAGTGTGAGTTATTTTACGTTACGGTTGTGCAGTTTTTGTTACGGCAGTTTAGGTGAGGAATGGTGATATATGCTTCGGAACGTTCTGTTACGTTGATGTAAGCTATGGTTTGATATGGCAGTTGAGGTAGGGTCCGTTGCGTTGTTCTGTGGCAGACTATGTTAAGTTATGGAAAGTTTGGCAGTCTAGGTGGGGTCTTGTCAGCTAAGGCTAGGTGCGATATGTTTTGTTTGGGATAAGGTAAAATTACGGCAGTTATGGTGGTGATTGGTTAGGTGGGGTATCCTAAAGTGTGGAATGTTTTGGCAGTCAAGGTAGATCGGGGCGCGTTGGGGTTAAGTGGGGCACGATGTAGTCTGGAATGTACGGCAGTTAAGGAATGGTGGATTGTGGAGTGGTGGGGACTGGTGGCGCAGAGTGTGTTGGGGTTCGGAAGGTAAATTATGGCAGTTACGGAAAGGATTTGGTAAGTCAAGGTGTGTCCCGACATGGTGAGTTGTGATGTGGATCGGCAGTTACGGTTAGGTAAGTTCAGGTAAAGCGGGGTGTGGTTAGGAGTGTTATGGCAGTTACGGCTTGTACAGGCTAGGTAGAATTTGGTAGGCTAAGGTTGAGTAAGACTGTGAATGGTACGGCAGTCAAGGTGAGGATTGTTTAGGCACGGTCCTGTAAGGTGAGCTTTGGCAGGGCTATTACGGAACGGCAGTTATGGATAGGTGGCGTAAGCTATGTTGAGTTAAGCTTTGTTAATCTCAGGTTTGATATGGCAGGAGAGGTTTAGTGAGGACTGGCGAGCTGAGTTGGGGTGTTGTTAGTTTTGGAAAGTGAGTTATGGCAGTTGTGGAGTAGTAAGTTACGATTTGGTAAGTTGAGTTGCGCTAAGTTGCGCTCTGGCAGTTATGGAATGGTGGATTTTGTTGGCGTGGGGTACGGTGGGGTTCGGAAAGTATAGTATGGCAGTTGTGGGAAGTTACGGTTAGGTAAGGTAGATTGAGTTCCGACTTGGTAAATTATGGCAGTTATGGAATGGAGTGGAGAGGTGAGGCGCGTTGAGCCAAGTTATGTTCTGGCAGTCAAGGTAAGGTTGGGTGAGTTCAGCTTTGTTGCGTTTCTGTTAGGTGTGTTCAGTCACGGGAAGTACGGCAGTTAAGGTAAAGCAGGGTCAGCTATGGTCAGTCTTGGTCGGTTACGATACGGAAATTACGGCAGTTACGGAAATCAGAGGTGTGGCGATTTCAGGCCAGCTTTGGTAAGTTATGGTAAGCTCTGGGAAGTGAGTTATGGCAGTTGCGTTCAGGTGAGGTGTGTCGGGGTCAGCTATGGATAGGTAAGTCAAGGTGAGCTATGGCAGTTATGGAATAGTGCGGTAGGTGTTGTTGGTTATGGTGCGTTACGATGGGTCACGGAAAGTAAGTTATGGCAGTTACGGTAAATTATTAACTTTGTAAATATTAATTAATCAAAACTTAAATCATGGATAAAACATCAAAAGTTGAGTACACGGGATATGGATTCCCAGTAAAGCCAAATGTCCTTCAGGAACACCTTCAAGGACTTTATGAAAAAAACGACAAACGTATTGACCCAGAAATAGTGCTGAAGGATGCTAAGAAAAAAGGTAGCCCGATACACGATTGCTTTGAATGGGATGATAAGATAGCAGCACATTCTCACAGGTTGGTGACTGCTCGAAAAATCATTGCCTCTGTAACTGTAGTAACCAAAAAAGGAAACAAATCAGTTATCGTGCGATCTTTTGTGAACGTTAAAACCGATAAGAATGGGAACTTCACTACTAATCCATTCGGGCATACTGATTCATATTATGTCAGTATTGCGGATGCCTTGGAAGATGACGAGATTAAGATGTACACCTTCGAAATGGCAATGCAAGAACTGGGCAACTTCAAACGTAAATACAAAGACCTGATGGAGTTCGCCAAGCTTTTTGACTTCATTGACAAGAATTATAAAAAAGCAGCCTAATCTCCATACAAGCTTGATTAGTGATGAGAAAGACGGAGGCAGCTCGCCATCCGCAAGGGTGGGTGAGCAACCTCTTCATATCAGGTTGTGGGTTCGAGTCCCGCTGCCCTGTCGATCTTATTTAAATAAACGAAATGATAAATGGAAAAACACTTATAGATTTAGGGTATAAACCAGCGAAATGGTTTGCGGATGCTATAACATATGTTAACACTAATAATTTGGATGGCTTCGAGCTTAAAATATATTTGGAAGAAGTATGCCCACCTCCACCAATTGAACCGTTTGCTAAACCATTGGACTATGCGAAGAACATTCGTGCAGAACACCCAGAGGAAGAAGCTAATATTCAGTCTGTTTACACCACGATGGATGAGCTGATGAAAACTCCTACCATCATCAAAGGAGCGGTCATGCCAGATGCCTGTCCTACAGGGGGAATTGGGAGCATTCCAGTAGGGGGTGTTATTGCTGCTCATAACGCCATACATCCAGCTATGCATTCAGCTGATATCTGCTGTTCGGTTATGATGACCAATTTCGGGCTGGCTGATCTTAAAGCAGTATTGGATATGGCTCATAAAACAACACACTTTGGATATGGTGGTCGGGAAGACATGTCTGATCTTCCCCAAGAGCTAATGGACAGGATTAAATCAAACTCATTCCTGAAAGATGAGCGCTCTGTTTACTTAGCCCAATCCAATATGGGAACACAGGGAGATGGGAACCATTTCCTATTCGTGGGTAAATCTGAGAATACTGGTGAAACCATTATGGTGACGCATCACGGTTCCAGAGGATTTGGCGCTGCCTTGTATAAGAAGGGAATGAAACAAGCTGAAAAATTCAGGAAACAGCTGTCGCCCAATACAATGAAACGCAACGCATGGATACCTTATGACACCAAAGAAGGGAAAGATTATTGGGAAGCACTACAGATCATAAGGGACTGGACCAAACTTAATCATACGGTACTACACCAGACCACCTGTGACGAGCTTGACGTTACGCCTGTACTCCGATTTTGGAACGAGCATAACTTCGTGTTTAAGGATGGTGACGTTTTCTACCACGCTAAGGGTGCAACCCCTCTGGATGACAGGTTCGTACCTGACAGCCATAACGGTTTAAGGCTGGTCCCATTGAACATGGCTGAACCAGTATTGATCGTCAAGGGTGAAACAACTGAAAACAACATGGGATTTGCACCTCATGGAGCTGGGCGAAATATTAGCAGAACAGCGCACAAGAGAAAAAAGGAAGGCTGTTCCAATGAGGAAGTGTTTGCCGAAGAAACAAAGGGACTGGATATACGATTTTACTCTGGGAACATTGATGTATCCGAATTACCTTCTGCATACAAATGTGCTGAGAACGTTCAGGAACAAATGGACGAGTTCGGTCTGGGAGAAGTAATTGACAGAATTATGCCTTACGGCTGTATTATGGCTGGGGATATGCCACAGCCTTGGAGAGAGAAACGAAAGAAAAAATGAACATTTACGCATTACAAGGACATAAAGTAAAGGTCACGGAAAAATCTGCAACAGCAGGTTATCCTGATCAATCCAAAAGGGCAAAAAAACTGATCGGTAAAGTTTATACTGTTGCTTATACAAATGTTGGAGGATCACACACCTCTGTTTATCTTGAGGAATTTCCAAGCGAAGCATATGATACAGTGAATTTTGTGGATGCCGAACAACAGTCGGAACGGAATGACAGGGAACACCCTGATTATGCAACATATAATTAAGTATAGAAATTAATCAGGATGGAATACTTAACGCTGATAAACACAATAGTACTATTGATAATTGCAAAACACCTCTTCTTTATGGACAGGTATAAAATAACTTTGAGATGGCTTTTAACAGAAGGTAATATTTGGATAATGCGCTGGAATTACAAAGAATGTTGCTTTTATAAGCATAAACGGATCGGAGTGGTTAAGCGAAAATGATTCAAATAGACAATAAAACAGCAAAAGCTTTAAACTCTGGAGAGATAGAGGTAAAACAAGCATCTGAAATACACTTTGAGTATAACGCACCAAACCCCAAGGGATATAAAGGCATATTAATCGGTCACGATCATTTTTGCAAAATTCTTCCCAACGGAGAAAGACATAGTATATGGATCAAATGCATAACACCGATTTTGACAAAAATTAAATTTATGAAAGGCTGGGGAGATTCAGACAACTCTTTAAAAGGTAAAACAGTTTATCCAAACCAAATATGACAACAAAGAAAAAAGCAATATCATTAATACAAAATCCGCACATCGACATCTACGATGAACCAGAATGTTTCTACGCTAATCTTTTCGGTGACCTTCCAAGATCACTTAAGATTGAGCTATCGACACCAAAGGCAGCAGAAAGATATCTAAATCTAATAAAGGATGAGATGGGAGCTAAAGTCTTATATTCTTCTTACCAAGCAGTAAGGACTGGGAGAAAAGACCTGATAAACCTTTATTTGGTTGACTACAAACGAAAGATAATGATAGGAACATTCAGTTACCATAATGAGTTTCCTGTCCTGATATATAGTGACAAGACAAAGCAAGCTGATTTCGATCATTATTTAGCTTTAACCAAAGGATTACGGAAAAAACCTCCACGTAAAAAGCCAAAGGGAAGAATACATGTTCTTACTATGAGAAGAGCAGGCAAGTCCGAAGCGATGAGATTCGTTCCATTTAAGCTTGATAAATTTGATCTGAGCATAGAGGATAACTACACCGATGATTTTCTTCCTAAGCACGAAACCTTAGTCGCTCGTTTAAGCAAGGATAATGACAATGGGATAGCGGTATTATATGGGGATGCTGGTACAGGAAAAACATATTACATCCGACACCTCTGCAAGGTGCTCAAGAAAAAAATTCTATATGTACCTCCTGCAATGGTATCTGCTATTGTGAGCCCTTCCTTTATCCAGCTGTTGGAGAAGAACAAAAACAGCATCCTTTTAATCGAAGATGCTGATAATATATTACGGAAGCGTGATGAGATGACAGACTCTCAAGATGTCAGCTCGATACTTAACCTTGCTGACGGAATGTTAACAGACGTTTTGAAAATACAAATCGTAGCTACATTCAATACTAAGCTTTCAAGTATAGATAGCGCGTTCTTAAGGAAAGGACGGCTGATCATCCAGCACGAATTTAAGCAGCTCCCTAAAGCGAAGGCGCAGCACTTATCAGACAAGCTAGGACACAAGACCAAAATAAAAGCTCCTATGATCTTGACGGACATATATAATCAGGACGAGCCAGATATGCGGGAGCCAGAAAAAAATAAAATAGGATTTCAAAAGTAGAACGTGGTACTCAGCAGAAATAAGAAGGATAATTTAAGAGCGAACATTTTATTTATACTAGCATTAACAGCATGGGGGTGCTTTGCAATATACGGCATTCCTGTATGGATACCGTTTGCCTGTAACGGCCTACAAGCATTAGACCTAGTAAGAGCAATACTTCAAACTAAATAATCTAAAATCAACTAAGATGAAGAATATAAAAAAATGGAATTCTGTAGTGAAAACAAATAGCGACCCATACGGCAGAGCCTGTGTGAAAGTAGCAGCACAGGTAATGCAATTGCTTGATGATGACCCTACACCACTGGTAAACGGCTACCACCCTGACATTCATACAGCACATGGACTGATCTGTAAGGCAGATGATGATATCAAAGCTGGCGGGATCACAGGATTCATGGCTGGGTGTGTTGCTCAAATGGGTACAGAATTTCATGAACGTGGAGAGGAATTTCGTAGGAGCCACAACGGAGAAAAATACCAAGGGGATGGCGTGGTCAATCATGCGCTTATCACGATTGGCTAAGGCTAACAAGCATGCGTAAGAAAAAACAAGGGTAGTTACAGGGGACAATAAACCCCGTATTCATTATTTACAATGAAAAAATGTTATTAAAAAAAATAACAAAAAAGAAACGGCTCCTGTAACCCCTGTTATGTTAAAAAAATAAAATCAAAAAAAAATAGCCCACCTATAAAATCCATATCTTTGAAAAAAAATTAAATTATGGAGGATAGGTTACAAAACGGAAAGAGCCCCATCCACAGCCTCAGCATTTATACCACCACACTTTGCAATTTGAAATGTTTAGGCTGCTGCGCTGGAACCCAAGTGAAAAATAATATTACTGTAGAAGAAGTAATCGAGCTTCGCAAAGCAGTTCCCGAAGTAAAAGACCTTTACATTACTGGAGGCGAGCCCACCCTTCACAAACACTTTGCTGATGTAATGGCAGAGATATTCAAAATGAAATACGAGCGTATCATTCTCGCCACTAACGCTTGGGGTCTGGTAAAACATATTGACCTAATGGATAACTTCACCGAGATTAGGATCAGCCATTATACCAAAGAGAGTTATCCAAATGCAACTCCAAATACAAAAGAGATAGAAGCCTTTCAGAAAATATATAAAGGAACAGCGCGGGTGGCAATCCAGAAAATAACAATGATCACCGATAACGATAAAGACGGAATGTGTGGAAGAGCATATAATGGAATTGCGTCTTACTTCGCTGGGAATATATATGGATGTTGCGTAGCCGCTGGAATGGATACTTCAAAAGGAGTTCCATTAACCAAACAATGGAAGATAGCTGCCGCGAAAGTAGAGCTGCCTTGTAGCACTTGCGCTTTTGCAGAGTAAATATAAAATAGAATGGAAAATTTAGATAAAAAAACAACTAAGCAATTAATTGATATAATTATCACAAAGGTTGGACTTCCGTTGCCCACATATGATTATAACGATTACCAAAAATTCATCGCCGTATATCCTAAAAATATTTCAACGGGTAATGGAGTAACAGGAATTGAAGAAGCGGATATGTTTGATACATTTAAAGAGGCTTGTGTTTCCATAGTACAATGGGCGCAGGATAATGAGTGCATAGGCTAATAAAATAGTATTAATCAATAAATAAGGATAATTATGGGAGCATGGGGTACATATCCAAAAGATTCAGATGCAGCATTAGATTTAATGCAGGTAATAAATGATGATGTAAATAAACATCTAGAAGATATATATTGGGAATATTTTAACTGTAAAGAGTCAGAACAATTTAGGCCGTATAATGGATATCCATTTTCAGGAGTAGTTATGTTGATGTTACAAAAAGGATTTCATGTAGATATGAACATGTTTATAGAGCTTTATTTTTTATAGAAGAAGAAATAAGAGTAGCTAAAAACGGTAATAAAATGGGGTGGAAAAATAAAAATAAATTTATCAGAAACGCAAAGAATATAGCCTCAGCATTTGAAAAATTATTATCAGAACATAAATCTCTATATATAACTAAAAAACATAGGGCTGCTGAAAAAGGAAGAAGATTTAAAAAGATGAGAAAAGCAACTATATTAGCTCCTATAAATTGGCTTAAAAGAGATTTTGAATTAAAAGGAAATTGTAATTGGTCTGGATTAGGACATTGTTAATTAATGATTATGAATTTTAACCTAGACTTATCAAAATATTCTACCAACGCGCTATATTCGACTTACGAATTTATTTTCGCCCAATGGGTAGGAGGACAACTTATGGCTGAGGAAATAACAGAGAACGTAGCCACTATAGGGATATTGAATGAACTTGTCATGCACTTACGTTTGGATTTAACTGCAAGGGAAGATTTTAACCCTGACGGGTTTAAGTCTTTGGAAGATCAGACAATCGAAAGAGCTACTACTCTTTCTAATATTCCTGCGGAAAAACTAAACGATATATTTGAAAAGTTTCAGGAGGAAGCCAAAAATAGATTTAAAGAAGTATTTAATGAACACGCAAATAAATAAAGTTATGACACCAGAACAAGAAGAAATGATACGATTGGACCAAAACCAAGAAGCGTTAGGTAAAGACCTTGAGTACCTTGGAAAGGTTATAGACCTGTTATTGGAATCGCCATCACTGGAACACTTTAAAAAGTCAGTTAATGACTATATTAAGAATTCAGATCACCATGAGGAAATGTTTGACGATAATTAAAAAACACAATGAGATACGCAGGATTTTACTCAACATTTGAGAAAACAGTTAAATGTAAATCACTTTGGCAATTGCAGGAAAATATTGAAAACGCTGGTGGCTACGGTGGTGATCCTGAAGATTGTAATTTCCGTGAATACGAAACCGCTTGGATAATGGAATATAATTTAATCGGAAGGAATAGCGCTCAACACTATTTTTCAATGAAAGATAAAAAGTGGCATAGATCAGCAACAAGAATTACAATGTATACCAGCTGGCAAAACGCACGACAGCCATTCAAGGTAATAGCGCAATGGCTGATAGATATTCTTGGCTATCGAAAAAGAGCTGATGACAGGATAAATAAATTTATTCAACAAGAAAAAATTGCTGATCTGTATGGAAAATGAAGAATAGGACCAGAAAACAAATTAGCCTTGATGTTAAATTTATCAAGGATTATATGGCCTCAGAAGGATTCGACGTTAATACGCCAATAGCGGAAGCTCCGAGAGCCAGAGAGCTAGTTTCAGCAATGAAAGCAGCAATAGAATATGCTCGGAACTCAACCCCAGCAAATTACTTAAATATAAAATATACCCATATGACTGATGCAGAAAAAAGACGCTTTAATAATAGAGTACTAGCCTTAAAAAATAAGATACTTGAGATAATCCCAAAAGGAAAAGTTCCTGATAAAACGCTTATAGAAACATTTGAGGAAATTGACAAAATAGGCGGAAGAAGAAAAACAATTTACTTATTTGAGTTAGAATCGGTTTTATATAAAACGAAAGACCCAGATTTCAAAAAAATGAACACCTATTTTAAAAAGGTAAATAAAGTGATCCGAAAGCATGCAGAAAAATCAGAATATTTCGAGCGTAATCTGGAGGGTGTAGCCATGAATAATTACCGCGCTGATTCTGGTTATTATTACGGGAAAACCCAAATGATAAACGCTTATAACGAAACCCTTGACTATTATGATCCGAATATAACTCAGTCAGAAAAGAAAGCTAAGTTTAACTGGAATGGGTTCTGGAGTTTAATTTCAATAAAAAATGGTCTTGTTACTGGTTGTTGGTTGGGTGATACAATGGACAGGGATATATTTCATGCAGCAATAAAAAAGAAGAAAAACAGTTTTAAAAAGGGTTAATAAGTAACCTCTTACGCTCAACCTAACTAACAACCTAAAATTGGCAGGTCTCATATGAGGTAATAAAAACCGTGAAACTTGATTACTCAACAGTAAAATTTTAAATAGATTTGCATGAAAGAACCTATTCAAAAAAAAGTGATTAATATAAATTTTGACAAGCCGCTATCAGATAATATTCTTCAATATTTAATGTTTGGGATATTTGGGCTTATTGCCCCGTTATTTCTCGCGCTATTCCTGTTTAATTTTGATATTTTCAATGGGTGGAATACTATAAAATTAGTCGGAATATCTGTTGTCATTACTATTCCCGCCTTTATTTTATGGATTATAATTACATGGCACACCACTAAATTATTGTATCCTATTGGGACAGAAAAAGCAAACGTTTTTGTATTTGAGATAAAAGGCTTTAGATACAAGAAAATTGTAAGCTTGGCTTTAGTTGTTCAGGGGGTATATGGATATTGTTCATTAGTACTTGGACGATTACTTGGGGTATCATTTTCGGAATTTGTCTTAATATTTTATGGTTTATTGATGGTAAGGATATTGATTTTAATCATTGAACTATTAGCTTATAAAAAAAAGCACCTCTGAGTTGTTGAAAATAGTCCTGAAAACTTTTTCCAAAAAGATTCGTTATCTTAAAGAGTAATTATATATTTAACCCATTCAAAATGAAAATTAGGTTTAAAAGAGCAGTAAATATCAAGGGTTTAAAAAGGCATAAGTGTGTGTAAATATGCGTTCTAATTAAAAACTTGCTATGAAACTATTGATATTACAACAACTTCCAGATTCCGCTAAGACAGCGGCAGATACGGTCTCATTTTTTCACGATTGGGGGATCACAGACTATAGCGCCTTAGTTGCAGCTATTGGTGGAGTGATTGGTCTTATTACTTTACTGGGAAGGTTTTTTAATAAAGACATGAGAAAGACCCTAGTGAACATTCAGGTCAATACAGATAAAATACCAGCAATGGAAACTGATATTGCGGTTATAAAAACTACTCTTGTCCATCACGATACCCGCATTTCGCGTACCGAGAGGTTTATTGATGATTTTACTAAAGCGAAGCTCTCTGGCGCGGCCTCTCCACTCAAACTGAATGAAGTAGGTCAAAAGATATTCGATAACTCAAAAGTCAAAACCATCTTTAAGCAGGAACTAGAATGGCTTACTGAAAAGGTAAAAGCGCGAGAACCTAAAACTGCCTATCAAGCCCAACAAATCCTTTTTGAAGAAGGCGCATTATTTTTAGATGACCATAAAGAATATCAGAATGACATCGAGGCAGATGCTTTTGAGCACGGCCAAAAAGTTAGTTCAATTCTATACGTTGGAGCGCTTGGTTATCGTGATGAAATCTTACGCGCTCTAGGGTTCGAGATCAGTGATATTGATAAAGATGCCCCAGCATCCTAATCTCATCGCAGCAGCACCGTACAGTCAAATTCGCAACTAATTTCTAAGGTTTCCTCCACCCACTTCGAATTCACGCGAATGAGGTTGTAAATGAATTTCTCTAGCCTGTATTTTTTTTGAACTACATGTGGAACTTTCTTTGCTGCCCATGTTTTGAGGTACTGGAAAATATTATATGCAATGGCCGACACCAACATAAAAACCGTATTGGTATTTAAGAACGAAAAAGGCAGTCTTCCCCAGTTGAAATGATTTTTAAGTTCATCAAAAACACGTTCGATTCCTCCACGCTTGTTGTATAGTTTCCAAATTTCATGGTCCGATAGGTCCATAATACTTGTCATAATGGCCCGATACATGGATTTTCCCTCTTTTGTATACTTCACCACAACCACTCGCGGAAGATCAATCTTTCCTGCATACAAATAAGTATAGGACGAAGCCATTTCCAGATCAAATCCTTTGTATTTCTTATGGAACTTCCATTGGAGATGTTCTAGACACCTCTGGGGTGAAAATTTGCCCATCCTGATGATGTAACCTATCTTTTGTTTATGTAAATAGGATAACACCTCTGCTTTTGAGGCTGCTGCATCACTTCTGAAAAGGGACGGCTTTAAACCCAACCTACTCAAATGTTCAAATGACCGCGCAATCGTATCTTCAATATATGCTTTGGCAGCGCTATTTCCATTTCTCCCTTCTATGTAGACTGGAACGCCATCTAGCAAGGTCACACCTGGCTGATAACCAGTGTGTTGCTTGTAAGTATGGTTAGCATCGCACTTCTGGTTTGCAATAATAGTATTATCATAATCCATCACTCCGCCACCCTTTTTGGGGAAAAGTCCTAGAGACTGGCTAATGTCTAACAGCAGATCATTAAAAGCCCCATTGATGTTTAGCTGGTGGTTAACGTTAGTCTTTGGGGGAGTGAATTCTTCCGTGGGAACGGCTAACTCTCGAAATACATCGCTCACCCGTTCAGGGGAGGGGTATTTAAAATCGGGAATATGGGAAAAATACTTCCGCAGTCGCTTCATGTTATCTAGTCGCCGTGCTCCACAGAGATTAGAATAAATCCACGCAATTATAATTTCAGAATACTTGTATTTAGCTTGTTTTACTCTCGATCCTAGTGCAGAGTCGATGAGCGGGACAACATTTGTTTGGTTTAGCTTATGGATTATAAAATTAATCCCACCAAACGGGTTGATTTTCCCATTTGTTATTTTTACTTTCATTTTTCTAAGTCCTTTTATAGGATGCGTATTTGCAGTACGCAATGAGCGTCGATCCGTTCGACGCTCTTTTTATGGAAACTAGCACAGAAAGTTTCAGAGACTTATTCACACCCCAAATATTTATAAAATTCATAACCTATAGGTTATGAACTACATAGCTATTTGTTGATAAGTAAATTTTTAGGAGTAAAGTTCTGATTAAGATAATTGCGCGAAACTCTAAATTCGGCATAAGCCTAAAATCCAAATGAGGCTTTTTTTGGATATATAGTGTCCTTTTAGGTGATGATATGCTTTTTGACCCAAATAATTAAGCTCGCTCTAATTAAAATTCCAACAAACCTCTATTAATCACTGTTTTATGGCGTTTCGGGCTAGGAAACATGGAATATTATAGTTATCTATATATAGATACGGTTAAATACAACGTTTGTTAATATATACCGTATAATTATTAACATTTGTTAACGCAAATGTTGAAATCTTGTTACTTTTGACAAGAGCTTGAGAAAAACTTTGCATAATGGACAATAAAACCTACATAAAAATCAAAAGGAACTCCAGAAAAACTATCATTTCGGTAGAAGGTCAAATTCCGTTGTTTGAGAGTAAGCGAGGAGAATATCATGTGGTTCAATGCCCTTTATTCAAAACTCTTGGATATTCAAAACTTAGTATAGAGGAAGCGCGTAATGATCATTCTGCTGACCTTGATATATTTCTTCAGGCGCATATTGATAGAGGTTCATTAATAATTGCACTTCATACGCTTGGTTGGGAAAGACATGCGGTTGGGGAACATTATATTTCCAAAGGATTGCCGCCCTCTCTTCTAAACCAATCTACTCACACCCATAGATTTGCTGCTTAGTGAATGAGTCTTTTACTAAGTCTAAGATTGTTGAACTAATTCATGAATTTGGCGAGGTAGACCTAGTTATCAAAAATTTTCGTGAACGAGGTATAGATGTATTTTACTTATCTAACGGTGGGGTCATACGATTGCCTGCTGGAAACAAACGGATTTCATTTGAAGAAGTTATATCCATTATGGAAACGAAATTGGAAATGCACCCGCATGACTTTGATTACTGGCTAGGAGAATCATCTACCAATTAAGAATGGAGACAGTCGGATTTTTGTAAGGACAACCAAATTACAGAATACTCATTGGTGCGCTGCTATCTAATTACCACTTTTTGTAAAATCCTGTTAGAAGAGCCATGATCCAGCACAAAGTAATAAATCCCGTTAAGTTCTTCGGGCAATTTAATGGAATTGTTTTGGTCAATGACAAGCGATGTGACTAAGCGCCCAGCAGCATCATATAAATAAGCTTTTGCATTGGCAAGAGCGTGTGTTAAATACAATATATCACTCGCTGGATTAGGGTAAATACCAAATCCCTTGACAGAAGTACTAATTACATAAGCAGGTCCATTGAACAACGACACGAGCCCGCTATCCACCTTAACCAAAATATTCTTTAGCGTGTCGGTTTGAGACAATATTTCAAAGGTAAATAAAGTATCAGTTGGTACTCCCGCTACATTTACATAAAACCGATAGGTGCCATTTTCAACTCCTGCAAAAGAAAATTTTCCAGTTTTATCACTCTGGGTTTTACCCTTCACCACGCCACTAGGGACTTGCTCTAACACAATACCTACATCAGGAATTGGGTCTCCCTCAGTTTTGCTGGGAAAATAATTACCTGCTTCAATGCTTCCGAATATTACCGCAGTACCAGATGGCGCAATCAATTGGATCACATCAATGTTAAGCGTGTTTATATCCGATATGGTCACTGTAACACTATCAGCCTTAATCCAAGTATGCGTATTGCCAAGCCATGTGCTTAACGCAGTTGGGTGGCTTAAGCTGTCAGGCAGAACAGAAATGGTGTAATCCCCTGAGAGCACTTCTGTAAATAAATAAGCGCCACTAGCGTCAATGTTACTGGAGTCAAGCTTTTGGTAGGGAGTGGTACTCACGTCAAATAAGTAACTTTTACCGCTCCTTACGGTATCGGTAGCCCCCAAGGTAATGGTCCCTTCAATAATATTTCCAATGGTAGAATCCAAGCGGGTGATAAAATTGGTACTTACCGATCCAGAGGTAGTAAAATCCCCACCCATATAGAGCTGATCGTTGTAACGTGTGATTGTACGCACCTTGCCGTTTACTCCGCCCATTACATCTGCCCAGCTGCTACCGTTCCATGAAGCTATGTTATTTACACTC